>ENA-UOXB01000536-UOXB01000536.1-bioreactor-metagenome-genome-assembly--contig:-NODE-536-length-24531-cov-13.563286_pt1 | contig 24531 bp, 28 predicted proteins | sample MGYA00238158_ERZ761615 | MGnify/ENA primary metagenome ERZ761615 (study PRJEB28904, sample SAMN06267902) | bioreactor metagenome | isolation source: Joint BioEnergy Institute, California, USA...
TTTTTTTTTTTTTTTTTTTTTTTTTTTTTTTTTTTTTTTTTTTTTTTTTGGGGGGGGGGGGGGGGGCTCGCTTAGTTTGGTTTTCTGAGATCTAGGTTTCTGGTACCGAAGTGGTGAAGTTTGCGAAGATGGAATAGAGAGCTTTTGCGCATTAAATCTACGGAGTATGACAATAATAATATCGCTGCACAGCAGTGCGAGAGCTGCAAGTAACTGTAAAAGTATTTTATTGACTCCTTTCTTTTATTCCTTTTCCACCTTTGCGCCGGAACTGCGGGTAAAACCCACTATTGCCTCTGCCGAAGATTTTTTTTTTTTTTTTCTCTCTCTCTCTCTACAGAGTACGGAGCAGTCTATAGTTCTCTCGTCGGAGCGGGGCTATTAAATTTTGCAGCCCCCGCACTTAAATTTTGCCGGCCACATTGGAATCTAACGCGGTCCCGTAGCTCAGTCGGTTAGAGCGTGGTGCTAATAACGCCAAGGTCGCGAGTTCGACCCTCGTCGGGACCATGGCTCTATTTTTCTCCCTAATCTTTTTGCTCAATTTTTGTAAACAAATACTCTTTGTATAGGACGTTTGCGACTGGACGCTCATTCAAAGGGTTATACCTGCTTCTTTATTAGGACTTTGAAATTGTATGTTGTAGAGAGCAACCTTCAGCCTCACCTTGTTCATTACTATTCAAAGTCTAGTCGGGTTAGCAGGAAAGGATAGTGTGTACGAGTCCATTTTCTACATTTTCACAACTTTTGCGCCGCCAGTTAGTGCTGGTGATGCCGCCAAAAGCTCACGGTGGTCGAATAGTTTTGATCTTCCTGCTGTCCGCGGAAGTGATGTCTTTTACTTGAATTAATTCTTAGAAGGCTTGTGTGGATTTCTCATGATCTTGGACTCGGATGCAATATTAAGGCAAGTGTCAAATGCGAACGTATGTCAACTTGTCCAGTTTTTCGTATATACCATTATAGTTCTCTTTGCAAGAACAATTCTCTGCAGTATATTCTAGAGAAGCCCGATCATTTATCAGCAGTGAGGGATTAAATCTAGGCAGTAATGGTGCGTTCTTTGGGTCTATTCACAGATTGAACTGCTGAAGACATCAAAATACCAGAGTAAATGAACTCTGTCCAGGCATTTCTATCCAAGTCTGCGGGAATTGGAATTTTGTCGCTGGCCTTGGGTGAGCTTCAAGTAACAGGTTTCTGGAAGGTACCGACCGTGGTTTCAATTAATGGCCCCATTAAGTAGCAAGACAGCACACCTTTCCTGCGGACTTCTCACCGCTGGCCCAGTTAGAAATGATGGCGCCTTTGGTAGGTATATTCCAAGGTGGAAATGGAGAAGGATGTCTCCAAAGTCAAACCACAAGACACACATATCCTAATTCACAGGTCATGAACTCAGCATTTTCTATCCACATGGTAGATCCATGTTTCCTTCATTCTCACAGCTGTTTTGGATCCATACCATCCCTAACGGCGCTAACAACTGAGAAGTCCAGAGGCTGGATTGATGCTATTTGGCGAGAGACTATTCTCCGTTTCACATAGATGACAAAGCCCGAGTCTTTGAGATTTTTGCCGTCCTTGGGCAGTACTTCATCAAATTCAGATACTCCTTTTTTTTCTTTCCCCCTCGCCGGATTGCTTTTGATGATATTGGCAGTTTGAGGAGCTTCCCGCCTGATCTATCTTCCACAACCTTTTTTGACCACTTGGCCTTCCAGCAACAGCAATATTTTTGTCGGGATACCATGCATACCATGCATTCCATGTTGAATCGAGCAGTCTCGGACCGCTGAAGGACCTTCGTTTAATGGATCCGATCCAGCAGACCATGCGCGGACCCAGGATCTAGATCTAGGCCAGATCCTTCAAAAAATCCGTTTATTTATAGGTCTGTTTCAATCTCTTGGGAAGTTACTATTCATTATACGTATGCAGAATATAGATAATCAAAGAGCACAAAAGATTCTGAAGCCATCAACCTGAGGAATTGCGTTTGCCTAGCTAATATAAGAAGATGGCGGAACTCCTTTTGTTCGTAACGATTCCCTTTTTCACAGACGGCTGTATCAGTAGTTCGAGTTCAGCAGTTCTGAAGTCACTCGATTGTTTTCGTGCTCTCAAGTCCTACAGTCATTCCGTCAGAGCTCAGCAGTTCCCGAACGAGACGTTGTTCCCGCGGGGGCTCCAGGTCCTACTTTTCCAGAACGACAAGCTTTCGACGTCTAAATTGCTTTTACCAGATCCTTATTGTTGCTTATACCTGATGCATAGTAGAGATATGCGATTGTAGGGTTATCACTCGCTATCTATAAGATACCACACCCCCTGCCGCACACACATTCCCACAACAATATGCCGGCAAACCAAGCGCACAACTTATACCATCATCACCAGTAGACTCTCAGCAAACAATTCCACCCTCTTCGATAAAAAAAAATCCAAACATACCAGACAAGAACTAAAAAAGATTGCTAAACACCCATGGTCCCGACGAGGGTCGAACTCGCGACCTTGGCGTTATTAGCACCACGCTCTAACCGACTGAGCTACGGGACCTGCGCATTGAAAGGCTTTCTTGATTGTGAAGGTCAGATGGATAGATATAAGGCGGAAATCATGAGTTGGATTTATGTTTATGGGCAGTAATGATGATATTTCCGGGTATAAGAAAGTTAGTTTTATGAAGTTTATTGACTATGCTATCAAAAATAATAACTAGCATTTGTTAAGTGGCAGGGTGGAATTTTTGCACAGTACGTGCATATATTGGAAAGCAACCATATTGAATGAAGTGGTTTCTGGCATGCTTCGGTAGAGGTTCAAACGTCCGCAGTCGCACTGTCCGGGCTGTTCCACAAAATGCGACGCGCTCTTGTCAAGATCTGCAGTAATCTTCATGCCGTGCTCCTCGAGAAACGCAGCCATCCGCAGTAAAAGCCGCAAAGCAAAGGGGCCCTGCATGCCTGTCTTACCTAAGCACGCTTGACCGCCTTCCCAACGGGCGCCGGCAGCACACACCGCCTTACTTCGTCATCGCGAGGATCTGCCCCAGCGGCGCCCCGAGGTACTCCCGTCCCTGCAAGTCCGACGCTGCGGTCGTGTGTATACCCGCTGTCTCACCTCCTCTCGTCCGTTTTTCTCTTCCCTTCTCTCCCGCTCCCTCCCCCTTCTCTCGGCCTGGCTGTCCTCTGCCGGTCCCGCGGCGATCGCAGATCAACTGTCCAGCCGTGTCTGTGTCGCTCGGGCTCCTTTGTTCTCTGGATGCCTCCAAGGTACTCTCTGGTACTCCGGCCTTGGAACGCGCGACTCCAGCACTACGCTCTAGCACGTTGCTCGCCCTTGCTTCGTAGAGCTTGTTCTCACATTACAGTACCGAAGAGCCCAGCCTCGCGACCAGCTTTATCTGCCCGGGCTCCTCTGTCGTCCCGTTTTATCCGCCGCTCCTTCTCCCACCTCTCCCCGCTCTCTTCCCCGGCACTGGAGTCGACGATGACTGGGATCGAGCGTATTACGGACCAGCTTGAGAAGCCAGCCCTTGACGATAGGTCCTATCGAGTGATACGGCTACCGAACAAGCTCGAAGCGCTACTGGTCCATGATCCTGATACGGACAAGGCCAGCGCGGCCGCCAACGTCAATGTTGGCAACTTCTCGGACGATGAGAGTATGCCAGGCATGGCGCATGCTGTAGAGCATCTGCTTTTTATGGGAACGGAGAAAGTAAGTTAGAACTGTAGTGGCCGGTCGTTCACAATGCTGTATTTTTTTCTTTCCTACCATGCCACGTCAGACCAGACGGTGACCAATTTCTCCTTGTCGCATAGTATCCCAAAGAAAATGCCTACAACCAGTACCTCGCCTCCCATTCGGGCTCGTCGAATGCCTATACTGCCGCCACGGAGACCAACTACTTCTTTGAGATTGCTGCAACTGCCGAGTCGAGCGATCAGATAGGAAGTGGGCAGTCCACACCGGTCGAACCCACGAATGGCCATACCAATGGAACAACTAGCAGTGCTGGATCATCGTCAAGCGATTTGGTGCCGCCTCTATACGGCGCACTTGATCGTTTTGCCCAGTTCTTTATCTGCCCCCTCTTTCTCGAGTCGACATTGGATCGTGAGCTGAGGGCGGTTGACTCGGAAAATAAGAAGAATCTGCAAAGTGATACGTGGCGCCTCATGCAATTGCACAAATCCCTTTCTAACCCTGAGCACCCTTATCACCACTTCTCGACTGGAAATCTGCAGACGCTGAGGGACGAGCCCCAGAAACGCGGCATTGATGTCCGCAGCGAATTCATCAAGTTCCACGAGAAGCACTATTCGGCAAATCGTATGAAATTGGTGGTCCTGGGGAGGGAGCCACTGGATGTGCTGGAGCAATGGGTTGCCGAGCTATTTTCAGGTGTGAAAAACAAAGAGCTCCCGCAAAATCGCTGGGATCATGTACAACCATTGTCGGAAAGCGACCTGTGCACCCAGATTTTTGCAAAGCCAGTAATGGACACGCGGTCCCTCGACATCTACTTCCCGTTCCTTGACGAGGAAGACTTGTACGAGTCACAGCCCAGCCGATATATTAGCCATCTCATCGGCCACGAGGGACCTGGTAGCATTCTGGCATATATCAAAGCAAAAGGATGGGCAAACGGGCTCTCCGCCGGTGCCATGCCCATCTGCCCCGGCTCCGCGTTTTTCACCATCTCTGTTCGTTTGACGCCGGAGGGGCTTAAACAGTATCGTGAAGTGGTCAAGGTGATCTTCCAGTACATTGCCATGATCAAGGAGCGACCACCTGAGAAGTGGATTTTTGATGAAATGAAAAACCTCGCGGAGGTTGATTTTCGGTTCAAACAGAAGTCCCCCGCTAGTCGGTTCACCAGCCGTCTGAGCAGTGTTATGCAGAAACCACTGCCCCGAGAGTGGCTGCTCAGTGGGTCGCTCTTGAGGAAGTTTGACCCCGATGCGATCACGAAGGCAATGTCGTATCTGCGGGCCGACAACTTCAGGATCATGGTAGTGTCTCAGGAGTATCCTGGGAACTGGGACTCTAAAGAGAAGTGGTACGGAACAGAATACAAAGTCGAGAAGATACCGCAAGACTTTTTGAGTGAAATTCGCAAGGCATTGGAATCCTCTGCCGCGGAAAGACTTCCAGACCTGCACATGCCGCACAAGAACGAGTTTATTCCCACCAGACTCTCCGTGGAAAAGAAGGAAGCGCCGGAACCTGCGAAGACACCAAAGCTCATCCGTCATGACGACCGCGTGCGTCTTTGGTTCAAGAAAGATGACCGTTTCTGGGTTCCTAAAGCGACCGTCCACATTAGCCTCAGAAACCCTCTGGTGTGGGCTACTCCCGCCAACCATGTCAAAGCTAAGCTTTACTGTGAACTCGTGAGAGATGCCCTGGTCGAGTATTCTTACGATGCTGAGCTTGCCGGATTGGACTATAATCTTTCAGCCAGCATATTTGGCTTGGATGTGTCCGTGGGTGGCTACAATGACAAGATGTCGGTCCTCTTGGAAAAGGTTTTGGTTAGCATGCGCGATCTGGAGGTCAACCCAGAGCGCTTCAAGATCATCAAGGAACGCTTGACTAGGGCCTACCGCAATGCGGAATACCAGCAGCCGTTTTACCAGGTTGGCGATTACACCAGGTATTTGACGGCTGAGAAGACGTGGATAAACGAACAATACGCGGCAGAGCTCGAACACATCGAGGTGGAGGATGTTGCTACCTTCTTCCCTCAGATCCTCCAGCAGACGCATATTGAGGTTTTGGCTCATGGAAATCTTTACAAGGAGGATGCCCTCAAAATGACACACCTTGTCGAAACCACCCTGCAGGGCCGTCCTTTGCCTCAGTCTCAATGGCACGTACGACGAAATATCATTCTCCCTCCTGGAAGCAACTATGTCTACGAACGGACCCTGAAGGATCCAGCGAATGTCAATCATTGTATCGAATATTATATTTTCCTTGGCAGTATCACCAACAGCCTGCTCAGGGCGAAGCTCTTGCTGTTCGCCCAAATGACGGACGAGCCTGCATTCGATCAGCTTCGGACACAAGAACAGCTTGGATATGTTGTTTGGAGTGGCGCGCGGTATTCTGCCACAACTATTGGATACAGAGTGATTATACAGAGCGAGCGGACAGCTGCATACCTGGAATCTCGGATAGACGCTTTCCTTACCAGGTTTGCCAACACCCTCGAGTCCATGACGGAGGAGGAGTTTGAGGGCCACAAACGCAGTGTGATCAACAAGCGATTGGAGAAACTCAAGAACTTGGGATCCGAGACTTCACGGTATTGGTCCCACATAGGATCCGAATACTTTGACTTTTTGCAGCACGAAGTGGATGCTGCGACCGTCAGGGTGTTGACCAAACCGGAGATGATTGAGTTCTACAGACATTACATTGACCCTCAGTCCCCAACTCGAGCCAAGCTCTCTATTCACTTGAATGCGCAGTCCGCTGGACAAGATAAGCCCGCGAACCCAGCGGAGCAGAAATCCAAACTGGTGGCGATGCTTGGTAGACATCTCCAGTCTGTCGGAATTGCCGTTGACACGGAGAAACTGAAGTCTGTCTTCGAGAAGGTGGACGTGTCCACGGGTGACAAGGACCAGATCCTGTCCACCCTTAGCACGTTCCTTATCTCCGAGATGAGGCTTTCTGACGAACAGGTGAAGCCGATTCTTGAACAGGGGAAGCAACTCCTAGGCTTCCATCTTAAGCAGCTTGGCCTCGAGTCTTCTGGAGCCGAGGACTCAAAGGAGACAGTGAAGCAGAACGGTGTCAACGGGGTCATCCGTAAAGAGCCTGAGTATATCACCAATGTTGCTGAATTCAAGGCCCGCCTCCCGGTCAGCGCTGGCCCTATTCCCGTTACTGATCTCAGTGAATTTGAGGATTTCGAGGCGAAACTTTGATGGTGATGGTCATCTGGTTTCGGACGTAGGGTGAGTCTGATGGGCAACTGTCACTTTGCATGTTGATTATGAACTTGTATGCGTTTTGGTCTGTGGTTCTATGTGTATCCATTGTTTGTTGGTCCAGGTGTGTGTGGGTTGTCGGTTGAAGGGTAGTGACGGACGGGGTAGACTCGGTGAAGTTATCTTTCCCTAATGTAAATTTAGAATAGTGTCCAATAGAATAACTAATTGCTTCTGCAATACGGCAATGACTTGGGTAGGAATCTTGCGTTAGCCTAGATGCCTCGTAGGTACTGTATACAAAGTCAGGGCGCTGCCTGGTCGGCCGTGGCTGGCTGCGGTCTTGGCGCGGCCGAATGTTTTCGCGAAGCTTTCACCTCCGTGCCAAGCCCAGAGTATCTCCGACTCGAGGCTGCGACGAAGCTCTCCTCGACCACTGTCCACCCAATTTCCTGCTCTGTTCCACGAGAATAGACGTCGTCCTTGCAACAAAAGCCTGGAAGCTCTTCATATCATTGCCCCCGAGCTTCCGTCAAGATGTCGACCATTACCGCGACTGCGATGCAAAGTACCCGACCGTATGTTCCAGCATCCCATCTAACAGCTCCGCCGGTCACGAACCGTCCGTTGCTGTCCTCTCCTTCGATCTGCTCTCCAACGCGTGGAAATACCATTGCTGACTGTTATTTCTTTGGCGATTATATAGACCCATTATCCCGAAGAGTTTCAACGCGAAACAGCCTGACACGATCCGTCTATACCCTCTCTCGAACTACACCTTCGGCACCAAGGAGACGCAACCCGAGGAAGACCCTTCAGTGCTGGCGCGTCTAAAGCGTCTTGAAGAGCACTACGAGAAGTATGGTATGAGGCGGACGTGTGAGGGGGTCCTCGTATGCCACGAACACAACCATCCTCACGTGTTGATGCTGCAGATCGCCAATGCTTTCTTCAAACTGTATGCTTCCCCTTTGCTTGGATATGCTTGAACTTTCTTTCAGTTTCATATATATAGAAGGAGCTGAGCGACTGCACCGGCAACTGCTGACACTCACGAAGCCCAGGTGACTACCTCCGCCACGAAGACGACGAGATCGAGGGTTTCAAGGCGCGGCTGAACGAGCGCCTCGCGCCTGTCGGGTCGCAGTTTTCCGGGGAAGGCGTCAACGATGACTGGCAGATTGGCGACACGCTCGCGCAGTGGTGGCGACCGAATTTCGAGACTTTCATGTACCCCTTCCTCCCCGGCCATGTGACGCGTCCAAAGGAGTGCAAGAAGCTGTATTTCATCCAGCTTCCCAAGAAGAGTGCGTATTACCCTGCTTTTTGCAACTGCGGCTCATCTAACCATCTTATCTACGCGTGTAGAGGTCCTCTCCGTTCCCAAGAACATGAAGCTTCTCGCAGTTCCCCTCTTCGAGCTGTACGACAACACCGCCCGCTACGGCCCCCAGCTTTCTGCGATCCCTCACCTCCTCTCGCGGTATAACTTCGAATTCGTCGATGAGAATGACAACGTGGTCGCTGTGACTCCTGGAACGCCGCTGCCGGACTACCAGATCCCACGGGTCAAACTCCTCGCTGGCGGGGAAGGGCCTGAGCATGGGCAGGAGCCTGGATTAGATGAATTTGCACCTGGTGGTGAGGGGGAGGAGCTTGAGGACCAGCGACAGCAGTAAAATCGCTGTTGCTGTAGTATCCGGCTCTCTGATTCATTGAGATGTTGATTTCTCGTTAGTTGATAGGGTACGTATCTGCCTATCCATTCTTATCCAGAGATACCCATTTTCTCAACACCCTTTCTCTTTTACAAGCGACCTAACTAACTAGACCACCACAGGCTTTCGAGGATCTGATAATACATGCCTTTTTTTTTTTCCTGTTCTTTCCCCCTAATCTATCATTATTCTCCAAAGGAAAGGAAGTTTGTACTACTGTACTCCGTGAGACCGGCGTTGTAAGGAGCGAGAATACCTTTGATGATGTTAATTCGATTGTTTTGTTTTCCCTAGGTTATGTTAGAATCGGCTTATTATTTGGCAACAGATGGAAACATGGCTTTTTTTCCATTTGTGTTTTAGTATTATCGAGTTCTTTTTCTCGGTCTTTCTCATCTTAAGCAACATGCACACGAGAATAGCGGCTTCGTCCACTGGATTTGGGATATGCGATGTGATGTCTTTACTCATGGTCACTCAAATCGCTCTTCTCTGTATTATTATTATTCTCGATGACGAGAAAGAAAAGGATAGCGATGTCTCTTTCTGTTTCTAATAGGGGCCTGGAGATTCATGGCCATGGAATGTTCCCCCCCCCCCCAAAAAAAAAAAAAAAAAAAAAAGAACAGAACGCCACTGCTGTGCAAGGATTAGCTGGGAGAAGACTGGAGCGGCGGGGTGCTTAGCCAATTGGAACGGAATCATGATGAACTTGGAACTTGAACATTGGAACTTTGGACAGTTCCCTTCTATAATAAAGGATGACAGTTATATAGAGGTGGAAAAGATACCGGAATCGTGACACGAGATGAGAACATTGACTCTTCAGGCGTCCCATCTAGTCAGATACAAAGCATGAAACCGCAATATCGATATTCCTCAGCTCAAGCACCTGCCTATAAGAGAAGTTAGGTAAATATGGCCGGGGCAATCTTTCCAACCCGCCTCAGACTGAACCTTTGCCATCACATATCCACAAAGCAGGAAATCAAAGAAAACTAATGTCAACTTCTTCTTCTCGACCCGAGTTCTACCAAATCTCATGGTTCCAAGGTCCGACGTTGACGGCTTACAAAGCCCAGAAAAGCGAGGCAGCCGTTCTGCACGTGTTTTTCTGCACAGACACTGATCCTCCTGCCCTCGGACAACAGATGTCAAAGGCATGAGACCAGCCAGGCCAGCCATGCAGCTCACATTAAACACCACTCTGCAAGAATCTCGAAGCATGCTAAGATGCTATTACTAATCCTTAGGAGATGACGCGTCTCTTCCTCTCGTTCTGTCCTGGGCAGCGTCTCTTCAGGGTACACCACTCCAGCACTTCACTGCAATTAAGTTTAGACGTGAGCTAAAGCGTCCATAGGACTTTTTGGTAGGTTCCCGAAGGTTATGCTCTCCTCCAACCGGAATTCAACTGCAGTCTGCATGGTTGGTGTTTTGCACTCGGTTCTCCACGTTGCTTATCTTATCGACAGGGGTCATTCGGCTGAGCCGTTCCTTCACAGGTTCTGCTGTACATGAAGAATGTTCCACTCTATCACCTGTCGTCATCAGGGATTGCATTTCACATGCTGAGGTGATTGGTGATGGCTAAGAAGTCATTTTACACATCACCGATTAAGTCGTTGAAAACTGAGTCCAATAGGGATCATGCAGGCCCGGAGAAAATACTAATTACAGTGCAGGGTAGTATCCTGGATGCGATCATGGTCAGCTCACGGCCTCGGAACGATCCGTTTTCAGCCAATTATTATTTCCATCACATCGGACACAGAAGACCCCTATGTCTCCACATTCCACAACGCTCTTGCACCGTACCCCGCCCACAACGGCCTGCTCGACGTCGATCTCTTACCCTGAAGAACCTATGGTGCAAGTTTCCCCAGCCACGTTGTCTTCTTGGTGCTTTGGGGGCGAGTACCGTTCTCTTCTCCTTCCATCTTCGCTTAATAATCTCTCGTTAACAAAACTCGATGAAATTTAACGATAAACATCTGACAGTAGATCATTCCATATGAATAACATAAGCACCTGAAAATACCTATCACGAAAGGACTACTCAAACTGGCAGCTTTTGGAGTGGGCATCTAGTTGCAAAGTGTCCGGTTCTAAAATTTCTCATCATCAGCTACTGATTCTGGCAACTTCCAAACAGCCCCGAGGTCCGAGCCGACTGGACGCTACATGCAGCGTTCCTTGACTCCTTCAGGTTCCCAAGACCGTGAGAACTGAGTCTTTCATGACCACGTGTCCTGGCATTTTCATCCTTGTTTTGATGAGGAGTTGAATTGCCAGCCAGGCCCAAACGAGGCAGCTTGGACTGTCGATCGCTTCCATTTTCACAATGTGACATTTTCTTCGTCCACTCTGAGACGTGCGGACATACTCCGGAGTCCGCACATAGTGGGAGCGCCGGGATAACCACAGGTCAACAGCACGTGCAACACCGAGTTCAACTGTTCCTGTCGGAGGTACATCTATAATGCTACGTTATTACTACCCCGCTCGTCCTCTCCGAAAATGGTCTCTGAGGATGGGGATATAAAAAGCGTGGGCGTCTCCAGTTCGTCGTGGAATTATGTAGACAAGCCGGCTCCCAAGATAAGATCTGTTATTCGGCCACGGGTTTCCTGTTCGTGTCGCGGTCAGCATGTTCAATTCTGTAGCCAAATGGGCCGTTACGGCCTTGACGCTGGGCTTATTTGTCTCTGCTGCCCCGTATAAACTCGAACGCCGAGGTAGGCACGAAGGAATTACTACCAGTTTTCCGAGAATCCTCTTGCTAACGCTGTTCAAGACGTCTCGGCGGAACTCCTGCAGCAGTTTAACCTCTTCGAGCAATATGCTGCTGCAGCGTATTGCGAGGAAAACTTCAATTCGACGGGCACGAAATTAACATGCTCTGCGGGGAACTGCCCCCTAGTGGAGGCGGCGGATACAAAGACGATTGACGAGTTTACGGAGTGCGTGCTATCAACCAATGAGAAAGAAACTCTCTCGAGAAATGCAGAAATTGACGCGGTACATACGTGATATAGTTCCAGCTATGGAAACGTAACGGGATTCCTGGCCGTCGACAACACGAACAAGCTTATCGTGTTGTCTTTCCGCGGAACCAGATCTATCGACACGTGGATTTCCAATTTGGACTTCGCTCTGAAGGATGTTGGCGATATCTGCAGCGGTTGCGAGATCCACAACGGATTCTGGAAATCGTGGAACTCGGTGTCGGATGACCTCACGTCCCGGCTTCAGTCTACCGTCTCAGAGTATCCGGATTATGCGATTATCTTCACGGGCCACAGCGCCGGAGCAGCCGTGGCTACTGTTGGGACACTGGTTCTGAGAAAGGTGGGATACGCGGTCGATCTCGTAAGTGCTCCTAATTAAATAATATCCACCATCTCCCAACCACACATTGCGGAAACTAATGCATCCGTCTTCTGTTTTTTAAAAAAAGTACACCTACGGCTGTCCCCGCATCGGCAACGGACAGCTCGCCGAGTACATGACGACCCAGACTCCCGGTACGAACTACCGCATCACACACACCGACGATATCGTACCCAGGCTGCCGCCCGAATGGGCCGGCTACAGCCACTACAGCCCCGAGTACTGGATCACAAGCCCGAACAATGTGACCGTGACCACGGCGGACATTCAAGTCATTCAGGGAATCGACTCCGACGCTGGGAATGCCGGTACCGACGGACTGTCCACTGACGCTCATGGATGGTACTTTGGACCTATTTCTGCATGCCAATGAGTCATGGTCACGGTGATTATGAACATGTTTGTTGTGCACTAAAATTAGGCTTGGTTTGAAGCTACTGTATATAGGTATATACTCAGTACATCTGTGTCCAACGCTATGATATGCCGCGCGCCAGTAGGTTGTGGCTGGTACCTGTGGTCTTTTCGTCAATTTGCGGGATGGTAAATGTACAAGACCGTAATGTTCCATGGAACCTGTCATGGATTGACATAACAGATGCCTACATACATGGTAGGTACCTAACGTGAGCTACCAGATCCACGGTTCATGCCCTATCTCTGCTGATTTGTACATACAGTTTTGCTATGATTCGATGGTTTCCAGATAGACATGTATAAAAGACTGGAGGCCTCCACAAACTCTCGTTTCCAATCTTTTATCCGACGCGTCCTTGTTCCCACTACTTAAATACCTTACCACGCAACTTCACTTGCTTCCTTCACTCTCCTCAACAACCAATCTGGTCTAGCATCGCGAGTTCTGCAAATCCCACAAGGATGGCGCCCCCGGAGATCCCAAAGAGGTATTCTTCGTTAATGACAGCAGCGCGTCAGGGACGCTTATGAACAAAGACTCCGCATCGCAAGCTACTCCTCACAAACCTCAAGAGTCTCAGCGGCCGAATCGACCATATCAGACTACCTTGAGGGGAAGATCATGGAATACCAGAACAACTTGGATTATGTCGCGACCTACCGACAGGGTCTACGTGAAGCATTCGACCAAAAGAAACTGCCCCTCGACGAACTGAACAAAGTCCTTGGAGAGCTCGACGAACAGTATCAACCAATAGCTGAGCGGCTTGACATCCTAAAGCGATGCCAGAAGGCCGTTGAGCAGGACCTAGAAGATGAGTTGGCACATCACAAGAGACAGAAGATGTAATCAAGAGCCGATTGCCTCTCCTATGAAGATCTCGACTCTGCTTATGCATCCGCAGTCTCCTCCAAGGTTATGTCGGCCTCGAAACAGCGGAGGGGGAAGTTTGATCAGTCGAAATTCCATCGTGATGTCGTCGAATTTTATTCTGCAGCCAGAAATGTGCAGGATGAATTGCCCAAGATATGGTGCCATGTTTCTGGAGAACACCACCTCAAGAAGGATGTAAAGGCGACATATATTGTGCCGAAATCTTTGGAATCCAACGAGCTTGCATACGTATTTGGTATGGGAGAAAGTCTCCTATCACCACGAAACAGTTAGCTTAGCTTATGAACCTATCCATCTTTGGCAGAGTTGCATGTGTCCGCCTAACTTTTGTTTAAATTTCAGCCATCACCCTGTACCAAACTATTGAGGAGAACCTGGACAAAGGTAATATCGTCATCGTACCCGTTCCACCCAAGAAAAAGGATAAAATGGGTATGCCTCGTTATCGACCAGAGCATGCTCCGCAGGGGATACCGCAATAACCACAAATGGGCTGTGAGTACTCCTATCCCTATAAACAATATGGCTCTCTTCTGATCGGGGCAAATTCTGTTAGAAACTTGATGGAAAAGAACTGGAATTCCTGGGCCCAAACCGTCCTGCTGGAAGATATCTGTACTTCCGTTATATTATGACGTACCTGTACTGGAAGAAGATCGGAAAACTGGAATGGACAGCTAGAGTCGAAGCTAAAGGATACATGTGGGCGTCTCCAGGAGAGTATCTCCGAAAATCGATGCTTGTCTCCCTAACTAGGAAGGTGTCAGACCTGTACCTCCCCGAAGCCTTCTACAAGACCTACACTTTCGACGAATCTCCTCGATGCGCTACGCGTCCTCCGGATGAGGAAGACGCTCTCTCGTCAGCTTTGGCCCTAAGAATCAATATGGAATATGATTCGGTTAAGGACAAGCACAAGGACGAGGACAAAGGCGTGGATATGGACATGGACGCGGATACTGATGTACAGTACATCAAAACTAGCAAGGACTGAATTTCTAAAATCTTCTTCTTCTGCAGAGGATATAGAGTCTGATGAGGATGTTGACCCTGACATGGACGAGGATTAAAAAGTCGGCAGAACCCCCCCCCCGGCCCTCTAAGAATCCATAATCATGGGAGCAGCCCCTTCGATCATAATAGCCTGATCTCTCTGTTTTCTAGCCTCTTTGAAAGTAGAAATGTTGCGTAAAGTGCGGATCTAATACCTAGCCACCACTGTTGAGATGACTTCAGACCTAGAATGTAATTTGTTGCTTCCTTATCTTTTACTTCTCCTTTCTTAGTCTTGATTAGAGGAGTGAGCCGTTGTATTTTCCCATTTTTTCCTTTGCTGTTTCGACACCCAACAGCATCCTTGGAAGAGTAGATGCCTAGGTACTAGTAGTCTGCTCATAAGTTCTCAGTCCAGTCACAGTTGCGGAGGTCTAGTATACGATCTATCCTTCCCGACATGGCAAGGTAATCGAGTTGGTGCAAATGAATGGTTTAGTGAACACAGTAACTGTCTGCCATCTCCTCCCATCCATCTTCCTATCCTATCCCTCTTGGTCCTCAGCGGCTGCATCTTAGATCTTCTTCCCTCAACCATCACCATGACTATGTCTTTAACCCCAGCTTTTACAATTAAGCATACTTCTATAGATAGAAGATAGGCTATATATATATATATATATATGTCGCCTTTTGCATGATTGAATGGCAGTATCAGTTTCAGACTCCTCTACTGTCAGAAAAATGAATCCTGAGGGCGATCTAGAGACTCTGTCTGTCACAGGCTAGGTACTTGATCCTATGGAATTGGAATGCAAGTCAAGGGAATCGGTGGGCCCATCCAGTGCGCGCTGGCTGAGAGTTGTATTTTTCTCTTTTTTTTTTTTGGAAGGTATACGGCGTAGCTATCAAAGAATACCCGATCTTTCACAACTATCTTTCACCTGCAAACTTGATAAAACTGGGCCAGACCGCTTTGGAGCTTTCAAGACGGGCTTCACGGCTACTTAGGGTATGTAGTACCTACCAATCCTCTTCCACATTTTACCGACGAAATATCCTCTTCTTTAAAGCAGCTCTTTGAGAAATATGTATATACGAGTAGTCGAGCCACTCGACGTGCTGAAGAGATGCCGAGCGCAGGATCTGGAATATGAAGTTGGCACATCACAAGAGACAGAAATGACTTCCAAAGATCCATTTCCTCTCATATTCCTACACTAGGTTGCCAAAGTTTTCGTTACACCTACATCCCTGCCTAGTGGCTTGGTAGATTGTTCTTTCTATACCAATGTGATTTTGCAACTTTCTAAAAGGCAATCAAGCATTATGAGAGGCAACAGAATGAAGTCAGTGCGGATCATGATCTACTTATGGCGGCGAGCTATGTGGCTTGGACAGGGATGTAGGCGTGATGAAAACTTTGGCAAGCTACTGTATGAACGATAATTCATCGTAGGCTATCAAAGTTTTGTGCGTTCACCCTCTTGCAATTTGACGACAAGGCCGTAGGCACTACCACTGCCACTACCACCACCTACCGGAGTCTTTCTCCGCTCCTTATCCCTCAGCACCCGTCTCAGTATCTTTCCACTCGGACTCTTGGGTACCGACTCCGCAAACTCCACCTCCCGAATCCACTTATACCTGGCCTTCTTCTTCTCCATCACGTACGTCAGCAGCCGCCTGCCCATATCCTCCGACGGCTTCCGACCAGGCTTCAGAACGACATATGCCTTGGGCCGCCCGCCCGCGTAGTCGTCCAGGATGCCCAGCACGGCGCAGTCCTCGACATCGGGGTGGCCAAGAAGGAGATCTTCCAGCTCCGCAGGCGCGACGGCGATGCCCTTGACTTTGATCATCTCCTTGATGCGGTCGGTGATGTGGATGAATCCCGCCTCGTCGATGGTGCCAATGTCGCCAGTGTGCAGGAAGCCGTCCGCGTCGAAAGTCTCGCGTGTGGCGGCCTCGTTGTTGAGGTATCCCATTGCGATCTGCGGCCCGCGGACGAGGATCTTGCCGGGCTGGTTGTAGCCCAGTTCGTTTCCGTCCTCGTCGACGATCTTGACGACGGTGTTCGCGAAGAGCGTGCCGCCTGCGTCGCCGTACTTGAAGTCGTAGAACTCGGGCGGGTGATGTGCGATGGAGAAGCATTCGGTCATGCCGCATGCTTGTCCGAAGCCCCAGTGTGGGAGTTTCTGCGCCAGGAGCTGGATTATTTGGTTTGACAAAGGGGCGGCGCCGCATACGATGCGCTTTACGGAGGACAGATCGTAGTTGTCGACGATGAGGTCATGTACCAGTCGAATCACGATCGGTGGGACTAGGATCATATCCGTGAGCTTGAATTCGGATATCGCGGAGATCATGCTTGGCATGTTAAAAGACGGCACAGGACGACTTCTTCGTTGAGGAATACGGGCGAGAGGCAGGTGAAGAGGAGGCCGGCTACTGCAGGTAATAAGTTCTGTTAGCACTGATCACCAGCACGAGGACCAGGTTCATTTAAGATAGGGTTGCAAAACGCACTGTGAGAGAAAGGCAAAACGCCCAACTTTCTTTTCGGCTCCTTAGGAGTGATCTGATCCAATTGGATGATCTGAGCAATGGCATTCTGATGTGACAGCATCACCTGCTGCGCATTAGCTTCTTGCCTAATTTGAACCGTTGATATATGGATTTAAACATACTGCCTTTGGGAGTCCTGTCGTTCCACTGCTGAAATTCAGGAATGCGCAAACTTCTCCATTCTTCAGACCCGCCGGGATGGTGCACGCCGGTACTTGGCCGCTTTCCCCGTAGTTCTCCCCAATTTTTATGAGCTCCTTGATCGTAGTGAACCCGTCGAACTCGCCTTCGATGGTAAAGATATGGTCATGTGGAATACCAACTTTATCGACTGCAGCGGCCGCGACAGGTACGCAGTTCGGGGCCGTAATTATGAACCTGGCGGCAGTGATTTTGAGAGCATGGGTCATTTCATCGACACCATAGGCAGGTGACGGGCCAGTAACCCTGGCTCCTGTAAGTCATGACGATTAATATCAGATCTATTAAAATAATCTCTAGAAGTGCAACAATAGCACCACCTACCAACTCTAATGGCTGCATAGAGTGCGACCGGGTACCAAACGCTGTTTTGACTAAAAATCGCAACAGTGTCCGTCTTGTGCAGGCCATATTTCTTCACCAGAGCGGTACTCAAGTGCGTTACATGCTGCTTAACCTGCACCCAGTCCAAACGCTCTTTCGTGATGGCGTTAGTGTAGCCAGCCAGTTCTTGGCCTCTGCCGTTGTATAGAGGTGAATATGTCGGGGAGCTGAAAAAGAAAATCCCACACTGTGATATCTGAGGGATCTATTCGCGACGGCGAATTCTCCTATTATCATCTGCGATTAGTTGGGAATGCAGCATCACGTACATTCGATGTTCGGACTCTTGCATTGTTTCAACGGTGTGCTAGCTTCCGAAAGGATAAGTAGACACGACAGGCAGACAATGTGCCGGTAGTCATCCGGTCATATTTTCCCTCCGGGTGTGCAGGAGGCATAATGACATTTATATGCGCGGAGGATTTCATGGGGTGGTCATCTCAGCCTCAAGGATCTTGCGGGGTTGTAGACACGCTCCCACTGGCGTAGACACCATCCAGCGCAGCTCTTAGGTTGGATTGCAGCGCAGAAGTATACTGAATCCATTGGTCTGAGACAAGCACTACTGCCCGCAAGGCTTATAGGAAGTATTTGGCTGTATTGGAGAATGAGCTGAGCTAGTTGGCATCTCTCTTCGGGTTCGCGGGCTCCTTTTCCCCCGACCCGCGCCGGGGGACTGAAGACGTCAGCGTCCGTGAGCCAAGCCGCCCGGCAAAGCCACCCGTTCGCCGGTGGAGACGCCGCCGCGGCGCCGCCGAAACCTACCGAGCAGGGACGCGCGAGCGCTGCAGATCATCGCCTGGGAAATCCGCAGGGCAGAAATATTCCTCGTCCACGTTTCCCCCGGTTGCTACTGTGTGAATCCGTCAAGGATGATGTATCTTTCCACTAACTAATTCATAACTCTCTCCGTGCACCGGTTCCGTTCACGGACTCGATGCTGCGAATGCCCGTTGCTGTGACCCCGCCCGTTCGCTCGAAGGTGTCCTTCCCTGCACAGCATTCTTGGTTGCGCTGGATGCTCCATTCCATAGCGTCTCAGGGTCCAATTGTTTGAGATGGTTGTCATTCAGTCTATAACCGTCCAGGCTGTCCCGTTCTTGACCAGGTATCGTTCTCTCGTCTTGCGGTAATCGTCGTTTGGCGCAGGCGTAGCCATGCTCCTCCGCAGCGGAGTGAACGTCACTCGCCTCAGACGTCGAGCAAAACCGCTTGCGCTCCTGGTCCTGCTTGTGTACGGACTGTACTCCCTCCTCACACTCAATTTAAGAGTAAACCAGCGCCTCGTTCGCAAAGACGACAGTGTTCCCGCGGAGGGTTCCGTCGGCCAATCGAACCATGGCCAGGCTCCGCAGCCCCCCCTCGTCTCTCTCCCGCTGCAAGAAATACATCGAGATCTGGTCGTGGCTAGTACCAAGTCGGATAATACTTCATGGCTGTATGAGCATTTCCCGGACTGGCACAAAAGCATATACGTGGTGGACGATGAGAACGCAGAGTTGACGGTGGAGATGAACAAAGGGAGAGAGTCCATGGTGTATCTTACGTACGCCCTACCCCATCATTCAAGTAGAGAACAAGCAATCCATGTAGACAATCAAAGCAGCGCCACTGACGACATGGCCTTGCCAGCTACATCATTGACAACTACGACCACCTGCCCGATGTCATGCTCTTCATCCACTCCCAGCGCTACCAATGGCACAACGATGACCCGTACTACGATGGCGTTCCCATGATCAGCAAAGTTCAGACCTCCTATATTGAGGAAAAAGGATACGTCAATCTGCGCTGCACCTGGGTCCTGGGTTGCCCGGATGAAATCCATCCCTTCACCGACACGCACCGCGAGGATCTTCATGCGGGGGAGTACTTCAAGACAGGATTCATGGAGCTGTTTCCGGGGGCGAAAGTGCCCGAGGTCGTTGGGGTCTCCTGCTGTGCGCAGTTTGGCGTGTCGAGGTGGAAGGTCTGGGAACGGCCGAAGAGCGACTACGAGCACTTCCGGAAGTGGCTGATCCAGACACCACTCAAGGACGAGCTGAGCGGGAGGATCATGGAGTATTCATGGCACAGTATGTATCATGCCACCTTGTGTGCTTGCTCCCAATACTGACAACTTTGTAACAGTGATTTTTGGAATGGAGCCCGTCTACTGTCCCCGCGCGCAAGAATGCTACTGCAAGGTCTTTGGCTTATGCAATTTGACTTGCGCGGGTGATGACAGCTGCGAAGGTCGTTATGTCCTCCCACGCTATTCTACTCTCCCGTCGGGATGGCCGTATAGGGGCTGGGACGGCCAGCCGCAGGATCCAACCAAGGGCCTCCCGAATCCTTGAGTATGGATTTTCTCGAGAAACACCAATCGGAACCCGAAGACGAGCGAGATAATTATCCTTGATGCTGTCAGACTCCTATCGAGCAAGACGAATAGTCCTATAAGGGCCAGTTCAACTTTCCAGCCGCACCTTGACTTTGCAGTCATGGGACCCCGTGAGGAAGCAATCGACAAACACGTCGAATATCCAGCTAGGCCACCAACAGTGGAGCAGTCTGAGGGCTCTGCTAAAGTGGCTGGCTTGTGGAGAGATATATACTGAGATATCTGCAAGCTACGTTGAAGCGAGGCATTCCTCTCCCAAACGTGGTGGGAACTATCTCAGGCTATATACGTGGCCCTTGGGCAATTAGTCCATTAAAAGGGCTGCTAATTCAAATGGATGCACTAAGACACTGTGTGGGCTCAAGTGACCAACTCACTAGAACAGTCCTGGGCTGGTCAGCCAGTCATGCAAGAAAGCTCTGAAGGATATCCATAGCTTATAATGCATGTACATACATATATATCACACGATAGATTATTTAATAGTAATTGTAATGGGAGAATAAGTAGGGAACGAGAATCTGCAATCTGGATGCATTAAAGAATTGCTTATTAAAAAGGCAGACCTATGATAAGAGTAACAGCTTCAAGAGGGCGGCTGCCGGTAGCTCCGAGTGTGGAGATCTCGGACCCGCTCCGGACCGGCCGAGGTTGAGCATCCCCGCGGTTCGCATAACGTGCTCGACGGATGTTGATCATCCATCACTCCTGTTATCCAGGATATCCTGTATTTTTTCTGTCCTTCTCAGTAATACCTATCTCCGGATTTGCAATTATCCTTATTCTGCCTGTTTCTATCCTGAACTATACCATTGGCTGATTGGCTGATATCCCGAGCGTTCGTCGGGACATCCTCCGCGGTGACCAGCAACGAACGGCGACGTTAGGACAGGAAAGCTCGCGGGAGCACTGCTTACTCACATTTGCGCTTCAATCTCTGCGTTAAGACAAATTTCATCCTCATTGACCCTGTCCCAGCGAGGACAGGCGCAGCGCATCTGAGGTCGCGAACGGCCTCATCGGAGCAGCACCACTGCTTCGCGCCAATAATGCTCGACTGAAGAGGACATCATAATCCAAACCCTGGACCTCCAAGAACAATGCTCATCATCGGACTCACCGGCTCGATCGCGACGGGCAAATCCACCGTCTCCAGCCTCCTTTCCGCCCCGCCTTACTCCCTCCCCATCATTGACGCGGACCTGATCGCGCGCAAGGTCGTCGAGCCCGGAACGCCCGCGTACCGCGCCATCGTCGACTACTTCGGCCCGACCACTCCAGATCTCTTGTTGCCCCCATCACCTGACGACAAGGATGGCACCCGTCGGCCACTGAACCGCCCCGCCCTAGGCCGGCGCGTCTTCGGCGACAGCGAGGAGCGCAAGCGCGACCGCGCGGTCCTCAACCGGATCGTGCACCCGGCCGTGCGGTGGGAGATGTACAAATCCCTGCTGTACCACTACCTGCGGGGCGCATGGGCGGTGGTGCTGGACGTGCCGCTGCTGTTCGAGAGCGGGCTGGACGTGCTCTGCGGGACGGTGGTCGTCGTCGGGGTGCGGGACCCGGGCGTGCAGATGCGGCGGCTGCGCGCGCGCGACCCCCATCTGTCCGCGGAGGACGCGGAGAACCGCGTCCGGAGCCAGGGCGACGTGAAGGGCAAGGTGGAGAGGGCGGAGTTCCGGGGAACTTCCAACGCCCGGGGCGTGGTCATCTGGAACGATGGGGACAAGGCGGACCTGGAGAGGGAGGTGCAGAGGGCGATGAGGACGATCGGCGCGTCGAGCCCGCGGTGGTGGGCGTGGGTGCTGCTCCTGGCGCCGCCTCTGGGGGTCGCCGCGGGGCTGTGGAATATGGCTGTGAATTTCGTGAACCAGAGGAGCTGGGAGCAGAAAGTGAAGAGGGAGAAGGCGCGATTATGAGTTCGAATCCGATAATGGTTCTCTATCCAGCTGTACAGTGTTCTTGTCTTTGCAGGCAAGGAATTGGGCTTTGGTCTGCTCACAGTTGAATTTTTTTTTGTATATGCTGATTAAGAGCATAGCCCACGCCGTGAAATGGCAAAATATTAGCCATTGGGTCCCTAATTGTGAATACATGCCCTTTCCTAACATGTCATTTTTGAACCCAAATATACATGTCGCTACGGTGTATGCGACGGCTGTAGAACAGTCTATTATCACTGTCTACTAACCGGAGCACCTCTTGTAAAAAGGCATGGATTATGGTAGACGAACAGTTATCATTGAGTCCAAGGCATCCAAGGAGGTGGATTCGCTGCGGTTGCGGTCCCTTGGGGAGGAAGCGTGATGCCCTCGCAGCAGTTCTTCCCGCGCGCGACATACCGGAGGATCCAGTGGGGACCGGCTCAGGCATCGAGAGCCCAGAACGGACGGGGAGGCCGGGGAAGCCGGTCAGCGGCGTTAAAAAAATGAGTTAACGAATGGATTAAGTGCATGAATGGATGGATGGATGGATGCTTGAACCGATGAAGCAAGCCTGGAAGCGATAACGTGTTGCTGTTTTTGTCAGTCTGACGATCAACAGCAGCAGCCTTCAATGGATCAATGCATTGATGAGTGAACGGATGAAGATCCAGTTGCAACAAGACAATATCAAAAGAGTCCGTAACCCGAAAATGATATTTGATCTCATTAGCTGACGGAATCGGTCCCCCAACGAAACGAAGAGGTAAACTGCTTGGCCCTTCCTAGTCCCTATCCACGCCTATTATTGGCCAGCTATGCAAGCCATGCAACGAAACGCCATCCCGAAACAGGTCTATCAATATGTATGTACGGTACTGTACGGTACGATCAACGGCAAGAAGTAACAGCCAACAAACCGGGCTGATCGGTAAGAAAGAGACATAGAAATCAAAAGAAAAAAAAGATAGAGAGTGTGTGAGAGAGGAAAAAGAGGAAAGCAACGCGCACATCTACGATCAGCCTACCGCTTCTTCCTCTTCTGCGCCTTGCCACCTCCATGATGCCTCATGAGCCCGCCCGCGCCCGATATGCTCGTGAGCTGGGACAGCTTGACGGGTTTGATCTTCTTCTCCTTCTCCTTCTTCTTCGCTTTGGCTTTGGCCCGTCGGATCATGGCGTCGATCTGGGAGGGGTCGTCGAGGTCGTTCTCGTCGAGGTCTTCGTCGTCGGAGTCGGAGTCTTCGGAGGTGGTGTCTTCGGCAGTTGTCTTCTGCGTCGAGGAGAAGAGTCAGCGACCGGATAGAGGAGAGAGCAAACAAGATTCCAGCAGCGTAGAAGCCAGAGATGGAAAGAGATCTCAAGACGAACCTTCTTCCGCTTAAAGTTCCCATAACTCCTGCGCCCCCCGTACCCCATGCCCTCGTCCTCCGCGTCCAGCGACCCGGCCGGCACGATGTACGGCTGCGGCGCATACCCAGCTCCCATCTCTTCCGCGCCCGGGAAATCCAGCACCCACTCCGTCTCTCCCGCTTCCGCCGCCTGGCGCGCGACGGCCTCCGCGCGCTTCTGCTCCTCCGCCGCCACGGCAGCGGAGATGGCTTCGAGGTCTGACGCGTGACTCGGGGCCCTAGGGCCGTCCGTCGATAGGCGCGGGCGCTTTGCGGCATGGAGGTGGTCGTCTGGCTGCGCGGCGGAGGATTGTGCGTTTGCGGCTGCTGCTGCTTGCGCGGCGGCAGCGCGTTGCATGAACTGTTTGTGTAGGTAGTGTTAGCATCGGTTGGCTTGCACCTCGAAAGAGATGGAACTGAAGATCCTGACGTACTTTCATAGCAAGCAGCCGCGAAGACATTGTCTTCTCTGGCTTTGCGCCAGGCGTCGATGGGCCCGACATGGTGAACGGCCTGGCGCAGTTGAACTGAAAACAAGATCTGGGTATCTGGAGTGTCGGGCTCAGATCAGAGCACGTCCAGCTCTGCTGGTTGCACAGTAGTGTACTACTGCCAGTTGACGCCGCGCTTGAGCGACGGGCGTGGTTCTGATAGGGATGAATTCGCGGGCGGGTAGATTTTCGCCGCAAAAAGCGGAGAAGGCCCCCGATTGGTCGACCCGCGCGCGCGGAGACTCCAGCCAAACCTCGCCTGAGCGACGTCCCCAGTCCGGGCCCCCAGACATTCTCCCCTTCTGACATCAACCGTTGTGCTGCCGTCCCAGCGCACCTCTGTTCCCCGAACAGCCTCCAGCCAGGATGTTCTCCTCCGCCAGAAGCCGTCTGACGACGGCTCTCACCTCTGCGCGGTCTGCCTCCGCCGCGCGCCTCGTCCCCCGCGCCGGATACTCCTCGACCGCCCCTCGCCTCTCCGTCCCCGACAACCCCAACCCGGCCAACGAGCCCTCCCCGCCGCAGCCCAAGCCCAATGTCTCCGCGACCAACGCCGTGCCTCTCGACTCCGTCGGCGCGTGGGATGCGCCGCTCCAGGAGGCGCCCGAGTTCGGCGAGCGCAACCGCCAGCTGCAGGCGCCGAACCGGGCCACCACGTGGGCCAAGGGCCAGCGGCCCAGGGCGGAGGCGATGACGGGTCCGCGGTTTGAGCAGACGATTCTGGAGCTGCAGGTCAGTTAGGCATCATCAATTGTTTTTTTCTTTTCTTTTCTTTTCTTTTTTTTTTTTTTTTTTTTTTTTTTTTTTTTTTTTTTTTTT
>ENA-UOXB01000537-UOXB01000537.1-bioreactor-metagenome-genome-assembly--contig:-NODE-537-length-24415-cov-10.373604_pt1 | contig 24415 bp, 18 predicted proteins | sample MGYA00238158_ERZ761615 | MGnify/ENA primary metagenome ERZ761615 (study PRJEB28904, sample SAMN06267902) | bioreactor metagenome | isolation source: Joint BioEnergy Institute, California, USA...
GGCGGTGGCCAGGCACAGCGGCAGCCCGCCGGCCTGATAGGACAGGCCCGACAGCAGCGTCCCGATCAGGCGGCCCGCCGCGTTCGCCATGTAGTAGAACCCGACATCCCGCGTGATCCGCTGTGCCTGACCAAAGGCCAGGATCAGGTATGAATGAACGGACGAATTGACCGCAAAGACGAAGCCGAAGACCAGCAGGCCCAGAACCAGCAGCATCGTCAGCCACGGCGCAGGATCGCCCGCGATCACGACCGCCGCCGCCATCACGAAGGGGATGGGCACCAGCCGACCTGCCCACCGGACCGCGTCCCGGGTGATCTGCGCCTCGGGTCGGCCGGCGCCGCCCAGGATGCGCGGGGCGGCGGCCTGAACCGCGCCATAAAGGATGATCCACAGCGCCATGAAACCGCCGACCAGAAAGAAGGCCTCGCGCCGCCCTTCGGCGGTGCCATCGGACAGGACGGCCTGAAAGTAGATCGGGATGCCCACCACGAACCACACGTCGCGCGCACCGAACAGGAACATGCGCGCCAGGGACAGCCGGTTCACGCGGCTGTCCCGCGACCGCCAGCCTGACCATCCTTCGGCCGCCTTCACCCGACCGGGCAGGCCCGCGGGCAGGAACAGGACCACCGCCACAAGAATCGCGGCCAGCACCGCGGCCATGCCCCAGACCGCCGCCTGGAACCCCGCAAAGGCCAGCAGCGCGGCGCCCAGGAAAAAGCCCAGGCCCTTGACGGCGTTCTTGGACCCGGTCAGCGCAGCCACCCATCGGAACAGCCCGCCATCGGCGGCGGGGGCAAGGACCTTGACCGCCGATTTCGACGACATCTTGGACAGATCCTTGGCGACACCCGACGCGCCCTGCACCGCCATCACGAACATCACCGATGCCGTGACGCTCCATGCCGGGTCCAGCTGCGCCAGCGTCGCCAAGGCCGCGATCTGGATGCCCAGGCCCGCGTACAGGGTCGCCGCCAGCCCGAACCGGGCCGCCAGCCAGCCCGCGGCCAGGTTCGTGACGATCCCCGCAGCCTCGTACAGCAGGAACAGCCATGCCAGCTGGACCGGGGAAAAGCCCAGTCCGTTGAAGTGCAGCAGCACCAGCATGCGCAACGCGCCGTCCGACAGCATGAACGCCCAATAGGCCGCCGTCACCGCGGCATAGGCGCGGACCGGGTTCATGCCATCCGCCCCGCGACCATGCGCGCGACATCGACCAGCCGGCAGGCATAGCCCCATTCGTTGTCGTACCAGGCATAGATTTTGACCTGCGTCCCGTTCACGACCATCGTCGATCCCGCGTCGATGATCGCGCTGCGCGGATCGTTGACATAGTCGGTCGACACCAGCGGCCGCGTCTCATAGCCCAGGATGCCGTCCAGCGGTCCCGCCGCGGCGGCGGCGAACAGGGCGTTGACCTCCTCCACGCTTGTCGGACGCTCGACCTCGAACACGCAGTCGGTCAACGAGGCGTTCAGCAGCGGCACCCGGACCGCGTGGCCGTTCAGCCGACCCTTCAGTTCGGGATAGATCAGCGTGATCGCCGTGGCGCTGCCGGTCGTCGTGGGAATGAGGTTCATCAGCGCCGAGCGCGCGCGGCGCATGTCCTTGGCCGGTCGGTCGACGATGGTCTGCGTGTTGGTGACGTCATGGATCGTGGTGATCGACCCGTGGCGGATGCCCAGGGCCTCGTGGACGACCTTGACCACCGGGGCCAGGCAGTTCGTCGTGCAGCTGGCCGCCGTCACGATCCGCTGGCTGCCGTCATAGAGGTGATGGTTCACGCCATAGACCAGGTTCAACGCCCCGCCATCCTTGACCGGTGCGCTGACCACGACACGCGCCACGCCCGCATCGAAATAGGGCGCGATCCGGTCCGCGGTCTTGAACACGCCCGTCGCGTCGATCACCAGGTCGACCCCCAGGTCACGCAGCGGCAGGGCGTCGATGGTCCGGTGATGCGTCAGCGGAATGCGGTGGCCATCCAGAACCAGCGCCGCGCCGTCTGCCGCGACGGGCTTGGACCAGCGGCCGTGAACGCTGTCGAATTCCATCAGCAGGGCGTGCTGATCGGCATCGCCCGCCGCGTCGTTCAGCAGGACGATCCGGTCCCCCAGGCCCAGGTCGAACATCCGGCGCAGGGCCAGCTTTCCGATGCGGCCCAGGCCATTCAGTGCGATTCGGGTCATGGGGTCAGTCCTTGGCAAGTTCGTGGGCATCGATCTGATCGACCCGGTTCTGAAGCGAGATTCGGTCCAGGCTGGCCACCGGCAGGGCGGCAAAGGCTTCGATCCGGCGGCGCAGGGCGGCATAGGTCCGGGCAAAGACCAGCGCCCGTTCGGCGTCCGTCCCCTGCGCCTTGACCGGGTCGGGCAGTCCCCAATGCCCGGTGATCGGCTGGCCGGGCCAGGGGGGGCATTCCTCGGCCGCGGAGGTGTCGCAGACGGTGAAGACGAAATCCATCCTGGGGGCGTCTGGCGACTGGAACTCGGACAGATGCTTGGACCGCAGGGTGGTCGTGTCGTGGCCGTTGCGGTCCAGCACCTGCAGCGCAAGGGGGTTCGGATGCGTCCCCGCCCGGGTGCCTGCCGAATGGGCGATGAACCGATCGCCGCCCAGATCGCGCAGCAGCGCCTCGGCATAGAGCGATCGGGCGGAATTGCCTGAACAGATGAACAGGACATGGAAACCGGTATGCGTCACGGTCGGCTCCTTGGATTGTGGGATGCTGGTCAGAACGTCCGGGCGCGCGCGGCCAAGGTCCATTGCCAGATAGCCCAGCAGGCGGCCCGTCGCATCGACATCGATCGAATAGAGCAGCGACCGCCCCTGTCGCCGCACGGCGACAAGCCCGCATCCCGTCAGGTCGGACAGGTAGTGCGACAGGGTGTTCGGCTTCAGCCCCAGCGCCTGCGCGATCTCGGTCGGGCGAACGGCGCGGGGGGCAAAACGCATCAGAAGCCGGGCGACGGCAAGGCGACCGGGGTGGCCAAGGGTGGCAAAGGCGTGGGCGGCGCGGTCATGTTCCATGATTCCCGAATAATGGAATAATGACCCCGGCGCCAGTGAAGCTTTCATGACAGGACCGCGTCACCGGGCCGACAGCAGATACCCGAAGCCGCGCTGGTTGTGGATCAGCCGCGCATCGCCGTCCTGATCCAGCTTCTTGCGCAGATAGGCGATATAGACCTCGACGATGTTGGTCTGCGGGTCGAAGTTGTATCCCCAGACACCCTTCAGGATGTCCACGCGCGACTGAACCTTGTCGGGACGCTCTGCCAAAAACCGCAGCAGCGAGAACTCGGTCGCCGTCAGGTCCAGGTCGCGGTCGCGTCGCGTCGCGGTCTTGGTGTCCAGGTCCAGGCACAGATCGCCGATGACGATGCGGGACGGGCGGTCCTCGCGCGCAGGCGCACGGCGCAGCAGGACCGCGATGCGGGCCAGCAGTTCCTCGAAGGCGAAGGGCTTGGTCATGTAGTCGTCGGCCCCCGCCCCCAGCCCCTCCAGCTTCTCGGCCAGCGCGTCCTTGGCGGTCAGCATCAGGATCATCACGTCATGGCCCGCCGCGCGGATCTCCTGGCACAGGTCGGCGCCGTCGCCGTCGGGCAGCATCCGGTCCAGCACGACCAGGTCATAGCCCCCGTCCCGCAACCGCTGGTCCAGCCCCGCCGCGCAGTCGGCCAGATCGACGTGATAGCCCTCGGCCGTCAGGCCACCGGCCAGCAGGGCGGCGATCTCGGTGTCGTCCTCGACAACCAGGACACGATCGGGGCTCATGCGACGGCCCTGCGTGCCAACGGCATGGTGATCTCGACCACGGCGCCGCGGCCGGGCGCGCTGTCGATGCGGATGGCGCCGTCATGCTGGTCGACGATCCATTTCGCGATGGACAGCCCAAGGCCCAACCCGCGACCCGACCGCGGCCGCGACGGGCGCGCGCTGTAGAAGCGGGTGAAGGCGCTGCCCAGTTCATCGCCCGTGAAGCCCGGTCCCTGGTCGCGCACGCGGATATGGGCGTGATCCTGTGACTGCGCCAGCTCCAGGCTGACGGTGGTGTCGGCGGGCGCCAAGCGGATCGCGTTATCCAGCGCGATCAGTACGGCCTGACGCAGGCGGTCGGGGTCGCCGCGCACCTCGACCGGTTCGCTGGGCTGGCTGGGACGGATGCGCACGCCGGGGCGCATCGCCATGTTCTGGCCGTCCAGCAGCACGTCGCCCACGATGTCCTGCAGCACGACACGCGTGCGGTTGACCATGATCGAGCCCGATTCCGACCGCGCCAGGAACAGCAGGTCATCGATCAGCCGCCCGATCTGGTCGGTCTTGCGCACGATCTCGGACAGCACCTGCTGCAGGGTGGCGGCATCGGCGTCGGGGGTGCGGATCGCCATCTCGGCCTGGCCGCGCAGGATCGTCAGCGGCGTGCGCAGCTCGTGGCTGATATCGGCAAAGAAGTTCGCGCGGCTGGCATCGACCGACCGCAGCCGATCGTTGCTGGCCACCAGCGCCTCCGACCGTTCGCGCAGTTCGCGGGTGCGCTCTTCGACCTGCTGGGACAGCGTGGACTGCGCCTGCAGCAGGCTGTCGCGCTGGTCGCGGATCTGTCCGGTCATCTGGTTGAAGCGGCGCGACAGGTTGCCCAGCTCGTCGGGCGACGGATTGTCGATCACATGCGTCAGATCGCCCCGCCCGACCGCCTCGGCCCCCGCGTAGAGCGCCGAGACGGGGCGCAGGATCGCGCGGTTCATCATCACGATGTTCGCGACGCCCAAGACCGCCACGACCACGATCAGCCCGATGGCCAGATCGACGGCGCGTTCCGACAGGCGGGACGAACTGGCCAGCGCCTCGGCAACCTCGGCACGTTCGCGCACGGTCGCCTCCTCGACCAGCTCCAGCAGCACCTGCCCCAGCTGGTGATAGATGCGCGTGTTGAACACCTGCAGCGCCTCCGCGCGCCGGCCCGCCTGCAGGTGATCCTGGATCAGCAGGCGCGACTGGTCGATCTCCTGCACCTTGATCTCCATCTGGGCGACGCGGTCCAGTCCGCCCCAGGTCGCATCGGGCTCTCCGGCCAGCGCATGCTCCTCGCGGATCAGGTCGCGCTGGCGCTGCAGCCCGGACAGCAGCGAATCGCGCGCCTCGCGGATCTCGGCGTCCTGGTCCCCGGCGACGAACAGTTCGGCGATCTGGGCGGACAGCTTGTTGGCGTCGACCGCCACCAGGTTGATGTTGCGCAGCTGCGCATAGGACGTCTGAAGCTGCCGCCGGTCCTCGCGCGTCAGGCCCAGCCCGATGATGATCGCCAGACACACAAGCGTGACCGTGACCAGGCCGGTCAAGTGACTGAGCATGATTTTCGTGCGGATTCTCATGGCGTTGCGTTCCCGGCCGGTGGCGGCACGGTGCCGCCTGAGACGGCAGACTAGCGCAACTTCGCGGCCGTAAAAACGCCGATGCGCGGCTCTAATGATCTTCTAATTTGCAGCTTTGGATCGCACGCCAATATTTTGGAAGCACGATGACGCCGCCGTCCAATCACCTTCGCACACCCAGATCCCGAGGGCCCGATGACCAAGATGAACCCCGCCGATCCGCTGCAATACGCCGCCGCGCTGCGCCGTCAGCGGACCCGCGCGCCGCGGGTGGTCCTGTATTCGCACGACACTCTGGGCTTTGGTCATCTGCGGCGCAACATGCTGCTGGCGCAGGCGATCCGCGACTGCGGTCACGACCCCGAGGTGCTGCTGGTGGCCGGCATGCGCGAGGCCGGGGCATTCGCCCTGCCCGCGGGCGTCGACTGCCTGACGCTGCCGGCCTATGCCAAGGCCTCGGACGGCACCTATCATGCCCGCGACCTGGGGATCGGGGTCGACGCGCTGTGCGACATCCGCGCGGCGACGATCCGGGCCGCCGTCAAGAACTTTCAGCCCGACCTGATGATCGTCGACAACGTTCCCCGCGGTGCCCAGTACGAACTGGGCCCGACCCTGCGCGCACTGAAACGGTCGGGCCGCACGCGGATCGTCCTGGGGCTGCGCGACATCATCGACCGGCCGTCCGTCATGCGCCAGCAATGGCTGCGCCAGCGCAATTTCGAGGCGCTGCAGGATCATTACGACGACATCTGGGTCTATGGCGACCCGGCGTTCTTTCCCACGGCCGACGAATACGGGCTGGGCCCCGAACTGTCCGCCCGCGTGACCTATACCGGCTATCTGGACCAGCGGGCGCGCCTGTCGCCCGATGCGCAGGGGGCCGACCCGCTGCAGGTGACGGGGGGCGATGCGCGCCCGTTCGTTTTGTGCCAGGTGGGCGGCGGGCGCGACGGGGTGGCCCTGTGCACGGCCTTCGCCGCGGCGCCCATGCCCGCGGGCCATCAGGGCATCCTGATCACCGGCACGCAGATGCCGCCCGAGGCACGGGCCCGCGTGGCGGCGCTGGCGCAGGGCCGGACCGACCTGACCGTGGTCGATTTCGTGGCCGAACCGGTGGGGCTGGCCGCGCGCGCGGCGGCGCTTGTGGCGATGTGCGGCTACAACACCGCCTGCGAGATGATGTCGTTCGGCCTGCCGTCGCTGGTGGTCCCGCGGGTCCGGCCGCGCACCGAACAACTGATCCGCGCGCAGCGCATGCAGGATCGCGGCATCGCCGACATGATCCATCCCGATGCGCTGTCGCCCGCCGCCATCGGCGACTGGCTGGGCCGCGCGGTGACCCGGCAGGCCGGACCCCGCGGCGTGGACCTGGACGGGCTGTCGCGCGTCACCGCGATGGCCACGCGGATGCTGGCCCCCCGCAAATCCCTGCGCCGCCTGGCCTGAAGACCCGACACAAGGAACCGTCCTCCCATGTCCGCACCCAAGATCGGCTATGTCCTGAAGCGCTATCCCCGCTACTCCGAGACGTTCATCGTCAACGAGATCCTGGCGCACGAGGCCGCGGGCCAGCCGATCGAGATCTTCTCGCTGCGCCCGGTCGAGGAGACGCACTTTCAGGACAACCTGGGCAAGGTCCGCGCGCCCGTCACCCGACTGACCGAACGGCTGAAGAACCCCGACGCGTTCTGGCGGCTGATGATGCGCGCCCGGGCCGGGCTGCCCGCGGCGTCATGGACCCTGCTGGGCCAGATGAAGAACAGCAGCGGCCAGGATGTCGCGCAGGCGCTGGAGCTGGCGCTGGCCTGCCGCGAACGCGGGGTGGCGCATCTGCACGCGCATTTCGGCACCGTGTCCACGACGGTGGCGCGGCTGGCGGCACAGCTGGCGGGGATCGGCTATACCTTCACGGCGCATGCCAAGGACATCTATTTCGACTACGAGGAGAACATCCGCCTGGACGAGAAGCTGCGCGACGCGGCCCATGTCGTCACCGTGTCGGATTACAATGTCGGCTATCTGGAACAGCGCTTCGGCCAGGACGCGACCAATGTCAGCCGCATCTACAACGGCCTGGACCTGGACCGTTTCGCCCATCAGAACCCCGCACCCGATGCGACCGACATCCTGGCGGTCGGACGCCTGGTCGAGAAGAAGGGGTTCCACATCCTGATCGAGGCCGTGCGCCTGCTGCGCGACCAGGGCCGCAGCGTGCGCTGCACCATCGTGGGCGGCGGGGACGAGGCGTCCTATCTGGCGGCCCAGATCGCCGCCGCCGACCTGGGCGATGCGGTCACCCTGGCAGGCCCGCGTCCGCAATCCGAGGTGATCGCGATGATGCGCCAGGCTGCCGTCTTCGCCTGCCCCTGCGTGGTGGGCCACGACGGCAACCGCGACGGCCTGCCCACCGTCCTGTTGGAGGCGATGGCCCTGGGAACGCCCTGCGTCTCGACCGCCGTCACCGGCATCCCGGAACTGGTCCGCGACGGGCAGACCGGGTTCTGCGTCCCGGAAGGCGACCCCCAGGCGCTGGCCACGGCGCTTGCGCGGATGCTGGACGATGCGGACCTGCGGCAGCGGTTCTCGACCGCGGGACGCGCGTTGATCGCGCAGGAATTCGACCAGCACGTCAACGCCGCGCGGCTTCGCGCCATCTGGCACGACGCCATCGCGGGCACCGACCTTCCCCAGCAGAGGTCCGCGTGATGCACGTCGCCTATGTCACCACCGATCCTGGCATTCCGCCCTTCGGCACCAAGGGTGCGTCGATCCATGTGCAATCCGTGCTGCGGGTGCTGCTGGCGATGGGCCACCGGGTGACGCTGTTCTCTCCGTGCCTGGCGGTGGCGCCCGCGGCGGAGTTCGCGACTGTCGCGCTGCACCCCCTGCCCGGCGCGCCGCGTGGCGACGACGCGGAAGCGCGTGCCGCTTGGGCGTTGGCGCTGAACGAGACGGTCGCCGCGGCGCTGACGCAGGCGGGGCCGTTCGACCTGGTCTATGAACGCCACGCGCTGTTCGCGCATGGGGCGATGGAATGGGCCAGTCGCGGCGGCGTGCCGTCGGCGCTGGAGCTGAACGCCCCCCTGATCGCCGAGCAGACCCGTCACCGCCACATGGTCCGCCAGTCGGACGCCCAAGCCAGCGCCCGCCGGGCTTTCGGGGCCGCCCGTCTGGTCGCGGCCGTGTCGGCGGCGGCGGCGGATTACGCCCGCGACCTGGGTGCCCTGCCCGACCGGGTGGCGGTCATCCCCAACGGCGTCGATGCGGCACGTTTCGACGGCAGCCCTGCGCCGGATGGGCCGTTCACCGTGGGCTTCGTCGGCACGCTGAAGCCTTGGCACGACACCGCGACCCTGGTCGAGGCCTTTGCCCTGCTGCGACGGGGCCCCGTTCCCGATGCGCGCCTGCTGATCGTGGGTGACGGGCCGCAACGGGCGGCGATCCTGGACCGGTTGGACCAGTTGTCCCTGTCGGACGCGGCCCACCTGACGGGGGCGGTCCAGCCCGACCAGATCCCCGGCTGGCTGGCGCGGATGCATGTCGCCACGGCCCCCTATCGGGGCGATCAGCCGTTCTATTTCTCTCCGCTGAAGCTCTACGAATACATGGCTGCGGGGCTGCCCGTGGTGGCCAGCGACGTGGGCGATCTGGCCCAGGTGCTGGACCGGGGCCGGCTTGGCGCCACCGTGGTACCGGATGATCCGGACGCCTTGGCCGCGGCCCTTGCGGGTCTGGCCCGCGATCCCGCGGCGGCCACCGCGATGGGCGCACGCGCCCGCGCCGAGGTTCTGGCCCATCACGGGTGGGACCGCATCGTGTCCCGCATCATCGCCCGTGCCGGCGCCGCAGGACAGGAGGCCGCGTGATGTCACGATCGCGTCCCGAGACGCTGACGGAATCGCTGCCGGGCCTGCGCCGCGTGCTGCGTCGGTTTGCCCCCTATCTGCGCCCGCATCGGGCGGTGCTGGCGGGGGCGACCACCGCGCTGGTCAGCGCGACGCTGATGCGGCTGCTGGAACCCTGGCCGCTGAAATTCGTCATCGACCGCGTGGTGCCGTCCGGCACGGCGGGAACAGGCGGATCGGGGGTCGCGGCGGTGGATACGCTGGACCCCATGACGCTTCTGGCGCTGTGCGCGGTTGGCTTGGTGGGCATCATCGGGCTGCGCGCGCTGTTCCAGTACCTGGCGACCATCGGCTTTGCGATCGTCGGCAACCGGGTGCTGACCCAGGTCCGCGGCGACCTGTTCCGGCACCTGCAGGGACTGTCGCTTGGCTTTCACACCCGGTCCAAGGCGGGCGATTTGACCATGCGCCTGATCGGCGACGTGGCCATGCTCAAGGAGACTGCCGTCACTGCCGCCCTGCCGCTGGCCGCGAACGTGCTGGTCCTGCTGGGCATGGTCGCCGTGATGATGGTGCTGGACTGGCAGCTGGCGTTGATCGCGCTGATTCCGCTGCCGGTTCTGTGGTTCGCATCCATCCGCGCAGGAAAGAAGATCCAGGCCGCCAGCCGCAAGCAGCGCAAGGTCGAGGGCCAGATGGCCGCCACCGCGGCCGAGGCGATGTCCTCCATGCGCACGGTTCAGGCCCTGTCGATCGAGGATCGCGCGGCCGACACCTTCTCCGGTGCGAACGGCACCAGCATGGCGGGCGACGTGCGGGCCAAGCGCATCGCGGCGGGGCTGGAACGGCTGGTCGACCTGCTGGTCGCCTGCGCCATCGCGCTGGTTCTTTATTTCGGCACGTTGCAGGTGCTGCGCGGGCGGCTGACGCCGGGCGACCTGCTGGTCTTCATCACCTATCTCAAGGCGACGTTCCGGCCCATCCGGGGCTATGCCAAATACGCGTCCCGCCTGGCCAAGGCCAGCGCCGCGGGCGAGCGGGTCGTCCAGCTGCTGGACGAGGTGCCCGAGATCCGCGACCGCGCCGATGCCGTGGCCGCCCCCGCCTATGCCGGCCGGATCACGTTCGACGGCCTGACCTTCGGCTATGGCGGAGGTCGGCCCACGCTGGACGGGCTGACGCTGGACATTCCGGCGGGCACGAACGTGGCGCTGACCGGGCCGTCCGGGGCGGGCAAGTCCACGTTGGCCGGACTGCTTCTGCGCCTTTACGATCCGTCGGGCGGGCGCATCCTGATCGACGGGCAGGACATCCGCGACGTGACGATGACCAGCCTGCGCCGCCAGATCGGCTTTGTCCCACAGGAGACGGTCCTGTTCAGCGGCACGTTGGCCGACAACATCGCCTTGGGCGCGGGCCGCGACGTCACCCGGGACGAGATCGAGGCAGCCGCCCGCCTGGCCAACGCACATGACTTCATCGCGGCCCTGCCCGACGGCTATGACGCCCAGGTCGCAGAACGCGGCGCCACCCTGTCCGCAGGTCAGCGCCAGCGCATCGCCATTGCCCGCGCCGCCCTGCGCCGCTGTCCGGTGCTGGTCCTGGACGAGCCCACGACCGGCTTGGACAGCAGCAACGAGGCCACCGTGTCCGAGGCGATCTGGCGCCTGGCCAAGGGCCGCACCAGCCTGCTGATCACCCATGACCTGTCCCAGGCCGCCCGCGCGGACCGCATCGTGTTCCTGGAGGCGGGCCGGGTGGCCGAACAGGGCAGCCATGCCGACCTGCTGGCGCGCGAGGGACGCTATGCCCGTCTGTGGGCGCTGCAGGGTCGTGGTCAGGATGGGGGGGCGCTGCGTGCTGTCGCCGGCTGATCGCGCGATCTGCGACCGAGATCCGGCGCTGGTCGGTCTGCCCCTGATGCTGGACGCGCAGGCGATGGCGGCGGCCTTGGGCCGTGACGCCTTGCAGCCGGCCTATCTGCGCTACAAACCCGGGGTCAGCTGCGTCGCGTCGTTCCTGTCCACGGACGGAGAGGCGCTGGCCGCCTATGCCTATGCCCCCGACCGGTATGCCGAGGAAAGCCGCCGGTCCCGTTGGCGCGACAACCCCGATGTCGTGATGCTGCCCGACCGCGGCGTGATCGTCATCCCGGCGCGGCTGGACCGTCATCTGCGCAGCCTTGCGCGGTTCCTGGACCCTGCACGGCGACAGGACGCCCTGCGGCGCGTGACCGGTGTGCAGCCGCATCTGGCCGCGGGCGACCTGATCCTGCTGCGCTACAAGCCGGGGCGACGGCTGGTGGCCCGCCTCGACCTTGACGGTCAGCCGCGAGGGGTTCTGAAGATCATGGCCGGGGCGGGCTTTGACCAGGCGCTTGTCGGCGCGACTGCGGCCATGGCGCATGGGCAGGCCGCCCTGCTGGGGGCCGACAGCGGCTTGCGCGCGATGATGACCGCGTGGGTGCCGGGCCGCCCCGTCTGCCCGCAGATGACCGGTCACGCGCCCGACGCGGACACCTGCACGCGGATCGGCGCGGCGCTGGCCGCGCTGCATGCCGATCCGTTCCGACCCGCCGCCGCATGGACCGCCCAGGCCGATGCAAGGTCGGTCCTGACCGCCGCCGCCGATCTTGCGCCGCTGGATGCCGACCTGAGCGTCTTGGCCCATGACATCGCGACCGATCTGGCCGACCGGCTGGCCCAGGCCACGTTCGATCCGGTGATGGTGCACGGCGATTTCAGCGCGGATCAGGTGGTGATGGGGGCCGATGGTCCGGTCATCCTGGACTGGGACAACGCCGGCTGCGGCGATCCGGCCCGCGATCTGGGCAGCTTCCTGGCCCGGATCGATGCGCAGGTGGTGGACGGGATCCTGTCGCGCGTCCAGGCCGATGCCATAGCGGGCGCGGTCCTGCGCGGCTATGGCGGCGGGCCCGTCACGCTGCCCCTCCACCATGCCCGCGCCCTGATGTTGCTGGTGACCGAGGGGTTTCGTGCCCGCCATCCCGACTGGCCTGCGCGCGCGCGGACCCTCTTGGACCGTGCGGCCCAGGTCATGCGCGGCGCATCCGCGGACCCCGCCATGCCACAGCTGGACGCCGCCCTGGACCCAGACCAAGCGCGGCCCGCGCTGCAGACGGCGACGGGGCTTGATCTCACGGGCCGGCCCCAGCTCCTCCGCCACAAGCCGGGCCGCAGGGCACTGGTCCGCTATCCGACTGGCGGGGCGACCACGGCCATCCTGGGCAAGCTGCGTGCCAAGGGGACGGACGGCCGCATGCCCGCCATCCACGATGCCCTGCGCGGTGCCGGTCTGGACGGTCGGGCACCGCACGGGGCAGGTGTCCCGCGCGCCCGCGGCATCGTCGACACGATGCGGATGTGGTTGCAGGACGAGGTGCCCGGCCGCCCCCTGACCCCGACGGATGTCGCGGCGATGGCGCGAACCGGGATGGCGCTGGCCCATCTGCACAACGTGCCGCCCGTCACCGACCGCCGCTGGACCCACGCGGACGAGCTGTCGGTCCTGGATCGCGCCCTGACCCAGGCGGCAGAGCTGTTGCCCGCGCGAAAGGCGGAACTGCGGCGCATCCTGCACGCCGCCAGGGATCGGATGGGCCGGCTGCGCGACGACCAGCATTGCGGCATCCACCGCGATTTCTATTTCGACCAGGTGCTGATCGCCGATGCGCAGGTCTGGCTGGTCGATCTGGACCTGTACGCGGTGGGCGACCCGGCGGTGGACCTGGGCAATTTCCTGGCGCATCTGGACGAATACGCCCTGCGGACCACGGGCGACGTCGGCGCGCTGAGCGCATCGGCCCGGGCCTTCCTGGACGGCTATGCCGGCATCCGCCCCCTGCCCTGCCCCCGGCGCATCGCAACCATGCGCACGCTGTCGCTGGCCCGCCACATCCGCATCAGCCTTCGTTTCGATGATCGCAGGCACACCACGGACGCGCTGATCGAGCAGTCCCTCAGAGCCTGCGCCACCTGCCACCAGCCAACCTGATTCCCGAGAGAGACCCTGCGCATGGACCGTATCGGCCCCCTGCTGATTGCCGCGACCCTGTCCCTTCCCGTCCCGGCCCTGGCCGATCCGCCCGCGATCGAGTTCCGTCGGTCGCTGCAGCTGGACCTGGCCTATGAACGGCAGACGGATGATGGCGACCGGGACCGTGAGGGGGCCGTCAGCCCGCTGTTCCGCCTGATCGGCGAGGTCGCGTCAGAGGAAACCTGGTCCGGCTTCTTCGAATTCGACGTCTTCTCCGAACGGGTCTGGGAACGCGGAGAGCCGCGCAGCACGACCAACACCGCGCGCGTCAATCAGGCCTATCTGCAGTATGACGACGGCTTTCGCATTCGCGCCGGGCGCTGGCTGTACCGCGACGAACGCGAATGGCTGATCGACGAGAACATCGACGGTGTCATGGCCCGCTTCGACGCGGGCCCGGTACGCATCGACGCGCTGGCAGGCCGCGTGGGCTGGCTGCCCCGCACCCTGTTCGAGCCGGGGTCGCGCGGCGACCGCATCGCCTATTACGGCCTGCTTGCGCAGATGGAACCCGTTGATGACCGCTTTGTCGAGGCCTTCGCCATCCTTGGCGACGACCGCGAGAGGGGCGCCGGAGAGCAGCTGTCCCTGGGCCTGCGGTCCTGGGGAGAGTTGGGCGACGGCCTGACCTATTGGGCGGATGCGGGGCTGTCGCGCGGATCGGACGACGATCGCCGCCTGAAGGGATACGGGTTCGACATCGGCGCGACCCGCCTGTGGGAGGATCACGACCTGCAGCCGCGCGTGACGGTGGCCTTTGCCCAAGGCAGCGGCGACGGCGACCCCGACGACGGCACCGACCGCGCCTATCGCCAGACCGGGCTGCAGTCGAACGAGGCGCGTCTGGGCGGGTTCGCCAAGCTGAAATACTATGGCGAGGCGCTTGATCCCGATCTGAGCGACATCCGCATCGCGACCGCCGGCGTCGGCCTGACCGCAAACGACGCGGTATCGGTCGATCTGCTGTATCACCACTATCGCCGCGTGTCGGTGACACAGGGACAGGACAGCCACCTGGGCGACGCGCTGGACCTGGTCCTGGGCCTTCGTCCGACCGATGCACTGGAAATCGACGCGGCGATCGGCTGGTTCGCCGGGGGGTCCGACGCGGCCGACCCCGACCGCGGCATGGCTGCCCGGATCGAGATGGAATACGCGTTCTGATGCGCCTGCCAGCGGGCATGCAGGGCCAGGAAAGTTTTCGCGGAACGGAGCGAGCGGGCCGGCCGTTGATGCGGGAGCTGCGAAAACAGGCACTCGCGCGGACCGGACGACCCGTGACCGTGCGCCTGCCCAAGCAAGGACAAAGCGAATGACCAAGATCGTGTACGAGATCGTCGAGCATGACGGTGGCTGGGCCTACAAGCTGGACGACGTGTTCTCGGAAACCTATCCCACAAAGGAACAGGCGACCGCCGCCGCCAACGACGTCGCCGCGCGGCAGCAGTTGAGCGGCGAGTCGGAGGTCGTCCAGTACCAGGACGAAAAGGGCACCTGGCGCGAGGAGGACGTGTCGGGCGACGACCGCCCCGAGGTCGACGTCCGCGACGGCGCGAAATAAGCAGGATAAGCCTTAAAGTTGACAGCGTCGGCGCAACCCCCTGTGCCGACGCTGATATTTCCGTCGCCGCAAGACCGCCACCCTGCGACGCCCTCGTTGAGGGGCGCTAAAGTTGACTATTTTCGTTGCCGACCTGATCCGGCGGTGCTATCGGCCCCGCAACGTCATACACGATCAGGCAGCAGACCATGCACCAGCCCCCCCGATTCATCCTTGCGGCCTTGGCCTGTCTTGCAGCGCCCGCGACGCTGTGGGCCGAACCGACGCAGTATCCGCTGACGCTGGAGAACTGCGGCGTTGAGATCACCATCGAGCAGGCGCCGCAGAATGCCGTGGCCTTGGGCCAGAACAGCGCCGAGATCCTGCTGATGCTGGGGCTGCAGGACAGGTTGGCCGCGTCGGCCTTCTGGCCCACCAAGGTGCTGCCCGAGCTGGAAGAGGCGAATGCCGCCGTCGAGATCCTGACCGTCGAACAGCCCACCTTGGAAGGGATCCTGACCAAGGAGCCGGACTTCGTGGCGGCACAGCTGCCGCTGCTGCTGGGCGATGACAGCAAGGTCGCCAAGCGACAGGACTTTGCCGATCTGGGCATTCCAAGCTATCTGTCGCCCGGCATCTGCAACACCCGCGACGATGCCGGCGACATCTATGGCAGCCGTGATCAGCTGTGGAACATGGATCTTCTGTACCAGGAGATCGACGAGCTGTCGCGCATCTTTGACGTGGCCGATCGCGGGCAGGCGCTGATCGCCGACTTCCGCAAGCGCGAGGCCGACCTGCGGGCGCGGTTCGACCGCGACGACGACACGACCTTCCTGTTCTGGTTCTCCAGCCCCTCGGCCGGAGAGGACGCCTATCTGGGCGGCAAGAACGGCGCGTCGGGCTTCATCGCCGACCTGCTGGGCGGCCGCAACGCGATCACGACCGAGGCGGAATGGCCGACCGTCGGGTGGGAGGGCATCATCGCCGCCGATCCGACCTATATCGTCGCCGCATCGCTGGACCGCGACCGGTGGGACCTGGACCGCGCCGACAACAAGATCGCGTTCCTGGAAAGCGACCCCTCGGTCAGCCAGATGCCCGCGGTGCAGCAGGGCCACATCCTGACCATGAACGGCGCGGCGATGAACCCGACGATCCGCACCATCTATGGCGCCGAGGAGCTGGCCCGTCAGCTGGACGCGCTGCAGGGGAAATGAGCGTTTCGGCCCATCGCGGCAGGGGCGGTTTCGCCGCCCTGCTGATGATCGCGACCGCGGCCCTGACGGTCGCGGTGGCCTTGGCCGTCAGCATTGGAGAGATGCGGATCCCGCTGGCGACCGTCGGCCTGTCGGCCACCAACCACCTGGGCTGGACCGATGCCCAGATCAGCCGCATCCAGGACAGCGTGATCTGGGACCTGCGTCTCAGCCGGGCGCTGGTCGCGGCGCTGTGCGGGGCGGGATTGGCGATCTGCGGTGCGATCCTGCAATCGCTGCTGCGCAATACCTTGGCCGAACCCTATGTGCTGGGCGTGTCCGCGGGCGCGTCGACGGGGGCCGTGGCGGTGATCATCCTGGGCGTCGGCGCGGGCACCGTGTCGCTGTCGGCCGGCGCCTTTGCCGGGGCGCTGGCGGCCTTTGCCTTTGTGGCGCTGCTGTCGGATGGCGGGCGCGGCGGGCCGGATCGCACGATCCTGGCCGGGGTCGCGGCCGCACAGCTGTTCAACGCGCTGACCGCCTATGTCGTCACCACATCGGGCAACGCGCAGCAGGCGCGCGACGTGATGTTCTGGCTGCTGGGCAGCTTTGGCGGCGTGCGCTGGCCGGAATTCCAGCTGCTGGCCGTGGTGATGCTGATCGGGCTTGTCGTCTGCATCTGGTATGCACACGCGCTGGATGCCTTCACCTTCGGCGACGACGCGGCCGCATCCATGGGGATCGCGGTGGGCCGGGTGCGGATCGTCCTGTTCGCGACGACGGCGTTGATCACCGCGACCATCGTCAGCATGGTCGGATCCATCGGCTTTGTCGGGCTGGTCGTCCCCCACGCGGTGCGGTTCCTGATCGGGCCGGGACACATGCGTCTGCTGCCCGCCTGCGCGGTGGTCGGCGCGGTCTTCATGGTCCTGGCCGACATCGTCTCGCGCAGCGTGATGACCCAGCAGACCCTGCCCATCGGCATCGTCACCGCGCTGGTGGGCGTCCCGTGCTTTTCACTGATCCTGTACCGCGCGAGGGCCACGGCATGAGCATCGCAGCCACCAACCTGTCCTGGGGCGTCGGGCGCAAGGCGATCCTGCATGACGTGTCGCTGCGCGTTCAGCCGGGCACGATCCTGGGGCTGTTGGGGCCGAACGGGTCGGGCAAGTCCTCTCTGCTGCGGCTGTTGGCGGGGCTGCGGCGGCCGGACCGGGGTCAGGTCACGCTGGATGGACAGGACATCGCGGGAATGCGCCGGCGCGACCTGGCACGGCGCGTGGCTCTGGTCCAGCAGCACGCGCAGACCGAGATGAACGTGACCGTCCAGGAGGTCGTGATGCTGGGACGGACACCCCACCGCGCGCCTCTGGCGGGATGTTCGACGGCCGACATGATCGCGGTCGAACGGGCGCTGGAACAGGTCGACATGACCGCGTTCCGCCATGAAAGCTGGCAGGGCCTGTCGGGCGGCGAGCGTCAGCGCGTCCAGATCGCCCGTGCCCTGGCCCAGCAGCCCCGAGAGCTGTTCCTGGACGAGCCGACCAATCATCTGGACATCCAGCATCAGCTGGACCTGCTGCGGCTGGTTTCCCGACTGGGGCTGACCAGCATCGTGGCGCTGCACGATCTGAACCACGCGGCCATGTTCTGCGACCGCCTGCTGGTGCTTGACCAGGGCCGCGCCGTGGCGGATGGTCCCCCGGCCGAGGTGCTGACGCAGGACCTGTTGGCCGACGTGTTCCGGGTGACATGCGATTTTCATCACGCGCGCGACGGACGGCGTCACATCCTGTTCCAGTAGGACCAGCGGTCGGACCAACAACCTGGACGGAAAGGCATGGCGCCTTCCGCAATTAAGCGTTGAAATTAAGCGATTTTTTGCCGTTCAGCTGGGATAACCGGAACTTGACGTGACACGCGGGCGGGGTCCGTTATGCATCCCACAACGCGTGCAACGCCCCGGTGGCTGATCAAGGTGCCGGGACGCACGCATCACAGCAAAGGCCCGTGACATGACCCAACGCCGCAGCCAGCTGACAGCCCGCCTTGGGGCGCTGACCATGACCGCCTGCCTGATCGCCGCGCAGGCGGGGGCGCAGGGCAACACGGGGGGCATTCCCACGGCGCAGGACATCTGGCGGCACCTGCCGCCCCTGCCCGGCCAGGCTGCCGCGCCCGAACCGCAGCCGGCGCCCGAAGCACCCCCGGCGCCCCGACCCGAGCGGGCGGCACCGGTGGAACCCGCTCCCCGCACGCCGGTCGCCGTTGCGCCACCAAGCCCGCCTGTCGCGGCGCCGGTACCCGTGCCCGTCGCGCCATCACCGGCGCCCGTGCCGGTTCCTGTGCCTGTGCCCGTTGCGCCATCGCCGGTGCCTGTCTCACCTCCCGGTGCACCCGTATTCACACAACCCCCCGCCACGACAGCCCCCGTGCCGTGGAATGGCATCCCCGCGGCGACACCGTCCTTCGGATCGCGGACATTGGCGCAGGCGCGGGTCGTGATCCACTATCCCGAACGCGGCGGGTTCGAGCGGTCGCAGGAAATCAGCCGCCTTCTGCGCGCCCTGGGCACGGCCGAGGTCGAGACCCGTCCCGTCCGCTACGCGGTCGACCGCCAGAGCATCCGCTATTTTCAGGACGCCGACCGCGAGGTTTCCGGGACCATCGCCGACCTGATCGGCGGGGGTGGCCGGGCGACGGTGGCAGACTTCACCTTCTTCCGCCCCACCCCGCGGGACGGCACGATCGAAATCTGGCTGCCGTGATTGGGGGCGTCTGTATTGGCGCCTCCGGAGAGCGGAATACTTTGGCGTAAAGCCAGGGCGATCGTGACTTGCCTTTCCGGGTGGGCTGGCCTTTCCCCTATAAAACAGGCCATGAAATCGCCAGCGCCTAGTACTGGGCGTCTCGATTGCGCCAGCCTGCCGATCATTTAAAAGCTCAGTATACTTGCAGTTTTCCTGAACGCTCCAGTGGTGCCGAAAGCGACAAGCTCTACTCCAATATTCGCTACATGGTTGATAGATTATTTTTCGATCAACCTTTTGGAGAATATGGCTTGACCATCCATGGAGGTAAAAGAAATCAAATATGCTGTTCTATACTTCAAAGTCCGGGCAGGACTTTCCATTATGCTTATGCGCCACGGCATCAACAGATGCAACGCCGTCTGCGCTAATTACACCTAGAAGGACATTTTGAGATACCAAAAGGATTAACGTGGAGACGTACACTATTTAGTGGATATCGTTCTCAAAATTCCAAGACCATTAAATTACATGAAGTTGATTTATAATGAAAATTCCAAAAATTGCCTTGCGAATATTCTATCCCTATCCTTAACGCATCTGTCAGTCATACCATAAACACAAGCCCATACTGGTGTAATTTAAAAAATTCTGAATTTTAAGCGATCATACTAAAGACCCCTAAATAATATATATGCCACATATTGTCTCGGAGCGTCTGTAAAGGGTTCAACAGAGGCGTTCATCACGGCACCGTCATACCGCCGGACAATACCAACAATTGACATGCACTTTTAAGGGACCTGAGCAGGTGGCCGATGGACCCTCGCGCCATTCTTGTTTACCTTGGTTAACAGAGCATTTCGATTGTGTGGCATCCGTTGCGGTATGCCTGGACCTCGTGCCTTGGTGGAGAGAGCAGTGGACAACGCCTTTGATACACTGTCCTGCCCCTGCTTCGCGTCGGCACCGGGCCGGCATCAACTGTATCTGACCGAAGCGCATCGCGATCATCTGGCGATGATCAAGGCCTGGACCAAGTTCGACCGTGGGCTGCTGGTCCTGTCGGGGCCGGCCCGGATCGGGAAGACGGTCCTGACGTCGGAGTTCATCGCGCAATCCTCCGGTGACATGAAAATCGGACGGGTCACGCTGGATCGTCCGGGCATGGATCTGTCGCAGGAAGTGCCTAAGGCGTTCGGCATCAGTTCCCCTGACCCGTTGACGGAACTGACACGGCTTCTGGAGAAAGGGCGCTCGACCTACCGGAAATGTGTCCTGATCGTCGACAATGCGCATCTGTTGTCCGAACCCTCCAAGGAATTTCTGGAGGAGATCACGGCCGCCTCGGGCTTGCCGCAGCCGCTGTATGTCCTGCTGGTCGGACGCGGAGAGGCCGCCGCCCTGCTCGACCCCCCAATTCATGAGGAGTTGCGGCGCAGGATCGGGGGGCATCTGCGGATGCAGCCCCTGACGCAGGCAGAGACCGCCGACTATATCGCGCATCGCTTCCGCATCCGGAAATGCCCCTGTCACGGGGGACGCCAGCCGTTCGATGCCGGCGGGCTTTGGCTGATCCATGAGGCATCCGGCGGCAATCCCGGCCAGATCGACCGCCTGGTGCGGCACTGCCTGTCCCGGGAGCGCATGGCTCCAGGCGGCCGGATGGACGAAGTGTTCGTCCATGCCTGTCTGTCCGACTTGGCGCAGGCCGGGACCCTGCCCCACCCGTTGCCCGACCTGCCTGCAGGCGGGTACCGCGATGAAGCGGCATCCATCGAAGAACCCGCTGCACCGCCGTCTTTTCCGGAACCCTATGTCGGGACGGCGCCCGCGGGGCATGTGCCCTTGCTGCTGGAGGAGCCGCCCGCGCGTCGGTGGCAGACGCCCGCCCTGGCCGGCGCGGCCGTGATCGGTCTTGTCGCAGTCGGCGGCTATCTGCTGACCCCGGACCGGGCGCCCGTCGATCAGGCCGCGGAAACTCCGGCGGTGGTTGTCCAAGCACCCGAAGCGGCGCCCCCTGCACCCGCGCCCATCGCACCGGAACCCGTGGCCGAGCCCACCCCGCGGCAGGCCGCGATCGTGACGGAGGTCGAGGAGAATGCCCCGGACGCGCAGATCCTCCTGACGCAGGCGCTCGAGGCGGATATCGTCGATCAGGCGGCGGCGCTGGCGCTGTACAAGCGTGCTGCGCTGTGGGGCAACGAACGGGCCGCGTACTATCTGGGTCAGCTGTATGAGACCGGCATCGGGGTCGAGGCCGATCCGAACAGCGCCCGCGCATGGTATCGCAAGGCACCCGATATCTCGGGCGCCGTTGCACGGCTGCGCGAGCTTGATGTCGCCGATGCGTCCCCCGCAGAGATTCCCGGCATGCCCACCCCGAACCGCCAGACCATCCTGACGGCAGGTCAGTCCGAACTGTACTGGTCCGCACCCGATGGGCCGGACCCGGTGCAGTACCGCGTGGAATTCAACGTCGAAGGATCGGAGCAGATCGAACAGATCGACACCGACCTGACAGCTGCCCTGATCGAACAGCCCGTTGCACGGTGGCGGGTCGCGGCCCTGCGCGCCGACGGTACGCCCGGCCCGGCATCGGACTGGGCGGTGCCGACGGCGCCCTGATCAGCAGCCCAGAACGGCGCAGATGTTGCGGCGATAGGCGGCGTTGGCCTCGCTGTCGGTCGGCGTCTCGGCCTCTGGCGCGACGGGGGTGCAACTGGGCACGTATTCCGGGTCGATCCCCCGGTTCACGCAGGTCGAGATGTCCCAGCCCGGCGGAATGTCGGTCAGGTCGACCGACTGCCATTTTGCATGACCGTCGGAGCGCAGGGTGTCGATGTTGGACAGGATCAGCGACGACAGGTCCGACACGCCGCGGCAGCTGGCCTGATGATAGCGGTTGCCGCGCGGATCGTATTCATAGGTCATCAGCACCGCCTTGACGGCGACCAGGTCCACCGGGTCCGGCTGAAAGGCATAGGTCCCGCCCGCCAGCGTCGCCGGGGTATAGACCGCCTGCAGCGTGTCATCCTGGATCGGCAGCAGGTGGAACTGCTCTCCGTCGATCTCGTTTTCGGCATACAGCGCGGCCGGCGCCCCCGCGACATAGAAGAAGGCATCGATGTCGCCCGCTTCCAGTTGCGGCAGCGCATCGCCGGGTGCGATGGGCAATACCTCGGCCGGTTCGATGCCGGCCAGAGAGATCATCAGCGATGCGGTCAGATAGGTGCCGCTGTCTTCGACCCCGATGGCGACCCGCTTGCCATTCAGCCCGCCGAAGTCGGCGATGTCGCGGCGCGCCAGGATGTGGACTTCCTCCTCGTACAGGGGAAAGGCGATCCGAACGCCGGCGATGGCCCGCGCCACGGCAGGATCATCGCTTGCGAATGTCTGCATGTACTCCAGCACGTCGTTCTGGACGATGCCGAACTGAGTGTTGGGGCGCTGACGCACGGCCAGGAAATTCTCCAGCGAGCCGGCCGATTCGACGACCTCCAGGTTCTGGCCGCATTGCTGCATCAGGCCGCTCAGGTCGCGACCGATCTGGATATAGGTGCCGGTCGGCGATCCGGTCATGATCGTCATGTCGGCGTTCTGGGCATGGCCTGCGACGGACATGCCGGACGCCACGCAGATCCCGAAGGCAAGGCGTTGCAGAAGCTTGGAAATTGGCATCGTCGTCTCTTTCCGCTTGAGGAATGTCAGCATCCGTCCAGCCCGGCCAGAAGGACAAGCAACGCTTGGCGGTTGATGGGGTTCTGGACCTCGCGCAGCGCGTCGATGGTGCACTGGCCTTCGACCAGCAGGTCGCGCAGCCGGTCGCGCGACGCCTGTGATTGCGGAAGACCGGGCGTGGTGGCCAGGATGGCGCTGACCTGATCCGCGTCCCGCGGTTGCAGAGCCAAGCCGTCGTCACCGGTGACCGCCAGTTGCGCGTCTGCCGCAGGTTCCTGCGTTGCCACGGGGGCCGGTTCGGCGGGCGCATCCGTCGGCGGCTCGGGGGCGGCTGCCTGCTCCGGCTCAGCCTGCTGTGCGGCCAGGTCGGTGCTCAGCGTCTCGATCTGCGTCTGCAACGCTGCGGCACGCTCCTCCTGCACGGCGATCTGTGCGGCAAGGCTCTCGGACCGGTCCAGCTCGGCCTGCATCGCGTCACGACGCGTGGTCAGCTCTGCCAGTTCCGACTGCACTGCATTCAACTCGGCCACGGCCGCGGCCGCCTGTTCCTCCTGCTCCGCGATTTGCGCGGAGAGGTTTTCGGACTGCTCCAACTCAGCCTGCATCGCATCGCGACGCGTGATCAGCTCTGCCAGTTCCGCCTGGAGGGCATTCAGCTGCGCCTCCGCAGCGGCAGCCTGCTCCTCTCGCTCCGCAACCTGCGTGGAGAGGCCTTCCGCCTGTTCAAGCTCCGTCTGCATCGCATCGCGACGGGCAGTCAACTCCGAGAGTTCCGTCTGAACTTCGTCCAACTGGGCCTGAGCGGCGGCCATCTGATCCTCCCGCTCTGCAACCTGTGCAGAGAGGCCTTCGGATTGCTCCAGTTCCGCCCGCACCGCGTCGCGACGTGTGGTCAGCTCAGCCAGTTCAGCCTGCGCAGCGGCAAGCTGTGCCTCAACGGCAGAAGCCTGCTCCTCTTGCTCCGCAACCTGTGCAGAAAGGCTTTCGGACCGCTCCAATTCCGCCTGCATCGCATCGCGACGCGTTGTCAGATCGGCCAGCTCCGCACGCATCGCGTCAAGCTGCGGTTCAATCTCCTGCCGCGCAGAGGTCATCTCGTCACGGCTGGCGGTGGCGGCTGCTATCTCCTCCTCCAGCACGGCAAGTCTCTGTGCCTGCTCCTGCTCGGTCGCGCGAAGATCTTCCGTCCGTTGAGCCAGTTCCTCCGCCTCGGCGCGCCGCGCTTCGAGGGTGGTGTTCAGCTCTTCAAGTTCCGCCTCAGCCGCCGCGATCCGGGTTCTCAGATCAGCTTCCTGCGTCTCTGTACTCTCGGTGCCGCTTTGAACCGTGCCCTGGTTCTCTTGCGCGCCGGTAAGGCTCTCCTGCTCCTGCGCAAGCTGGCTGGTCGCCGCCTCGATCCTGGCCGTCAGGTCGCTCAGCTCCGTGCGCGCCGCCTCGACCTGAGGCTCCAGCTCGGCAGCCTCAAGCTCCATTTGCGCGATGATCTGACGCAAGGCCTGCGCCTGCGCGGCCAGATCATCCGGCGCCGCCTGCGCCGATGCCAAGGGAGCCGTCCCCAGAAAGCCGACCGCTGCCAGAGCGGCTATCGGAACACGAGAAAACACGAACACAATTAAAATCCTCCGTAGTTTCATAATGAAGCCACATGACGGATTGTCAAGTTTGGCCAGCCCAGACGCGGGGATTCATCTGTAGAGAAATCCCCGCAAACGCTCCTGATAGCGCGTAGCGCATCTGAACCACCACCGTGCAAATCCGGCGCGCTATCGCCTGATCGGAACGCCAAATTTGCGGACGTACATGTCGCCGCGACACGAGAAAACCTACGCTGTCAAGGACGGGCAGCGCGCAAGGTTCTGCATGCATTGAAACTTCAGCTCTGCGAGATGCCTATTTCGGGATAGAGAGATCTGTCCGCGAACTTGGCGGCAGAGTCGCAGGTTCTATTGAGCCTAGGTACCAT
>ENA-UOXB01000538-UOXB01000538.1-bioreactor-metagenome-genome-assembly--contig:-NODE-538-length-24391-cov-12.804816_pt1 | contig 24391 bp, 28 predicted proteins | sample MGYA00238158_ERZ761615 | MGnify/ENA primary metagenome ERZ761615 (study PRJEB28904, sample SAMN06267902) | bioreactor metagenome | isolation source: Joint BioEnergy Institute, California, USA...
GGGGGGGGGGGGGGGGGGGGGCGACTCGAGCCAGCGACTCCAACGGCGGTCCCAACGGTCTGCTGTGCCACGGGGAGGGGAAGGGGGGAGGATCGAGGTTTTTCGAGGGCGGAAGGTGGTCACGGAAGGACAAGAGCAGGCGAGAGGGCACCGGGAGAGAAGAGGATGAGGATATACTGAAGGATCGGGCAACGCGAGGCGCCCTGGATCGAATCGCAATCGCGAGAGAGGGAGTGCTAGCGCGGGTGGAGCGTAGCGTGTCGATGCGTGCAGAGGAGGCGCGGCGACTGGAACGGACGCGGTTGGACGAGGGCGGGAGTGGAGAGAAGCCGGCTCTGCGGGGGAGGGAGGAAGCGGAGAGAGAGCACGCAGAGGCAGAGACCGGGAGAGGGGAGAGGAGGTGAGCGAGGAGCCGCAGCGGGAAACGCGGGGACGAATTTGGAGACCGCAGACACGCTGGTGGCGGTGGTGGCAGAGGCCGTGCTGCGTGCGAGGGTTCTGTGCTGGGCTGTTTTGCCGCACGTGAAGGAGGAGGATGGACGGACGGGACTCTGGATCTCAGGACGGCCCGAGGAGGGTCGGACACTTCGTCGCAAACTCTGGCGACGGCGGCTACTCAAGGACGAAACTCGGGGGCGGCGTGACGCAGGTACTCGGTCCCTTGTGGAGAGACGGTGCTAGAATCTACGAGGAGCAGCTGCTCCACCCGTGTTCCCACCACGTCGACGCCTGGGAACTTCTTGTACAGCTCCCATCCTCCAACCCCGGCAGCGGGGACCCAGCCTCGTCCTGCGACATCTGCAGATGTCGATGGACCGACTCTCTCAGGATGCATCGTCAGCGGAGCTGCTGCTGTGACCGGGCGATACCGACCCGCCGTCCGGGCCCGTCCTCCGGCCGTACGCCGACGGGCCCGTGACCGCCGGCTCCACGTCCTCGGCCGGGCAGCCTGCCCGATGCGGCAACCACACACATGCAGCGGCCAAGTCACCACCCTCGCCGCTCTGATCGCTCTCGTCGCCTGCTTCAGGTGGAGCGCTGGCCTGCAGCACGCGAGTCGTCCGTCAGGGTCATGACCGTATGCGGGGGAAGCTTCACGCCGCTGGAACCGCCGTGATCACCGCCGCCGTCCAACCCCGTATCCCGCCCGCCAGGTGCCGATCGTGCATGCGGTCCTTCTGATAGACTCTTTGCCTGAAGATCGATCGTCTCGTCCAGAAGAATACTATCCAGCGATAGACGGACAGCACCGGTGCGTTCCCACGGGGCGGTCCTCGCGACGTGGACCTCGGTTAGGCGTCTGCCACTGCAAGCTTCGCGGCTGCGGAACCGCATACTCGACACCGGTCAGCTGTCTCCTCGATCACTGGATGCGCGGCGCTCGTCCCTGGATTGCGATGGCGCCAGCCAGACGCACCCTTCAGGGCAGACGGACGAGCCCTATCTCTCACCCATACGCAGGAGGTCCGCGCAGATGACCCCCGTGCAGCTGGGCGGGTTTAAGATCCTTCGGGATGCCCGCGATCCCTGCCGCCCGCAGCGGTGGCAGGATGCCCTACAGACGCGGACTGTCCTGTCTGCCGTGCTGTGCTGTCGCTGTAGATGCCTGGATGTACCCTCGTACGGCGCGACATCAGCTGGTGCATGTCTCATTCGGCGGGGAACCAAGGTTCCCATCAGACACGGCTCCAGCTGGCCCGGCCCATCTCATATCATATCGGCCGGCACGTGCCGTCGCCATGACCTGCGTCCCTCGCTGCTTGGCGGGTGTGTCGTGCATGGGCGCGCGGGTAGAGGCATATCAAAGCATATCATAGTCTTTTCTTTTGGTTAAAATATATATCTACCTGCTATCCTTCCAAGCCTGCTTGCTCCGTATTCAGTGAGTGGTCACAACCATGTCCGGGCAGAAGACTCAGCCGCCTTGCGCATGCGCTGCGCAGGGACTCGCGAACTTCGTCAGCGCCGCCACAATTGCGATCCTCGACTCGACCCGCAGCTGAGCTGATCTCGTCGACCCCTGGCAAATTCAATTTTCAGGCCCTTCAAACTCTCCACGGCCATCCGTCGCCCTGTGTGCGCCAATCAGCTGCCCCCCCCCCCCTCCTGGTGACGCCCGGAAGAGTCCGGGACAGTCCTGGTGACCTGATCCGGCAGATTCCGATCGTCCGCTCGTCGAACGTTCTGCTTACAAAACCACCGACTGGACCTGACAAAGACAGCAGCGGGCGCCGAAACCAGCCCAACCCAGCTTCACGGTTTGCAGCCACATTGCGCCCAGGCCTGCTCTGTCGAGTCTGGACGAGGCTTCTTTCTTGGCAGGATGGCAGTGCCCGTGCGGGAAAACTGTCAATCGCAGTTGTCGAGCTGGCCGACTGGGCATTCGAATCCTCGTACGTAAACTCCGTGGTCTCTGCGGGTGTTCTCCGGCCTTGGGCCGTGCTCGCTGGCTCTGGAACATGAAAGACGTTTGGGGAGTCGACGACTAGTAGTAGTTCCTCCACAAACCGTTTACTACTGCGTACACAGTAGTACGGAGCACGTACCGCGTGGTCTACGACCAAGTGGATAGAAAGTGGGCAGGTGATCCCATCCGCCCACTGACCGCAATTCGGAGGACTGAAGCGAGCTGTGGCTTGACTTGGCCATCACATCCTCTGCAGCACTGTATCTTTTATCTAATAGCACCTGCCTGCCTAGGTAGGGAAGTAATTGGCCTCGTGCCTGGTCTTCTCGAAGACTCGGTCAGAAATGGGGTGGGCGATAATCTACGTACTCCCTATGAAGTAGTCTAGGTACCCAAGTCGCTTGTTTGCAACATGCGTACCCTTCATGACTGCTGATATGACAATTACCGGTGACTGTATAGTTCTACTCGGTGTATATAGTTATATATACTCGGTAGATTCATCCATCGAGTCTTACCGTGACATGACATGATGGGAAGAAAGAAAGAAAGAAAGAAAGAAAGAAAAGACACCTTAGACTTCCTAACGAAGTTCAACACTACCAGCTAGCATTGCAATGAGTACTCTTACGGAGTACACAGGACCTAACCCTACATCTACCAGGTAGGCAGGCAGGTAGGTAGGTAGACGGGTACTCGGTACATACCTACCTACACAGCATGCCAGTCGGTTAGGTATGTACATATGTACATATGTACCTAGGGTAGGTAGGTAGGTAGGTACAGTCAGCACCTATGTAGGCATGTACTGTACATAGCTAGGACCGAACTCAGCCTTTGAAAAAGTTGGACGAAACAAACATCTTCTTTTTTCTACTAGCAATGTAGTAAATGTGCTGCTTCTCCACAAAGCTTCACCGCTCTACTATTATTGTTCTAATCTATTGTTATTCTGTTCTGTTCTGTTCAATTCCATTCTTATCTATCTATCTATCTACCTACTACCTAACCTATCTATCTTGTATCTGTGAGTTAGTTCAGCACACACGCAGAGCGCTGCTGAGAAACCTGCAGAATTCAGATTTTTATGCAGAATGAGAGGATCAGGATCAGATCAGATAGAAAGAACAACAGGCATCTACTGGACTGATGCGGTCGGATCCGATCTTGATCTCATAAATAATCTGGTCCAAAGTTGAGCTGAGCCGAGCCGAGCTGAGCCAACTTGGCTTGACTTGACTTGACTTGACTCAACTTGTAGATCAATAATGTGGTATGGTACAGTACACATAGTACGGTCATGGTATGGTCACGCAATCAGCAGTGGCCGGATGGTCTGGGAATAGCTGCTAGTTCCCTAGCCACCCACCTACCTAGCTGTGTGTAGGACAACCGGGTAGGAAATAAATAAATGAAATGAAATGAACGGGATAAATCGGTCGGTCGATCGATCGATCGATAGATAGATAGTTAAACAGCAGCAACGACGAAATCAGATCAGATCAAAGCAAGACTCAGCAATGGCAATATAAGCATGGTTGTGGCTGAAGCTGTAGCTGTCCATGTAGATGTAGCTGGAAACTTTTTTCGTCGATTGCATCATTATGCCTTCAGACGAGAAGAAGGAGGAGGAGGAAGGCTCGATCGATATCCTCAAATCGGAATTGTCGTCCAACATGAATGGATCGATCTACTGCACCAGACAGCCAGTGCAGAGAGAAAAAGTAGCAATGCGACTTACGGATGTACATCTAGGTAGGTACTGTGCTGTACTTATGATGCACTACTGTACAATGCCTAACTTGATGGAAACGCCAGCAGAGTGAAAGCTTAGCGGCAGTTCATTTAATTGCCTTTTTTTCCTTTCCTTTCCGATGCTACTCACTCAACATGAGATTCTGTCTAGCATTTGCATTATTAATAGCATTATTTATATTACATTACATGCAACTCTATCCTGATATACTACTGTTCGACATGCATGATCATCTCTTGACTGTTTCTTTTCTTCAAACATAAAGGGCATGGGCATGGCAACACAACACAATCAACAAGATAGGCACAGTACAGAAAGAACAGGCGAGAGCAAAAGGCCAGTACTGTACCTCAGCCAGATAGGTATGTATCATGCACGGACAGACAAACATCCAACATGTTCGACCGAATCATGAATGCCGCCGCTCGAGGAGGCAGATGGCTAGCGAGCTAGCTAGCTAACTGAACTTGCCAATTGTATATAATATGTATATATATGATATATACGTGGATATCTGTTCCCTGCCCATAATAAAGCAGCTATATTATGTGTACTTTAAAGACGAGGCGTGTAAAGCTCATCGTATGTATATCTGCAGTTCGTTCGATCAAGTATGTGCGGAGGCGAAGCGGCTCTTCTTGCGGATCCGCTTACCGTATCGGAAGAAGATGTATCTGTCAGGCGGGAGTCAGTTGGTCCTTTCCTTTGTACAGCATGTCGAGAAGAATGGAGGTCGATGAGGTGGTAGGCAGCTGATAGACAAGTTAAACAACTGTGAGGACGACTGAGATGCACCGCAGTCGCTAACTCGCGGCCGCAAGAGGTGCGAGCGTAACAGTGCATTAAATGAAAAAGATAGACAGTGGCGTGATCAGAGGGGTATATCTTGGTTGGGTGGGGTAGGATAAGTGCATGGCTCGTGCGACGAGGCTTGATCTTACAACCCCGGCGGGCTCGCGCCAAGAGAGCAAGGCGTGAGACAAGCTTTGTGCTCCCAGCCTTGTGGCGCAGATTCGAGGGCGAGATCTGGGACGATCAAGCCTCGAAGCAAGCGGGGGCAGGGGAGGATACAGCAACGAAAAGCGTGATTGAGGACTTACGGAAACGGTGCCATCAGGACAGTCAGGAAGGCCAGGAGCGACGATGCCCAGTGGTATCCAAGCCGGTTGTACACTGTTTCGCACAGCCGATGGTTAGCAAAGGATTCGCTCACGGCAGACGAACGATCTAGATGAAGAATCTTCGAAGGGATGTTGTGCTTCATGAGGGTAGGGCGCAAAGACAAGGAATGTCATGTTGCTACGCAGGTATCAGGGGCCGCACCTGAACACCTGCGTCGTGAATCCCAGAGGCAGGCAGGGGCTGCAGCTTAAAAATCAAAACAGCCGTGTGTGGGTGCTTCGAGACTGCATCAATGATAAAGAAAACAGGACTCACTTTGGATCCCAAAAAGCGGGAAGACTGCGGCAAAGCTCGACCGCGCGAAGCTGTTAGCTGCCAAAGCGCTAGCGGCATACGTTGGGTATGCATCAACAAGGAAGGTAAAGACGCCAGAGTACACAAGGATTGTCCTGTGCACGTGTAACGCTCCAGGTTAGCCAGGGTTCTACGCAGCTGTGCGACACCTTCGGTATATCCCCCAGGGCGATGGTATAAAGCACGATGGATCAATCAGCCAGATAGTCAGTGAGGTGGAACGTACCCTGCTCCAAAGAGTGCACTGCCAATCACGGGCCCAATCCAGTGGGCAGTTGGATAGATCGTCCAGGCATAAATGAACAAGCCTACAGTTACGAATGGCGCACCGGCAATTGCTATACCAACCTGCGTTAGAGACTGCGAGGGACCGGTGACACCGATGCTCGAGGAAAAGACGCATGGGCACGTACCTGGAGGGAGTCGCCACTCTGGCTCGAATTCGCCCTTCTCACCCACAGCCTGTGCGTGCTTTCGCTCGAGGCGGGCGTAGTTCCTCCGCCACAATGGATCAGACAGGATCGCACAGACCATGCCAACGAAGATTCCCAAGAAGGAACAGCCGACCTGCCAGAGACTGAAACCGAATACATTGGAAAAGACCAGCTGAAAGGCACCGAAGAAGAGATACAGAATTCCGAGCAGGAGCGCTGAGAAGATGCAGAGGTTCAGGCACATGGGCTCGAGGGTCAGAAGGAGCATTGGCCTATATATCGAACGTAGGACCGTCTGCAGGACTGAGCGGTTCAGCTTCTCTATTGGCGCCATCCATCGGTCATCTCCCGTCTCTTTGCGGAGCTTCTCCGCCTTGCGTCTCAACAATCTGAAAATGAGTGAGCACAGACATCTATCTGTGAATGGATCGATGAGATAACTTACACTGGATGGTAGGTCTCCGGAACGAATAGAATGATAGAAACCAAGATCGCACCCGTCCAGATGAGCAGCACGTAAAATGTCCAGCGCCTGGAAACGTCAGCTGCTGCACGGACCTCGTGGGACTAAAAACTGGTATACCATGTGGTAAATTCATTGATGAATCCGCCAACTCTGGAGACATGGTTAGTATATATATATAAAGCATAACCCTGGGTAGAACGGCCTTGATAAGCTTACAGAGGACCGAGCTCAGGGCCCACGAACGGGCTGGCAGTGTAGAACATCATCGGGGCCGCCAGTTCGTGACGGGCGAACAGGTCTCCTACTGTACCGCCCGCGACGCTCAGGAAAGCACTCCCCGAGAGGCCGTTGAAGAAACGGGCGACAATCATGGTCTGAATATTTTGTGCCACCGCACACGGGATCAGCCATATCAGGAAAAATGAGAAGGACACGATGTAGATAATTCTCCGGCCATAGAACTAGATCCGGTCAGATTTATTTCCCAATTGAAAGGGGAAAAATCAGGAATGTGACACGAACCTCGGATAGCGGCCCCAGAAACAGTGGTCCGACTCCTGGGATCCAAGTCTCAGCAAAACGATCAACCGCGATGCAAGTGTAAAGCTACTCACCCAGACCAAAGATGAAGAACGACAGTCCCAATGTCGCAACCAGCCGCGAGCAGTGGAATTCCTTGGTCAATTGGCCATAGGTCATCGTATACATCGACGAAGTGCAGGTGCTGAAGGATGATCAGTACTCGAATCGGTATGACAGCACGATCTCCTAAACGGTCAAGATATCTCTATACTCACACGCAGATCGAGCCCATGGAAACGATAAAGACGATGAACCACCGTCTCCCCGTGCTCAGGTTGCGGGGATTCATCGGATCATTCTCCTCCCAGCCGACCGTGAACTCGTCGGGCGGGGGCGCAACATCCTTGGCCTCCTCGACCTCTCTCTCCTGCTCCTCGGCGCCGTGAAAACTGTACCCGTCGTTGATGGACCAGCTGCGCTCCAGCGACCGTTCTGTCCGCGAATGCGTGCGCTGGACGGTCAGATTCCTGCTCCGGTCGTTGCAGTTGGTGCAATTGAGCGGTTCGTAGGTCTTTTCGATGACATCCCCGTTCCTCGTTTCGTCGGTCTCGTCGCTTTCCCCGCGACTTCTGGAGCGCTTCTCTGCGTCCATGACGCTCTGGTTCTCGGGGCTGGAGTCCGTCGTTGCCGTCGCGGTCATGGTCACAACGGATAAACGTCAGAAGCGCGGTTCGGTGGCGTGCGGTCAAAGAACGATTTCCTACTCAAGCGCACATCGAGAGAGAGAGATCGATCCAGAGAGCAGGTCGGGATTTGCGCGAGGATGACGCGCGATCAAGTCCTTATCGCAGGAGCTATGGCCAGTTCCTGCGAAAGGGACCACCAGCTAACTCCCCCGGTTCTCAGTCTCGCGGCGGGCAGGAAAAGTCGCGACCAGTATGCTGACCTAGCCACGAACCTCCAGGAACCGCGCAGACGAGAATCAATCCACGGACACCTCCCGCGGCGAAGACGGAGCTTACTGTGTGTCTGTCAAACTACTCCACACTTTTCGACAAAGGGGTGGCCGCAGAAGTCGGGGGAGACGACCGTGTCGGGAAGTCCCGCAGCAAACGCCGTTCGACTCGGAGGACGGAATTAATAATCAGAAGCGCCTGCGAGTCGGTCGTCATCGAGAAGCTAGAGAGAGCTAGAACGCGACGCTCACTCTGACGGCGTCCGGCAGCCTTGTCCATTAGTCAGAAAAGGGCAAAACGAGAGCGCCGCCGGTGCGGGGGGCCGATGGGGAAAAGACGCCGCACTTCGTCGGATTCGGATATCGGCAGGCGGGCGAAGCTCATGGGAGATCGACCTCGTGCGCCGCGCCGGTCGTGCCAAGACGCGGTGACCGAGTCCATCCACGGATTATCTTGGAGATAGAGAAAGGGTCCGTTTTCCGGCCGATGCTTGCAGAGAATCAGAGATGCTTCTGGGCAGAGCCGTCCGGGGTGGAAGCGTACCCTTGCGGCGGCCTTAACCGAGCCGAGCAGAAAGAAGCCTGTGGACCTAACCCGCTCGGAGATCCGTGTGCACGACGATTCCTTCGTATTCTCCGATTACGTAGACCCGGAACGACTCTCACTCCTCAAGGTCATGGCCTTTTATTCCACAGCTCACTAACCAAAGTCCTTCCTACGAGGCAAGGCTGAAGATTCAGCCATCCTGCATACTGTGTAGATAACTATACCTAGGCATGTGCAGTACATACAACATACTACCCAAGATAGACATCTGTTTGCATGAGCTTGCCGATTCGGATTTAGGCGTTATCTCCGAGGATCCTTGGTTCTACTCCGTGCTGTATGTACTCCGTACACCTACGCAATCCTTTCGATCGATCATCCCATGTTGCCAGCTCACAGTGGCGCCATCCGCTTATCAAATGTTCCCGTCTATCAATGAATATTGCGCTGGAACCCTCAATGGACTGATCGAAGCTCACCAACGCAGTGAGAGGCGAACCTGACCGGTCCGACTTGACGGTTTCATATAGCCTCCTTCAAGCCGAAAGCCAACTCCATGCAGTGGTCCATTTCAGACTATGAACATGATATGGGATGCAAAAAATTAGCTCCGACAGATGACGAACATCATAGTCATCAAGGGGATATCTTCGATAATGGGTCTCCTGCGTTTCGGGAACATCCAAGCAGCAGTATGGTATGCAAGCACATTTCATCTGGCAGCTTGCCTTTCTTCTGCACGGGCAGCCCTGTGCCACCGCCTCCTCAACGGTGCCAGGTTCTGAACCCTTTCTTTTTCTTTTCTTTTCTGCCGTTTTCTTTCTTTGTGTACAAGTCAGGATCGTCATATCTCAAACAAAAAAGGAAAAAAAAGAGAAACAGAGAAACATATTCTTTGTCATCTATCACTTATGTGCTGTGTATTCGTACTTCTCTCTCAACGGTACCGTGGCATCCCCGTCGGTTGGATCCGCGCCATCGGCGGCGGCGAGATCTCATCCTTCGTTCTCAACCTGCGCTTTGTGAAGCTCTCCCAGGAGCGCGCCCGCTCGGGGTCGGGGTATCCCGTCTTGTAGTTGCCCTCCCGGCGCAACCGGACCGCCTCGATGCAGCCGTGCACGAAGAGGAAGGTGGTCATGATCCTGTTTGGGCAGATAATAAGCATCAGTTCGACTGATATCGATGATCCAAGATAGAAGGGGCTAAACCTACCAGACCAGAATCCCAAACACGATCCCCCCAAGCTCCAGCGTGCCGATCCGGTACAGCGCGGGGAAGCACTCGATGCTGAACATGTTCTGCGCAATGTCGCAGAACATCTCGCCGCTGGACTCGACGACGGGCTGCCGCCACAGACGGAACGTGCCGCCCCACGCGGCGAACATGATGCCGGGGACGAGGACTGCCCAGACGAGGAAGTCGACGATGCCGTTGACGGCGGCGGGGAGGGGCTTGGCGCGGCTGAAGACGTAGATTGTGTGGAAGATGTTGTAGAGGAAGGAGAGGGCGAGCTGGTTTTCTCCTTAGTCAATTGATAGTTCATGTAAATAGACTGGGGAAATAAGAGAGAACCCACCGGCGCAACCGGCACCGCATCCTGCCAATCCCCCTTCACCCCCTTCGTATGGACAAAGTTCTCCTCCCACGGCCTGATCGCGGCCGCGAACAGCGCCAACCCGATCAGCGCCAGGTGCGCCGTGAAGAGGCGGATGATCGTCTTCCGCAGCAGCCAGCGCCCGGTCCCATTGCTGCTATTGCTCTCCTCAATTCTCTGACAGGCAGCTGACCATTGGGTTTTGATGCGGTAGATGGTCTGGTCCATATTTTCCCGATGTTCTACCCTGCCTGCTCACTCCAGGTGTATATTTCTTATATCCGCCTCCGACCCGATATCTTGATGATAATGATTCGTGCGTTGTCTTCCGGGTTCGATTGTTTCGATGGTTCTTTCACCCGAGTATAGTATGACGGTATGGCTGACTCACTGACTGGCCCGCGTCTAGGTAGGTAGGGATCCGCAGAATGTACTCCGTATAGATTCAAATCAAACGATAAAGAAACAACAAAGACATCAAGCAAGTCGATTCACGACCAGCGTTGATTGATCAAAAAGAAAGTCAATGAGGAAGAAAAGGGAACGACAAACAATAATAAACGGGGTATCAATAGGCGTCAATAGGTACCCAGACCCTACAGAGAGAAAAAGAAAGGAGAAGGAAAGGACCCTTCAGCACCAGGCGGAAGCAAGCAAGGGTGGAGTAGGAAAAAGAGAAGGGGAAAAAGAAGAGGGAAAGGATTCAGCGGAGAAACACGCGTCTGATGACGATGCCACTGTTAAGTACGCCCGGGTACATGCCACTCCACAGCCCACTACGGGGGAGTCGGGGACAAGCTCCCTACAGGCCCAGGAAAAGAAAATTGGAGTCGCCGCTCAGGTAAGCGAAGGGCAGATCAGCCACACGACGACGCGCATACATAAGTATATAGTATAGCGCATCGCTCTGAGAAGCGTTATGAGCGAATGGCTATTCCCCTCCAGGGGGGGCTTCAAACAAACACGTACCTGAGTTGGCGGCAGGGTCCGGACGGCGCGAGAGCACGAGGAATGGTGGCGCCTTGTTCTGCTGGCGATTGCGCTGCATGAAAGGGGGTGGCCCAGTGCGAGTGGTTAGAACGCGCCGTGCGGGTGAACCTGAGACGAAGGTCGTTTGTTCCAGACAGGGGCTGAGGCAGGGTGCGCGTTGCGTGTGTGGCTTAGGGCACAACGTCGGTTTCTGCTGTTGAGTCTCGCGCCTGAGACTGCCGAGAGAGATCCAGGCAAGGGATCGTACGCCTTGGACAGATCCATGAAGCTGATCTGCTGGAGATAGTTTGGTTTCAATGATCGGATCATGTTCTCCGGCGCTTATATACTCCTACAGGATGGGAGAGGGGTGACTGGGTACGGGCGCATGTAATTCTTCACGATTCGATTAATAATGCGATCTCTACAGCTAAAAGGCACACATCATGTGCACGAAACCAAGACTGAGCTGGCAAAAGAACAGCCCCAGAAATGAATAGCCCCAATCGCCGATTCCAGTTTGGTAACGTCCAACACCTCAAGATCCATGGATAGCGCTCAATAAATCGATGCCTCGTATCCATCAAGAAGTAGAGAAAAGCCTTTTCAAAAACAAAACCTCCAAGTCCCGCTAGAGCCAACCGGTCTCGCAAGAAGAACATACAAAACTATACATGAACAAGGTGTCGGCAAAAAGACCACAAAAAGAACCTCTCATAACCCAAAATCAGATGTGCCTAAGCGGCGACCTGGGTGGGCTGGTTGGCGGTCTCGCCGTCGGCCTGCGATTCAGCCCATGAGCCCCAGAGAGCGCGCTTCCCGCATATTCTGAGGGGCCCTCCGATGGTCTCGGTGCTCTGCTCGACCTTGACGGCATCCTTCGTAGCCAACACGAGCACTTCGAAGAACATCTTGGTTGCATCTTCCTTGCTCGTCTCCTTCTCCGGAAGGAGGTCCTGGAAGAGTACGCTGGTTTTCTTTTGCTGCGAGGGGTTCTCACCAGCCGCAGCGCCGCCAAATCGCTCTCGGAGAATGTGAACGGCATGCTTCGTGCCAACAGAGACGGGACCGCTGTCGGCAGGGGGGACAACCGTGTCGTCAGCGTCATCCAGCGGCTGGCCCATGCCCTCGTCGTCACTCTGGTGAGGACTATGAGCACGATCTTCCTCATCACCGGGCAGCTCAACCTCGGATCTCTGGTTGAGTGTGGTATCGAGGCCAATGCCTTCGTCAACCGGCACGAAACCTTCCTCTTCACCAAGTTCTAGTGCGGGCACATTCGCAGCCTCGATGTCCATGTCCGAAATTCCACTGTCACGCTTCCGCTTGAGTTCGCCAGACTTCCTCACAGCTTCTATCGACAGCATGCCCCGTAGCTCGGGAGCCCAGCCACGGCTTCTGCCCTCTCCAATAACGTTCGACACGAAGTCACCATTCTTCTGCATGTCCATCAGGGTAAGCAAGACGGGGTCCCGGGGGAGGAACGACACGGGCTTCAGGATCTTGGATCGGTCTGCCTGCTGCTCCTTGATCTGGTGGTTGTGGAGAACTGTGTCGGAATCCGGCTGAAGGAGTTTGCGACGCTTGACACGCTGTGTCTGCTGAGCGGCCACATCTTCCTGGTCCATCATGGTCTCGTCAAGCTCACGGACGACGCTGGAACGCACAGAAGACAGGGGGCTTTGGGAGTCTCGTTCGAATCGACGCTCCTCGTCCTCAGACTGGGCACGTTCCTCCTGAGCGGGGGCAGGCTGCTCGCCATCGCCGCTGACATCCATCTCGTCCTGCTGCTGGAGAAAATTTTCCGCATTGTCATGAGGGCCATCCTCCCCAAGATCCATCTTCTCCAGAGGCGCATTATCCTCCCCGAGGTCCAGTTGGAGGTCGACGTCGTTGAATTTGCCATCCTCACTGAAGAGATCCTCACCGACGGGACGCGGCGCAGGCGCGTCTCGACCGACTTCAATGCTGATGTCAGGGCCTCCCAGAGGAGTGTCATCTTCGCCGAGGTCGAGGTCCACCAGAGTGTGGTCCTCTAGGCGGGCAGGTTCTTGGGATGCGTAGCGTGGGGTGCTGCTGTCAGGGAGAAGTTGGCTCCTGAAGTCCATGGAAGACCCGGGTCTCTTGCCCTCTGGTTCCAGGTTCAGGGCCTGAGGCAGCAGCATAGAGGTATCGAGGTTCATGAACAGATCGGATTCGGTAAGAACATCCGGCAACGTGATGCCTCCGGGGGGCATGGCAACGGTGCTTGGAAGATCATTGTTGTTGGTCAAACGGAAAGCCTGAGGGGAAACGTCAGCCATGATGCGGTAGAGAGCGAACAGGGAAACGAATTGGCGCATACCATCTTGATCTTCATCAATGCCTCGTTACAGTCATCGAGGAGGTAGCGCGCCTTTCGGCTGTAGATACGGACGACACCCAGGAGAAGCTGACCGCTCAGTCGCAGCGCCATGGGCGCCTGTCCTTGGTCCACAATGGCATTAACACTGCTCTCGATGTTGGACTGCAGGATGTGCGACTTGGACAGCTTGCGCTCGAGGTTCGCGGAGAGCCAGACGCGGGCCAGAGGCCCCGTCTTCGAGAGGAGAGTCTCGGAGTAGAACATGTCGTATTAGACCGCCGTAGAGAATAGCACTGTACACCAAGAGGAGTCGCGTCCGAGGAGCAGACCCAGCGCGGGGTTGAAAGTGGAAAAAAAAAAAAAGGTCAGGCCAACCCTGGGCCGACGACGCGCCTGCTATATATCCAAACAGGGGAGCGGCGTGATAGTTGACCGTTTGTCCAAAAACGACGTCAAAATTGCGATGATTCTCCTGCGTGAGGAGAATCGCACACTCGTAGTCAAGAGGGAGATGAAAAGAACGGATGGGGCATGGGAAGGGGGGTGGAGGCGGGCGAGGGGCGCGTTGGGCGGAGCGAAGAAGAACGAGGTGATGAGGACGAGGATGCGTCGGCCGTCGCCCGGTGAGACGCCGCAGGAGTCTGCTGGGCCGCGCGGGAGTGTGTGGCTGGGATCACGTGCGGATGAGCTGCCCGCGGCCGGAGGAGGGATGCTCCGGGCCCCGGGTCCAGGTACGGCGGGCGTTTCCTGCGGGCGGCGCAGCGGACGGACCGTGTCCCGTGACCGCCGGCCGCTGCTGACGACGGGGGCCGCGCTCGGGGACGGCGCGGCGCTCACCTGACCGGCGCGCTAGCCCCTTTGCGGCACGGATCGGCGAAAAGAAAGTCCTGCCGCCATGCCGCATCGGGGAAAGCATCACCAACCCCGGCTCTGGAGGCTCGTCAGCGCCGTTCGAGAGCGCGACGAGAGCGAGGTCGAGGTCGCCCAAGGCCACTGGAGATTATTTCTTACGGCGTAGCGCGCCTCAGCCACGTTCTTTTGCCTGCGGCCATCCAGTTCCAGAGCAATAATCCCTGTGGCCCTTTGGCCCTCTGGCCCGTGCCCAGATTTCTCAGTTCATCCTTCTCCTCTGGCGCTTCAAACCCGGTGGATGTTCTTGCCAGCTACATATACTGTACATAGCTCCTGAGCCAGGCCGTCGCCAACACCCCATTGCCGCCACCTTCCACCGCGGAATGATCCACTTCTCAGCGTGAACTGACGGCTTTGGGTTCCCCAGAGCATGAGAGATGTCAAGGTCAGCGACTCCGGCGCTGCCCTTGCACAATGCACACATCTCAACTTCAAGGCCTGCTTCCACCGCGTCGGCCCAGCGCTCCAATGCTTCCTCGTCGGTGAGTCGCGCTTTCGACCCGCGTCCTCTGTGCTCCGACAGCATCTCCTCCATGAAGCAAGTGGTCCGCCGCTCATTGACTGTGCGCTGCAGGTGTCAACGGCGACATACGCCCTGTTAGATCCGCAAGAGACCGCCGACCGCCTAAATACCTCCCTCGTCCACGGACTCTCTCCCGCGGAGGCTGAAGCGCGGCTGCTGCGAGACGGCCCCAATGAGCTTCCTCGCGAAGAACCGGAGCCCCTCTGGCTGCGGTTTCTCAAGCAGTTTAAAGAGACATTGATATTGCTTTTGCTGGCATCCGCCGCGATCTCCTTCTTCATGGGCAATTACGACGACGCGATCAGTATCGCCCTCGCGGTGACCATTGTTGTAACAGTAGGTTTTGTCCAGGAGTACCGATCGGAGAAGTCGCTGGAGGCGTTGAGTCGTCTTGTGCCGCATTACGCGCACCTGATCCGCAATGTACCCCCCCTGGATGGCACGGGCCGTAACACGCCGGTGGCCTCGAACGGCGGGGGCGAGTATGAATTGCAGGAGCTCCGGAGCGGCAGCCCTAACTCGGTATCGGCTGCTGTCAAAGCTTCCACCACCGTTCCCGCAAGCCAGCTCGTCCCTGGCGACTTGGTCTTGTTTTCCACGGGCGACCGCATCCCGGCGGATATACGAATAACTGCAGCGACTGATTTGACCATTGATGAATCGAACCTGACCGGCGAGAACGAACCTGTTGTGAAGTATGCAGATGCTCTGCGTAGCAAAGCCGCCCCCAGTTCCAAGATTATTACGCCCCCTCAGACACCTTTCTACGATGCTCCAGCGGGTGGCACCGTTGGTGCCGATGTCCGCCTGAATGAGCAGCACAACATTGCGTTTATGGGGACCTTGGTGCGGTCGGGATATGGTCAGGGAATCGTCATCGCTACCGGTCCCAATACGGAGTTTGGCAGCATCTCCGCCTCTCTACAGGAGATTGAAAGCCCGCGGACCCCTCTACAGCTGTCAATGGATCGACTGGGTCAGGAATTGAGCTACATGTCGTTTGGCGTCATTGGGTTGATCGTGGTGATCGGGCTGTTGCAAGGGAGAAAGATCCTTGAGATGTTCACGATTGGCGTTTCGCTGGCCGTGGCTGCAATTCCAGAGGGTCTTCCGATCATTGTTACCGTGACCTTGGCGCTAGGCGTGCTCCGCATGGCCAATAGAGGAGCGATCATGCGGAGGCTTCCAAGCGTGGAGACGTTGGGCTCTGTAAACGTCGTCTGCAGCGACAAAACCGGCACGCTTACCCAGAATCACATGACGGTGACGAAGATGTGGCATTTCGATTGTCCCGAGCCGTTCGAAGTCCACAAGGATATCTCGTCCCTGACCCCTGGTCCAGCGGCCCGGGCAATCCTCCGAATCGGCAACATTGCGAACAATGCGAGGTTGTCTCGCGTCCATGCCAATTCCCCTGCCAGCGCTTCTTCCGCCGCAGTGCTGTCCTCCACTGCGGACAGCTCTTCTGGTGCTGTGAAGAGCAGGTGGGTTGGCCAACCGACCGACGTCGCCATCCTTGATCTCTTGGACGCGTTTGGAGAGGACGACGTGCGAGAGCGCATCAGCAGTCGCGTCGCGGAAACTCCATTCAGCTCGGAACGCAAGTGGATGGGGGTGATCATTGGGAGCGGCAGTCCTGGCGAATCGCAGGGAGGTTACGATGTTGCGTACATCAAAGGCGCGCTGGAACAGGTTCTGAATCGGTGCGACACCTATCTCACGAAGGAAGGCCGCGAGGTGATCTTGGACGAGCCAAGGCGACAGGCGGCAAGGCGTGCGGCCGAGCAGATGGCAGCAGAAGGACTAAGGGTTCTGGCGTTCGCAAGCGGGCCGGTAAGCCCCAGGCGTCACCAACGGTTCGGGAGCAGAAGTGGCACGCCCAGCCCCAACCCTGGCCAGGCCGAAGACGATGACCGGTTCAACAGTCTGGTATTTGCGGGATTGGTCGGCATGAATGATCCGCCACGGAAGGATGTCCACAAATCCATCCGACGGCTAATGGCCGGAGGAGTGAGAGTTGTCATGATCACGGGCGACGCAGAAACGACCGCGGTAGCAATCGCCAAGAAACTCGGGATGCCGATCAACGATGCCCCCGGGGCGAAGTCTGTCATCAGAGGAGATGAGATCGACCGCATGAACACGGAAGAGCTTGCACAGGCGATCTCGACGACCACCGTGTTTGCTCGCACCAGCCCCGAGCACAAGATGAAGATCGTACGCGCGTTCCAGGCGCGCGGAGATGTCGTGGCCATGACGGGCGACGGGGTCAACGACGCGCCGGCGCTGAAGAAGGCGGACATTGGTATTTCAATGGGCAAGCTAGGCACGGATGTTGCCAAGGAGGCCGCCGACATGATCCTGACGGACGACGACTTCTCGACGATTCTGCGAGCCATCGAACAGGGCAAGGGCATCTTCTACAACATCCAGAACTTCATCACGTTCCAGCTCAGCACGAGCGTTGCTGCGCTGAGCCTGATCCTGTTGAGCACTGCCCTGGGATTCAAGAACCCACTCAACGCGATGCAGATATTGTGGATCAGTAAGTGACTTCGACTATTGTTTTTTGCATCTATGCTTGAGTTTTGATCGCTGACATTGTGACAGATATTCTGATGGATGGCCCGCCCGCACAGTCTCTCGGCGTCGAACCGGTCGACCCGTCCATCATGAGCCGTCCACCGCGCCCCAAGACAGCTCGGGTGCTCACAAAGCCGCTTATCCAACGCGTCCTCACCTCCGCCTCGCTCATCATGCTTGGCACGCTTGCCATATATATCTACGAGATGGGTGACGTTGACGACGATCAGAACCCGGGCAAACGCTCGCGCGTGGTCACCGCCCACGACACCACCATGACCTTCACCTGCTTCGTCCTCTTCGACATGTTCAACGCGTTGACCTGCCGCAGCGAGGGCAAGTCCGTGCTCCGCGGCGAGCTGCCCCTCTTCGGTAACAAGATGTTCAACTACGCCATCCTCGGCTCCCTCGCGGGCCAGGCCTGCGTTATATACCTGCCTTTCCTGCAGCGCATCTTCCAAACAGAGGCCCTCAGCCTGGGGCATCTGTTCAAGCTGGTATGCATTTCCAGTTCCGTTTTCTGGGTAGACGAGGCGAGAAAGTACTACAACGCCGTGAAACGGCGGAGGGCCGTGGGCCCGGGGTACAGTGTCAATGTTTAGTTTAGACTTTGAGTTTTGAATCTGAGTTGTTTGTGCGTCATAGATTCTTTTTCTCTGCGTTGCATTGTTCATCGATCGGCTTGTGCTGGCTGGCTGGGGCTTTATCTTATACAATACACAACATCGTCCAAAATACTTGGTTGGATGGAGCCTTGGTTTGTAACAAAGCAATTGTGTGTACTCTGTACGCATGTGTGTCTGCGGCTGCCTCCTAATGTCATGTTTTGGTTTTTTGACCTTTTTTTTCTCTCTTTACCCTTTTTGTTTCTTCTTCACAACAATATCTTGCTCACTTTACTATGCCATTTGTGCCCGATCGACCGAATCGAATCGAACGTCATGCCATGCCATGCCACGTCACGTCATGTCCGTCCATGTCCAGATAGATATCTGTCATGCTATCTTGTCTTCAAGCTCCTTGGCCTGTCCTGTTATAATATGTAATGCAATAATTGATTATACATAGGTAAATGCATACATTTGTACATACCTACCATCTTCCTATCTACCTGCTTATCCATTGATTTCTGTGGAATTCTTTTATTCACGGCATGTTTGTTCCGCAAGGATCGAGAAGGGAAGAATCGGATCAAGTCAGGGGTTGTTAGATTAGAATAAATACATTGATTGGTTTTCTTTTTTTTTCTTCGGGTATATCTGAGTGGACATATAACTTGGTAAAGTATGGATTCGATCCAGGAAGGGGATCAGTTTGTTGGCGTCCACCCAGACCATTGGTAACTTACCGAGTAAAGAAATCACCAAATTCGATCAATCCGTCAAATCAAATCAAATCCATACCCTGACAGAAAGTATTGTACAGTACACACGTAGAAAATTCATCCCTCGTTGTCATCTATCGGTCAACCTGTTGACCAATCTACATACATACAGTACATACAGTGGTTACAGATGCGCGGTACAGTAGTTTGCATCGATGCATCGATGCATGCATGCATGTGTTTATAATACTATATATTCATATATCTATCTATCCATCCACCATTGATATGCTTGAAATCCGGCAGTTTGTATCTACCGTACCTATCTACGTATCTACCTACCTACCTGATCTAACCATCTCTCTCTATCTACAGAACTCAAAACCAAACCCGTCCATAATCGTTCCACCAAGGTGCAGAAGAGGATGCAGATGCAGATCCCACACTCACTCGGGAGGAAGAAGAAGAAGAAACTTCCAACATTCCATTTATATACCTGATGACAATAATATTACTAGTACACTCCCGTTGTACAGTACATGCACTCACTGTTATTGTTATCTATAGTAACACAGGACACTGTTCTATCCCAGCCCTGTTCTGTTATCTCTTATCCTATACCATAGGGATGGATGTACTCTACTATCTATCCATCTGCCTATCCATCTCAATTAATTCATCTATTCAATTATCTTGTTCGAGGTCTGGGTGAGGAGGTAGATAGGTAGATTCCATACCTACCTATCTATCTAGTAGTAGTAGTAGTAGTAGTAGTAGTAGTAGTCGACCGGTCTCGAGTATCAAGTGTGGGGCTCCTTTTGGCTTTTTTTTTGTTTCTGGTTGGCAGTCTCTGCTCCGTGAGTAGTGGAGTGTAGTGTAGTCGAACTAGTTGACCGTCGAAGTTAGATAGGTAGGTAGGTACGTAGGTGGGTGAGTGGGAGTGATGAAGATACAGGACTTCCTGCGTGGGTCGGTGGGTCAGAAGAAGAAACCCTCGGGAGAGAGAGGAGATGCATTGCATGAAATGAATATGAATAACTGTGGAAAAGAAGGAAGGTGACTAGCATTTAAAAAAGAAAAGAAAAAGGAAAGAAAGAAAGAGAACCTTTGTGTGCTTGGGACTGACGCTGACCTAGCTCAGCTGGGGACTGATTGGGAGATGATGGCTGCTTGAGGACAGAGTATGCGGCATTGTACAGTACAGTACAGTACAGTACAGTACAGTACCTAATTCATTACCTACTGTAGTCAGGGACAGTTCCAAGTTGTTGGTTGGTCGATCCTCCTGGTTCCTGTGATCATGGGCAGTAGTAGGACTTTAACCAAACATGATGTATAATATACAGTATAGACTTATCACACACTGAGCTACACCCAAAGGCCAAACAGACAGACATCCAGATTGTCACTACCTAACTAACTAGATTAACTTGACTAGATTAATTAAGTACCTCAATTTCACTAGGTGAAGCTCTCTAGCAAACTAGACTAGCAGACACAACTTTTATCTACATACATACATACATATACCGTAGGCATCATAGCAATCGATCAATCAGAGCAATTATCCATCCATTGATCCGAATGGATGGATCTGAACAAGCAGAACGCCCAGTAAGTAAGATAATGTGCGTGTGTGTGTGTGTGGCCCAGTAGTTCCCTCACCCAGACAGACATCGAGCATCGAGACGTAGAGAAGAAAACAAATCCCACAAAGCCGGTATATGTATACACGAATCAGAATCGGAACCAGAACCACCAAGTATAGACAACACAGAGCCCCGGGCCAGAAAAAAAAAGACGCAAATCGATGACGGGGTGGATATATGGACATGAACAGGAATAATAGAGAAACGCGCTGCTGCCCTGCCTGCCTGGCTGCCGTGAAACGAAGAAAATAACACGTATCGTATGCAGAGCGATGATTCCCCTCCCCAAACCGGAATTACTCCCAAGAAGAAAGAGAAAATAAGAAAAAAGAATTATGCTTCTGAGCGATCCTCGGTCTTCTCCGACAAGGGTCTCGCTGGCGGCGGCACCTGGCCCATCTCGCCAGCGGGAGCGTGCTCCGCAGCCTGTCGGGGCGCAGGGGCAACCTTGCCAGGCTCCGGTTCCTCACTGCCTCCCTGCGTGCTGCTCTTGCTGGCTCCCTCGAGCGGCGTGCGGCCGTCCAGCATCATCTCGCTGTGCTCGTTGATGCCGTAGCGGTCCGCGCGGGGGATCTCGTGGCCCTCCTCGAGCTGGGTATGCTGGTGCGGCGTCCAGGCGAGGTAGTCCCTCCGGACCTCGACGTAATCGTAGGCGAACTCGCCCAGTTGGTCGTCGTCCATACCAAGCAGCTCGGCCTCCTCGGAGGCCCTCAGCTTCAGGCCTGGGATCATGTTGATGCCGTAGGCGATGAGGGCGGACACGACGAAGGAGTAGCCGCAGCAGGCAACGATGTAGGCGATCTGGATGTAGAGCTGTTTGTAGTTGTGGACGAGCCAACCGCCAACCCCCGTGCCAACGTTGACGCCGTCGAGGCCCACGATGGCGTCCGTGCCGAAAAGGGCGTTGAAGATGAGTCCGACGATACCGGCGACACCATGCTCGGCGAAGACATCCATCGAGTCGTCGATCCGGATCCAGTATTTCACTGTGACACACGTCAGTGGAACCTGTACAACACAAGACCCATGTGCTTCCCCAGCCAAGACGTACCCTTCGTGGCGTAGTTGCACACGATACCCGTCACGACCCCCAGTACAACGCTCCCCCACGTGGTGATGAAGCCGGACGCCGGGGTCGCAGCCACCAGACCCGAGATGGTGCCCGAACACCAGCCGACCATCGACCACTTCCTCGCCAGACGCCAGTCGAGGATCACCCAGGTTATCGCGGCGAAGGCGGCAGTCAGGTTGGAGTTCCAGCACGCCATGGTCGCGCGCAGGTTGGCACCAAAGGCGGAGCCACCGTTGAAGCCCAGCCAGCCGAACCAGAGGAAGACCGTTCCGAGGAGGATGAGGGAGACGTTGTGCGGGCGGAAGTTGAGCATCATCCGTTCCTGGCGACGGCCCAGGACCATCGAGTACGCGAGGGCGGACAGACCGGAGCCGATCTCGACGGGGCCACCACCGGCGTAGTCCATGACGCCGTACTTGTAGGCCCAGCCGTTGACGTTCCACGCCCAGCAGGCGAGGGGGCAGTAGACGATGGTGGCCCAGATGAAGGTGAAGACCATGGCCGGCAGCAGACGGCCGCGTTCCGCAACGGCGCCCATGACGATCGCAGCGGTGACGGCGCAGAATTGCATCTATACACCGTCAACATTCCATTCCCGTCGACATCAGATGAGAGTCCACCTCCGTTACCTGGTAGAAGGCGTATAGGAGACCCGGGATCAGGGGCGAACCCGGGCTGGGGTCAGCCAGGGTCTTCATCAGACCAAAGTTGCGGAGGTTGCCAATGAAGCCGTTTGTGGCCGTGGGGGAGAATGCGAGCGAATAGCCCCAGAAGTACCATTGGAAGGTGACGACGGACATGGAGCCCATACAGGCCCAGATCATGCTGAGGGCGGACTTTCGACGTGCGAGGCCCGAGTACAGGAAGCCCAGGCCGGGCACCATGACCAGCACCATAGCGGAGGCCACGATGATGTATGCCTGGTCACCGGACTGGAACCATTTGTTCAGATTCTCCTTTCCTAGAGCGCGAGTCAGTCAGGGGAGACCTTCCTGGCCTGGAGATGGTCGACGGGCTTGAGTCGGACGTACTGGAATCTCCGCCCAGGTCGGTGTTGGTCGCGAGGGCAAAGTTGGCCGGAGCGCCCGTCCAGTTGTACGAGGCGTAGTCGGGGGCATATGGAGCACGGCCGGAGTCCGCCATGGCGGACAAGGGGATCACTGAGAGACCGCGGACCGTCTTGGGTGCGGGAGGAAGAGGTGTCGCCGGAGGCAGCGTTGGTGTTGGATGAGCCTGAGACGGCGGGCACGTGAGGAGCGGCGGCGGGGATGGAGGACGGCGGGAGAGGGAAGTCGAGCGCAAACGGGGTATCACGACATGCAGGAAGGACGCGTCGGGCGACGAGGGTATCGAGGGATCACTCCCGCGTCCGGCCAGGCACGGGGGAGGAGAGGAAGCACGAGGGCTGGACGGCGCGGTGGAGGCCGGCGGGCGAGGGCGAAGGTATATAAAAACTGCAGCGGGTGGGCCTGGAGGCCGGCGGGCCGGGGGGCGACGCTACGGGTTTGTGTTTGCAATGTGAACGAGTCAACGGTTTGGCGATAGACGATAAGTCGCAAAGCTTGCGCGGTGGGGACGCAGCACGCGACAGGCCGCTCGGGCGAGGGCCCCGGCGTCAATTGGACGTGAAACAGCTGATCGAGGGAGACAAAAAGGAAGAGAAAGAAAAACGCAAGGAGAAAAGACACCCCACGCGGTCAGGCACGGCGTGGAGCGCAGAGCAGGCCAGGTGGAAAACTCTGCCACCGGCTGGAAGACGCCTCGACAAGGAGAGCAGCTGGGGAGATAGGATGCTGGTGACAAGTCCAGCAGATCGAATTGAGACGATCGATGGAAACGGACCAGGAACAGGCTTCGTGAGGACGAAAACGACAGCGGATCTCCCGTGGCGAGAGACTCTGGAGACGCCCGTCGGCGCAGGATCGGGGCCGGTCGCGGGCGTCATGCGGGCCGCCCTGGGCTGCAGCGATGGACGCTGGAGACCGTGGAGCAGCATGGCATGGAGGATCGTCCGCCCCTTGAGATGGGGAACCCAAGAGGCATCATCGTGTGTTCATTTTCGCAGCTGTCAAAGCCGTCGTGCAACACCATAAAACCCCCGGAGGGAGGACAGCCCCGGACGGACGCACCACATGGGGTCCTCGAACACATGGGGAACTCCAGAAAATCTCTCGAGTATGACGCGCAGGGCGGCGCGTCAGCCCTTTACATATCATATGCCCTGCTCTCTCTATCTCTATCTCTGTCTCCCTTCGATATCTCCAACTGTCTGCAGCTGTCTGCCCCTTTGGCATGCAACCTTCCTATCTCCGCCTCTGTCCCTGCAGACGGTGCAGAGTCTCTGTATCTCTCTTCTCTTCCTTCTCAACCTGTCCGTCCGCTTCCGCCGTATCTGGCGCGGTCCAGGCAGCCTGCGGACCATTGGACGGCGGCCGCGGCGCTCCCGGAACGCTGATTGGCTGCAGATAAAGCCCCTGCCGCCACCCACGCCAGGGTGGGGCGCCTGCAGGCTTAGCTCGCGCCGCCGAGCCCCGATCGGGCATGGCGCCCATGGCGGCCGGCGGACGCGATCGCCCTGCCATTGGTCCAAGATAAGGCGCAACGGAGCACCCTGATTGGCTGCGCAGGAGTAGCGCCCGGCCGAGACTTTTCTTGTTTTCTGCCTGCTCCCCACACGCCTCTCCCGACCGGTCGGGCATTTCAGGGACGACATCGGCGCCGTCACCCGGCAGGGCGCAGGCAAGCTCTCCGAAGTGCGGCCTGCCACGTCTCCATCCCTGCGGACTCCGACCGAGGCAGAGATGAGTTTTTTTTTTTTTTTTTTTTTTTTTTTTTTTTTTTTTTTTTTTTTTTTTTTT
>ENA-UOXB01000542-UOXB01000542.1-bioreactor-metagenome-genome-assembly--contig:-NODE-542-length-24230-cov-9.933195_pt1 | contig 24230 bp, 21 predicted proteins | sample MGYA00238158_ERZ761615 | MGnify/ENA primary metagenome ERZ761615 (study PRJEB28904, sample SAMN06267902) | bioreactor metagenome | isolation source: Joint BioEnergy Institute, California, USA | place...
CGTGCAGCATGTCCATCCAGAAGCCGGGGCGGAACAGGGTGAAGGCCACCAGCAGCAGCAAAACGCTCTCGTACAGACGGCTGCGCACCAGGAAGAAACCCTGGGTGCCGGCAGCGAATATCAGCATGGCGACGGTCGCCACGATGAAGATCAGCACGCCATGCCAGAAGTCCACGTCGATCAGCAGCAGGTCTGTGTTGAAGATGAACAGGAACGGCAGCGCGGCGGTGCGCAGGCTGTAGAAGAACGCCACGATACCGGTCTTGATCGGGTCGCCCTTGGACACCGCCGCAGCGGCGAACGAGGCCAACCCCACCGGCGGGGTCACGTCGGCCATGATGCCGAAGTAGAAGACGAACAGGTGCACCGCGATCAGCGGCACGATCAAGCCGTTCTGCTGCCCCAGCGCCACCACCACCGGCGCCAGCAGGCTGGACACCACGATGTAGTTGGCGGTGGTCGGCAGGCCCATGCCGAGGATCAGGCTGAAGACTGCCACCAGGATCAGCATCAGCAGCAGGTTGCCCATCGACAGCAGCTCGACCAGGTCGGCCAACACCAGGCCAACGCCGGTCTGCGAAACCGCACCGACGATGACGCCGGCCGCCGCGGTGGCGATACCGATGCCGATCATGTTGCGGGCACCCGCGATCAGGCCTTCGCGCAAGTCGACCACACCATCGATGAAGGTGCCGTGGTCATGGCTGCCATCGCGGCGCATCCAGCTCAGCAGCGGGCGCTGGGTGAGCAGGATGATGATCAGCATCACGCTACCCCAGAAGGCCGACAGGCCGGGGGACAGGCGCTCAATCATCAGGCACCAGACCAGCACCACCACCGGCAGCAGGAAATGCAGGCCCGAGAGCAGTACCGCGCGGGTCTGCGGCAGTTCCTCCAGGGGCGCATTGGGGTCTTCCGGCGGCAGTACCGGCACGCTGGCGGCGACTTTCAGCAGCGCCAGGTAGACCACCGCGAGCAGAACGCCGATCACCGGCAGGGCATATTCGCCGAGCGCCGGCTTGAGCCAGCCGAGGCCGTAGTAGACCGCCAGCGAAAGGCCACTGATCAGCGCTGCACCGAAGGCGAAGCCGGTCAGGCGACGCAGCCAGGGCTTGGGCTGATGGCCGCCAATGGGTTGCAGGCCGAGCTTGAGCGCCTCGAGATGGACGATGTAGAGCAGCGCGATGTAGGAAATCGCGGCAGGCAGGAAGGCATGCTTGATGATCTCGACATAGGGCATGCCGATGTATTCGACCATCAGGAAGGCCGCAGCCCCCATCACCGGCGGCATGATCTGGCCGTTGACCGAGGAGGCCACTTCGACCGCGCCGGCCTTCTCCGAGGAGAAGCCGGTGCGCTTCATCATCGGAATGGTGAAGGTGCCGGTGGTCACCACGTTGGCGATCGACGAGCCGGAGATCATCCCGGTCAGGCCGGAAGCCAGCACCGCTGCCTTGGCCGGGCCACCACGGAAGTGGCCGAGCAGGCTGAACGCCAGCTGGATGAAGTAATGGCCAGCGCCGGCTCGCTCGAGCAACGCGCCGAACAATACGAAGAGGAACACGAAGCTGGTGGATACGCCCAGGGCGATACCGAACACGCCCTCGGTGGTAATCCACTGGTGGTTGGCCAGCGCGTTGAAGCTGACCCCGCGATGCGCCAGCAGGCCAGGCATGTAGGGGCCGGCCAGACTGTAGACGAGAAACACCAGGGCGATGATCGCCAGGGGTGGGCCAAGTGCACGGCGCGTGGCTTCCAGCAGCAGCGGGATACCGATGCAGGCAGTGACCAGGTCGCCCGTGGTCAGGCTGCCAGGACGCAGGGCAAGCTGCTGGTAGAAGATGAACAGATAGGCGGCACTGGCAGCGGCGACCAGGCCAAGGGCGATGTCCAGCAGCGGCACGCGATCACGTGGCGACCTCTTGAATGCCGGATAGGCGAGGAAAGCCAGCAGCAAGGCGAACGCCAGGTGAATGGCGCGGGTCTGGGTATCGTTGAGTACACCAACGCCGAAGATGAACGGCAGTGGCGAGGCGATCCACAACTGGAACAGCGACCAGAGCAAGGCAAGGCCGGTGATCACCTGGGCCATCGGGCCGACGGGCATGCGCGCGCCGACATCCTGGGCAATCAGTTCCTCGGTGGATAGTTTGTTTTCGGCCATAGGGTAGTACACCTACGTTGTCATTCTGATAAAAACGGCGAGCCCCTCGTTGACGGAGGGGCTCGGTTTTTGACCCTTTGAAAGGATCTCTGAGCACGCAGTTTACCTATACCAGCTCAACTGCGCCCGCTATCGAAGAGTTTAGAGCCCAGCCTGAGACTCTCCACCCCGGCTAGAGCCAGCCTTTTTCCTTGTAGAAACGTAGTGCCCCTTCATGTATCGGAGCCGTTAGCCCCGCTTTGATCATGTCCTCGGCCTGCAGGTCGGCAAACGCCGGATGCAGGCGTTTGAAGCGCTCCAGGTTATCGAATACCGACTTGACCAACTGGTAGACGACCTCGGGATCGGTCTTGGCCGAAGTGGCCAGCACCGCTTTACCGCCGATGGACGGGACGGGCTGCTCCACACCAGGATAGACACCCGCCGGGATATCCGCCTTGGTGAAGTAGCTGGCCTGTGCCAGGAGCTTGTCGATATCAGGGCCGCTGACCGGGATCAGGCGGGTCTCGACGGTAGCCATGGCCTCCTGGATGGCACCACTCGGATGGCCGACCACATAGGTGATGGCATCCAGGTTGTTGTCCCCCAGCGCGGCCGCCATCTCGGCAGGCTTGAGTTCAGCGGCGAGGGCGAAGTCGGACTTGCTCCAGCCGCTGGCCTGGATCACCTCATCGAAGGTATCGCGACTGCCAGAGCCCGGCACGCCGATATTCACGCGCTTGCCCTTGAGGTCGGCGAAGGTCTCGATACCGCTGTCTGCACGGGCGACCACGGTGAGGATTTCGCTCTGCAGGGAGAAGACCACGCGCAGATCTTCGACAGCGCCATCCTGGTCGAAAGGCGCTTGGCCCGAGAGCGCCTTGTTCTGATGATCGGACTGAATGAACCCGAAGTCGTAGTCGCCGCTCTTGATCGAGGCAATGTTGCTGACGCTGCCAGCCGAAGACGGCGCGTTGCACTTGATGCCGTGCTCGGCGCCACTGCGATTGAGGAACCGACAGATCGACTGTCCGGCCGTGTAATAAACCCCCGTCTGCCCACCGGTGCCGATGGTCACGTAGCGCTCCTGAGCGACCAGGGGACTGCTCAGCAAGGTGCTGCCGATGACACATGCCAGGAAACCCATGATTCGATGCTGCTGCATATCAACGTCCTCGTGTTGTTGTTTTTTCGAACGGTGGATGGGCCGTCGTCACCAGCGCCATCGGTACAACCATTGCGGCCGTCAAGCCGCCTTACGTACTGCAATGACCATGATCTCGACCAGAACATCGGCAGAAGCCAGGCGTGCCTCGACCGTGGCCCGGGCAGGCGCGCAGCCGGCTGGCAGCCACTCACTCCAGACCGCATTCATGGCGGCAAAGTCCTTCTCGATGTCTTTCAGCCAGATCTGCGCGCTGAGCATGTGACTTCGATCCGATCCCGCCTCGGTCAGCAGCGCGTCGATCTTTTCCAGCACCTGGGCGGTCTGCCCAGCTACATCCTGGCTGCGGTCGCTCGGCACCTGACCAGAGAGAAAAACCAGATCGGAGAAGATCGTCGCGCCAGAAAGGCGGTCGTTGGTCTGAATACGTTGCACGGACATGGCAAACTCCTGCTGTTGTGAGTGTTCGGGGGTTCTCAGGATGCCAACTGCATACCATCGAGAGCGATCGCCGGTTGTTGCTGGCCTATCAGTTGCGCCAGCACCTCGGCGCTGCCGCATGCCAGGGTGAAGCCCAGGCTGCCATGGCCGACGTTCAGCCAGAGATTACCGATGCCGCTGGCTCCCAACAGTGGCGTGCCCTCCGGTGTCGCCGGGCGCATTCCCGCCCAGGTCTCGGCAGCCGCGTAATCGCCCGCGCGAGGAAAGCTGGCCTGGGCAAGCTGTCTCAATTCAGCCAGCCGATCAGGGTCTGGCGTGGCATCCCAACTGCCGATATCGACCATTGCAGCAACCCGCAAACGCTCGCCCAGGCGGGCGTAGACCACCTTGTGGTCGTAATCGGTGACATTGGTCTCCGGGCCCGCTGCGCGGTCGGCCAGCGGCAAGGTGAGGCTGTAGCCCTTGAGCGGGTATATCGGCAGTCGCAACCCCAGCGGGCGGAGCAATGCCACGCTGCCGACACCTGCCGCGACCACCACATGATCGACCTCCAGCTCCCCGTCATGCAGCGCCACGGCCCTCACCCTGCCGTGCTCAAGGGGTATCGCAGTGACCCGCCGCCCGGCATGCAGGCGGAACGACGGATTGCTGCGCAGCTTGCGCAGCAGCTGTCGGCAAAACTGATGACAATCACCGACCTCGTCACCGGCCGCGAAGACACCGCCCTGGATTCGGCCGGCCAGCCCTTCGAGGGCAGGCTCCAGCTCAAGGCATTGATCAGCGTCGAGCAGGCGTTGATGCGCCGATTCACCGACTGCGCTGCGCGCCTTGTTCCAGCTCGCAGCGTTGCGGTAGATCACCAACTTGCCATTGGCGCGCCAGGAGAAATCATCCAGCGCCTCCTGCTCGCGCCAACCCTGCAATACCGACTGGCTGTACAAGGCCAGGCGCAGCAGGTGCGCGCCATTGCGCTGGTTCACCGAGCGGCGGCAAGCCAGCAGAAAGCGCAAACACCATTGCCACTGGTGCGGGCTCAGGCTGGGGCGAAAACGCAGCGGGGCATTCCCCTGCAGCATCCACGACAGCGCCTGCAGCGGCACACCGGCATCGGCCAAGGGTGAAACATAGCGATAACTGAGCTGACCACCGTTGGCGAAACTGGTCTCCAGCGCCACTTCCTCACGCTGCTCGATCAGATCCACCCGATACCCTTGACGGAGCAGCGCGTAGGCCGTGCTCAGCCCTATCACCCCACCACCGATAACCGCGACCCGCATGATCCATCCCCCGCATCTGAATGAAGTCAGGGTATGGAGGGGCGAAACGAGCGGCCAATGAAAAGATGGCGGCAGCCCATAACCCTAGGTTATGTTCCCTCGACCACGCGGGAACACGGATTGCTCATGCGCCTACGCCACGTCGAACTGTTTCAGGCAGTCCTGCAGACCGGGAGTCTCACGGCAGCGGCAGAGCTGCTGCACATCTCCCAGCCGGCTGCCAGCAAGATTCTTCAGCATGCCGAACAGCAGCTGGGGTTTGCCCTGTTCAGCCGTGTACGCGGCAAGCTGCTGCCTACCGCCGAAGCGCGAATACTGCAGCAACAGACCGAACGCCTCGCTGCCGAACTGCAGGATCTGCGGCGCCTGTCCGATAGCCTGCGCCGCGGCGAGGAACGGGCGCTGCGCCTGATCTGCACACCCACCCTGGCGCAAACCCTGCTGCCTGACGTGGTATGCGGCTGGCGCGCCGATTTTCCGCACACCCGATGCGACCTCGCGACCCAGCACACCAGCGAAATCATCCAGGCCCTGTTGCTGCGCGAGGCCGATCTCGGCCTGACGCTGCAACGCGTGGAGCACCCGGACCTGCACACTGAAGTGCTGACACAGGGAAGGATGATGGCCATCGCCCCACCGGGTTGGTGGAGTGACCAGGAATGCGCGACGCCCATGCGCCTGCAGAACATGGCGGGGCTGAGCCTGATCGGCCTGGACACACGAGACGCCTTGGGCGGCCTGCTACGCGGGCACATCCAGGAGCTGGACCCACCAGCCCGCATCGACATTTCGGTACAGACCTACCAGTTGGCCCGCATGCTGGTGGCTGCCGGGCAGGGGCTGGCCCTGGTCGACCCGTTCACGGCCTTGTCAGGCAATCGCGGAGACGTTCAGGCCCGCCCGCTGGAGCCCGTCATCCCCGTGCCCCTGTACCTGTTGCGGCGTTGCGACGAGACGCCTTCTGCCGCTCAGCAAGCCCTGCTGAAACGCCTGCAGACGCTGGCCATCGACCTGCTCGACGAGCAGCGCTGAGGCAACCCCCGGGGCAAAAGAAAACCGCGGCCATGGCCGCGGTTTCGTCTATCGCCGGATGCCGGCTTACAGCCAGCCGCGTTCCTTGTAGTAACGCTCGGCGCCCTCGTGCAGCGGGGCAGTCAGACCGACCTTGATCATGTCCTCTTCCTTCAGGTCAGCGAAGGCCGGGTGCAGACGCTTGAAGCGATCGATGTTGTCGAATACCGACTTGACCAGTTGGTAGACCACTTCCGGATCAGCCTTGGCGCTGGTGGACAGCACAGCCTTGCCGCCGATGGACGGGGTCGGCTGGTCGTTGCCCTTGTACAGACCGCCCGGGATGTCAGCCTTGGTGTAGTAGGTCTTCTCGGCCAGCAGCTTGTCGATCTCGGCGCCGGTCACCGGCACCAGAACGGCGTCGGTGGTGGTGGTGGCTTCCTGGATCGCGCCGTTGGGATGACCGACGAAGTAGGTCATGGCGTCGATGTTGTTGTCGCCCAGTGCGCTGGCCTGCTCGGCCGGCTTCAGCTCGGCAGCCAGAGCGAAGGCGGAACGGTCCCAGCCTTTGACGGCGAGGATTTCTTCCAGAGTGTCGCGCTGACCGGAACCCGGGTTGCCGACGTTGACGCGCTTGCCCTTGAGGTCGTCGAAGCCTTTGATGTTGGCGTCACGACGGGCGAGGATGGTGAACACTTCGCTCTGCAGCGAGAACACTGCACGGATGTCGCTCATCGCGCCTTCGGCCTCGAACGGCGCCAGACCGTTGAGGGCCTTGTACTGGTGGTCGGACTGCATGATGCCGAAGTTGAATTCGCCGCTGCGAATGCCGTTCACGTTGGCCACGCCGCCGCCGCTGGCAGGTGCGTTGCACTTGATGCCGTGCTCGGCCGAGCCACGGTTGAGGAAACGGCAGATGGACTGGCCGGCAACGTAATAGACGCCTGTCTGGCCGCCGGTGCCGATGGTGACGAATTTCTCTTCAGCCTGTGCCATACCACTCAGGGCAGTGCCCGCGAGTGCGGCGGACAGGACCCATGCCAAGGATTTGCCTTTCATGGGAAATCTCCTTTTTTCTGTTGTTTTGAGCGAGCGTGCCTTGTGAGCGACGTCCGGGAGGGAAGTCTAACCGCTCACGGCGAATATGCACGCCTTGTTGGCCAATCGCTCGTAACCGCTTGTGTGAGGCGCGGGCTATCGCCCATTCCCGGCATTGGGCAGAATCGGCCAATGTCCAACGTCCCTCACGAATCCGCGCAAGCCTCGGTCAGCGCCAGCCTGACCCAGGCGGTGCTGCACGCTGCCACGCGTCTCGGCCTCGATCGCCGAGCCCTGCTGAGCGCCTGCGCGCTGCGTGACGAACAACTGGCAGACCCCGATGCGCGCATCCCCTTCGCGGCTCAGGAAACCCTCTGGCATGAACTGGACGCGCGCCTGCAGCACCCGGAGCCCGGCCTGCTGCTCGGTCGCAATCTTGCCCCCGGTCCCTTCAGCGTGCTCGGCTACCTGCTGCAAAGCAGTGCCACCCTGAAGGATGCGCTGAATGCCGCGCTGCGCTATCAGCGTCTCGGCGGTGAGGGTGGCGAGCTGCATGTGGAAACACGCGACCAATGCCTGGCAGTGCTGTACCGCCCCCTGCATCCGCAACATCCGGCGACGCGCATCCGAGTGCTGGCGATGATGGCCTGCTGGGTGCAGATGACCGCTCCGCTGCTGGACGACTTCCACCTGCTGGGTGCGCAGTTTCGTCATGAGCAACCGGCCGACACCGCGCCCTACCAGGACGTGTTCGCCTGCCCGCTGCAGTTCGCCAGCGACGACTACGCCATCCTCCTGCCGCATGCGCTGTGCCAGCTGCCGTTGATCCAGGCCAACCCGCCGCTGCAACAGTTGCTGCGTCAACATGCCGAAACCCTGCTCGCCCGCCTGCCCAGTGCCAGCCTCAGCGCACGGGTCATCGGCCTGCTCGGTGAGCAGTTGGCACATGGCGAGCCGGACCGCGCCGAACTGGCGCGGGCGCTCAACCTCAGCGAACGCACGCTGCAGCGACGCCTGGCCGAAGAGGATTGCAGCTACCAGCAACTGCTGGCCGACACACGTCGGCAACTGGCTGAGCAGCATCTGCGCGACGGTCGCCTGCCTGCGGCGGAAATCGCCCTGCTGCTGGGCTACTCCGAGCCCAGCGTATTTTTCCGCGCCTTTCGCCAATGGACAGGCCTGACACCCGGCGAATACCGCGCGCAACAGGCCGAAAGCTCGCCAGGTCGAGCAACGACGCCACAGACTGATCCTGATCAATAAATCGCCAGCGGCGGCACCCTAGTATTGCTAGCCAATTGCCATACAGCGCGACCGTCATGCCTCAGACCCACCTGCTGCTCAGCTTGCCGGACACCGCCTCCAGCCAGCAGATCGCCCATCTGCTGCGTCGCCAGGCCCCTCACTGCCAGGTCATCGAGAGCCTCGACAGCTGCCAGCAGCAGCCGCTGTGTCGCTGGCTGCAACGCCTGCCGGTGGGCAGCCTGGGCGATGTGCAAAGCAATCTCGACGACGCCATCGAGGTTCTCGAACGCACCCGGCACGCCTTCAAGTCGGGCCAGCTGGCAGAGCTGCGCAAGCGCCTGAGCCAGCTGCGTGAGGAGTTGTCCGCGCTGGGGCAATGCGGTAAAAGCTAGCCGCAGTAGGTTCCGCCCACGCGGAGACCGGCTTTGCCGGGCAGGACACAGGGCCTGCAAGACAGAGCGCCGCTGGCCGCCTTCCTTCGAGGAAGCGCGGCCAGCGGCGCTTTTTTTTGCGCTGAGGAAAAGCACGAGGCTGAGATGGGCAACGAACAAGAGTTTCTAGACCTGCTGCAACACATCGCTCCCGACCTGGATGAGCTGCGTCAGCGCCTGCGCTTTCTCGATTGGCGCCAGGTCGACAACGAGCGTCTGGCGCGTTGTGCGCAGCGGGTCGAACGCGCCAACCAGAACTTCGTCGATACGCTCTACCAGGAACTTGCCGACTACCCGGCGCCAACGGCCATTCTCGGCGACAGGGCCGTCATCGAACGTCTCAAGCAACGCCAGGCCGACTACTACCGCGGCCTCTGGCTAAGCCCACTGGACGAGGCCTACGTGCTGGAACGGCTGCGCATTGGCTGGGTCCATCAGCGCGTGGGGGTCGACCTCAAGTGGTACCTCGGCGCCTATCGCCTGTACCTGGATCGCCTGCTCGGCGAACTGCTCGGCTCCTCGGTGGCCAGCGATTGTTTCTCCAGCCTGATCAAGAAGGTGTTCTTCGACATCGGCCTGGCCCTGGACAGCTACGGCGCCGCCCAGCGCAAGGCGCTGCAGGACAGCGAGGCGCGCTATGCGCGCGCCATGCGTGGCGCCAACGACGGGCTGTGGGAATGGCAGCTGGAGCAGGACCAGCTGTACCTCTCCGAGCGCTGGATTCGCATGCTCGATCTCGACCGTGACAGCCTCTCGCCTACCAGCCAGAGCTGGTTCAGTCGCGTACACAGTGACGATCTGCCCGGCCTGCGCCAGGCCATCGACAATCACCTGCGCGGCCTGTCGCCCTTCCTGCACCACGAATACCGCATCCGCCGCCGCGACGGCAGTTACCTCTGGGTGCTGGTACGCGGTGTCGCCGATACCTGCAGCAGCGGCCTGCGGCGCATGGCCGGCTCGCAGAGCGACATCAGCCAGCGCCGCGCCGCCGAAGAGCAACTGCATCATGCCGCGCGCCACGATCCGCTCACCGGCCTGGCCAACCGCGCCCGCCTCAGCGAGCTGCTGCAACAGGCCGTGCAACGCCGGCAACGCCCCGGCGCCCGCGAGGCCGCGCTGCTGTTCATCGACCTCGATCGCTTCAAGCTGATCAACGACAGCCTCGGCCACCAGACCGGTGATCGCGTGCTGGTGGAAGTCGCCGAACGCCTCAGCCACTGCCTGCGTCCGGGGGACCACCTGGCGCGCTTCGGCGGCGATGAGTTCGTCGCCCTGCTCGACGACCTGGCCTGCATGGGCGACGCAGAGCGGGTCGCTCAGCGCATGCTCGACAGCCTGCACGTACCGCTGCGGCTGCCAGAGCAGACTCTGGCAGTCAGCGCCAGCATCGGTATCGCCGGCCTGCAGGAAAGCGGCCAGCCACTCGATCCGCTGCAGGCGGCCGATCTGGCGCTGTACCGCGCCAAGAGCGCGGGCAAGGCCCAGTTCGCCCGCTACAGCAACGAACTGCAGCAGCAGGCGCAGCGCCAGCTGGAATTGCAAAACGCCCTCGCCCAGGCGGGTGCGCGCGGCGAGCTACGCCTGGTGTACCAGCCGATCTGCCAGCTGGATGGCAACCAGCCTCGGCTGATTGGGGTGGAGGCTCTGCTGCGCTGGCAACACCAAGGGCGTGAGATCTCGCCGCTGGAGTTCATCCCGTGCCTGGAGGAGTCCGGCGAAATCCTCGCGGTGGGTGACTGGGTGCTGCAGCAGGCATGCAGCCAGGTGCGCGCCTGGCAGTTGGGTGGGCAGCCGCATCTGCGCTGCTCGGTCAACCTGTCCAGCCGCCAGTTGCAGCAGAGCGACTTCGCTGCGCGCGTCGCCGATATCCTCCGGCACAGCGGGCTGCCGCCGTCGAGCCTGGTGCTGGAAATCACCGAAAGCCAGTTGATGGAGGACAGCGCGCAAAATCTCGCCTGCCTGCGCGAACTGGCCAGCCTCGGCATTCAGTTGGCGCTCGATGATTTCGGCACAGGCTACTCCTCGCTCGGCTACCTCAAGCGCTTCCCGCTGCACATCATCAAGGTGGACAAGAGCTTCATCGCTGGCGCGCCACAGGACAGCGAGTCGCTGGCCATCACTCGGGCGATCATCGGCCTGGGCCACAGCCTGGGCCTGGCGGTGGTGGCCGAGGGTGTGGAGAAGCAGGCGCAGCTCGATTTTCTCTACAGCGAAGGTTGTCACTACGCCCAGGGTTACTGGTTCAGCCAGCCGCGTGCACCGCGCGAGTTGCAGCGCCTGCTCGACGGCGAGGACTGCTTCGAAGGCCTCTGGTGTCAGTTGCGCACAGAGGGCGTGCAGGCATGAAGCGCAACCTGCCGGTGAGCGGCCGCCAGATTCCGGTACCGCCGCAGACCAACATCCTCTCCACGACCGATCTCAAAGGCGCGCTGACCTACGTCAACCCGGAATTCGTCGCCATCAGCGGCTTCAGCGAAGACGAGCTGATCGGTCACAACCACAACATCGTGCGCCATCCGGACATGCCGCCCGCCGCCTTCGCCCACCTGTGGCAGACGCTCAAGTCCGGACGCTCGTGGATGGGCCTGGTGAAGAACCGCTGCAAGAACGGCGACCACTACTGGGTCAGCGCCTACGTCACGCCGATGCGCCGCGATGGGCAGGTGGTCGAGTACCAGTCCGTGCGCACCGCGGCCAGCGCAGAGCAAGTCGCCAGCGCCGAGGCGCTGTATGCCGAACTGCTCGCCGGCCGTACGCCAAGCGCCTTGCGCCGGCCGATACTGGAGCCGGGCCGGCGTCTCGCGCTGCTCGGTCTGCTACTGCCGCTTTTCGGCGCGCTGCTCACCAGCCTGGCGCTGGGCCTGCCGCTGCTGCCGCAACTGGCGGCCGGTGCACTGCTGGGGCTGGTGCTGGCAGGCGTCATTCAGCACGCCCTGCGGCCGCTGCGAGGCCTGGCGGAAATGGCCCGAAGGCATGCCGACAACCCGCTGAGCCAGTTCCTCTACAGCGGACGCCGTGATGACTTCGGCGCTATCGCCTTCGCCCTGCAAAGCCTGCAGGCCGAAGCCGGTGCGGTGGTCGGGCGCATCGCCGACTCGGCTCGGCAACTCAACGGTGAGGCCGGGCAACTGGCCGGTGCGGTGGAACATCACAACAGCGCCACCCTGCAACAGCGCCAGGAAACCGAACAGGTCGCCAGTGCCATGGGGCAAATGGCGGTGAGCGTCCAGGAGGTGGCGCGCAACGCCCAGCTCAGCGCCAGCGCGGCCAGTGCAGCGGATCAGGAAACCGGCGATGGCCGGCAACTGGTGGAGGACACTCGCAGACAGATCGCTACTCTCGCCGAGGCGCTGCAGGCCAGCCATGCCCAGGTGCGCCAACTGGCCGACAGCAGCCGGGAGATCGGCAAGGTGCTCACGGTGATCGGCGACATCGCCGAGCGTACCAACCTGCTTGCCCTCAATGCCGCCATCGAGGCGGCCCGTGCCGGCGACGCCGGCCGTGGTTTCGCCGTGGTCGCCGACGAAGTGCGCGCGCTGGCCCGGCGCACCCAGGCGGCCACCAGCGAGATCGATGCCATCATCGGCGGCCTGCAAGGCACCATAGACGGCAGCGTCGCCGCGATGACCGATAGCCAGCAGCACGCTCAGGCCATTGCCGGCCAGGCGCAACAGGCCGCCGAGGCGTTAAGCGGAATCACCGAGCGGGTCAGCCAGATCAGCGACATGAACCTGCAGATCGCCAGTGCCGTGGAGCAGCAGAGCGCAGTCGGCGATGACATCCAGCGCAACCTGCATGGCATCCGCCAGGCTTGCGCCAGCACCGCCGAAGCGAGCGCCCGCAGCCATGGCAGCGCCGAGCAGCTCGCCGACCTCGCTGCACGCCTGCAGTTGCTGGCCGAGCAGTTCTGGAGTCAGCGTCAGGATCGCCCGATATGAGGCGCTGCACGCACCAGCCCATTATCCGCGTCGATGATGACTATGTCTGCGCCGGGCGTGCGAGCCACGACCCATGGGGTTAGAGTAGCCGGCCATGCAACGAGGAGACTCCCCATGAGCCGACTGGCCTCCATCAAGCTCTCCACCCTCGACCTGGCACCGATCCGCGATGACGGCGATGCCGCCCAGGCCCTGCACAACTCGCTGGCACTGGCCCGACACGTCGAAAGCCTCGGTTTCGAGCGCTTCTGGGTTGCCGAACACCACAACATGGACGGCATCGCCAGCTCCGCCACATCCGTCTTGCTCGGCTACCTGGCCGCCGGCACCTCGAAAATCCGCCTCGGTGCCGGTGGGGTGATGCTGCCCAACCATGCGCCACTGGTGATCGCCGAGCAGTTCGGCACCCTCGCCACGCTCTACCCCGGCCGGATCGAGCTGGGCCTGGGCCGCGCGCCCGGTGCCGACCAGTACACCGCCCATGCCCTGCGCCGTAGTCGCGACGGCAGCGCCGACGACTTCCCCAATGACGTCGAGGAGCTGCAGGCCTACCTCGGCCCGCGCCAGGAAGGACAACGGGTGATCGCCATGCCGGGCACCGGCACCAACGTGCCGATCTGGCTGCTCGGTTCCAGCCTGTTCAGCGCCCAGCTCGCCGGCATCAAGGGTCTGCCCTACGCCTTCGCCTCGCACTTCGCGCCGCGCTACCTGCACGAGGCGATCCGCATCTACCGCAATCACTTCCGCCCGTCAGAGGTGCTCGACAAGCCTTACGTGATGCTCGGCGTACCGCTACTGGCGGCCGACAGCGACGAGCAGGCGCAGCATCTGGCCACCTCGGCGTTCCAGCGCATTCTCGCGCTGATCCGTGGCCAGAGCCTGGTGCAGCGTGCGCCGGTGGCGAGCATGGAAGGCCTGTGGCTGCCGCACGAGCGCCAGGCGGTCAGCGAGTTTCTCGGCTTGGCCGCCATTGGCGGACCGCAGACCGTACGCCAGCGTCTCGAGCAACTGCTCGAACAGACCGAGGCGGACGAACTGATCTTCACCTGCGACATGTACGACTTCGCCGACCGTCTGCACGCCTTCGACATCCTTGCCGAACTGCAACGCGGCTAACAGCCTGCCAGGTGCCGAACTTGTGAGCGCGACAACCCTCTGAATGAGAACGGGCTGCCAGACCGGTGGCCTCGATCATTCAATGGGAGACGCATATGAAGAAGACAGCTTCGGCCCACTGGCAGGGCGGCATCAAGGACGGCAAGGGCACCATCTCCACTCAGAGCGGCGCGCTCAAGGACTCCCCTTACGGCTTCAACACCCGTTTCGAGGACAAGCCCGGCACCAACCCCGAGGAGCTGATCGGCGCCGCCCACGCCGGCTGTTTTTCCATGGCCCTGTCCAAGGAGCTGGGCGAAGCCGGGATGACCGCCGAGAGCATCGATACCCAGGCACAAGTGACCCTGGACAAGGTCGACGGCGGCTTCGAGATCAGCACGGTGCACCTGTCGCTGCGCGCGAAGATTCCTGGTGCTGATCGCGCCGCCTTCGAGAAGGCCGTGGAAACCGCCAAGACCGGCTGCCCGGTCTCCAAGGTGCTGAACGCGGCGATCACCCTCGAAGCCGTGCTGGAAAACTGAGGCAACACCTGCGGCGCAGCCGGCTATTCGAACGGCGCGCCGCAGGCTTCAGATCGACGTCAGATCGCCGTCCCGCAGCGCAACACCTCACCGCGTGCGAGTACGTTTCTCTGTTCGTCATACAGCCATGCCTGCGCCTTCATCAGTTGCTGGCGCGCCTCGATGCGATAACGCTGCCCCGCGGCGAAATCGTCATAACGCAGGCGAATCTCGCAGGTCATGCGCAACGGCTCGCTCAACATGCCCACCGACCCGCCGCTGCGCACCTCGAATTGAAAGCGCGTTTCCAGCTCATGCTGGCCAGGCGTTACCTGAAAGTAGCGGCCATCCGGCCAACGCTTGCGGTCGAGGCGGTCGGCCATCAGCAGGGTATCGGCAGTGGAATACAGCTCGACCCAGGCCTGCTGCGGGTCAGGCGTGGGCAGTGGCGAAGCGCAGGCGCCAAGCAGCATCAGGGCGGGAGCGAGAAATAGGACGCGCATGGCGACCTCCGATAAGGGTCCGGATACCAGCCTACACCGGGAGGCAGGCAAAACCGAGGCGAAAGGGGCTGGAGACTGCACACGCGATCAGCTAGCGTGACGGCATGCCCAACGCCTGCCCTATCGACCTGCTGCGCCGCATTGCGGTTCCCCTGCTCGCCCTGCTGCTGGGCGGCTGCTCGACGATCGACTACTACGCCCACCTCGGCCAGGGCCAGTGGCAGCTTTTGCACGCCCGCGAGCCAGTGCAGCGCATTCTCGAAGACCCGGCGACCGACCCCGATCTGGCCAGGCGCCTGGCGCTGAGCCAGCAGGCGCGAGACTTCGCCAGCACGCAGTTGCAGCTACCTGAGAACCGCAGCTATCGGCTGTACGCCGACCTGGGTCGCCCCTTCGTGGTGTGGAACCTGTTCGCCACGCCGGAGTTTTCCCTCGAACCCGAGCTGCACTGCTTTCCCATCGCCGGCTGCGTCGCCTACCGTGGCTACTACCAGCAGGGTCGCGCGCGCGGCGCCGCCGCGCTGCTGCGCCAGGAAGGGCTGGATACCTACATCGGCGGCGTGGAGGCCTACTCGACTCTGGGCTGGTTCGACGATCCGCTGCTCAACACCATGCTGCGCTGGAGCGACGAACGCTTCATCGCGGTGATCTTTCACGAACTGGCGCACCAGCAGTACTACCTGCCGGGGGATACCGCCTTCAACGAGTCCTTCGCCACCTTCGTCGAGCATGAAGGGCTGCGTCAGTGGCATGCCGCCCGCGGAGAAACACCACCGGCTGACGATGACCGCCAGCGCCAGCAGTTCATCGAACTGGTACTGGCCAGCCGCGAGCGCCTGCAGGCGCTCTATGCCAGCGAACTGCCGGAGCAAGCCATGCGCGCCGCCAAGCAGGCCGAATTCGATCGTCTGCGCCGCGACTACCGTACCCTGCGCCAAGTTGAATGGGGTGGCCAGGGCCGCTATGACGCCTGGATCGAGAGCCCGCTGAACAATGCCAAGCTACTGCCCTTTGGTCTCTACGACCAATGGGTGCCAGCCTTTGCCGCCCTGTTCGAGCATGAAGCACGAAACTGGCAGGCCTTCTATGCAGCCGTAGCCGCGCTCGGTCGGCTACCGGAAGCAGATCGTCGGGCCAGGTTGGAAAGCCTGCTGCAAAACGACTAGAACTGCTGGGCAAAATGCCAGTCCAACCTACTCAGGTTTCGCCCAACACTGGAGGTACAAGCGATGCAACGACTGATTCCCGCCCTGGCCCTGATGCTCCTGGCTGGCGGCGCGCTGGCCGCGCCCAAGCCCTGCGAAGAACTCAAGCAGGAAATTGAAGTGAAGATCCAGGCCAATAACGTGCCCAGCTACACCCTGGAAATCGTGCCCAACGACGAAGTTCAGGATCAGAGCATGGTCGTCGGCAGCTGCGACGGCGGCACCAAGAAGATCGTCTATCAGCGCAACGGCTGATGCCCGTGAAGTTGGCTTCCCGCAGCACGGCGGGAAGTCAGCAGCCGTTTCTCCCTTGACTCCACTTCCAGCGACTATCTTTGCGCTGGGTGGAGAGCCGTTCGCGGACAAGTCCGCTCCCACGAGGTGGCTTTTGTGGAGCGGACTTGTCCGCGAATCTTTCGCTCCGGCCTACGCCGGTGATCCGGCAGCAGCCGGGATCGATCAACGACTGAACGCCCGGTGCATCTCTTCCAGCGTCTCGAAATGGAAGGCCGGCGCCTCACCGAGCAACTCTTCACGGCTACCGAAGCCGTAGCCCACCGCCACCGCCTGCAAGCCATTGCTGCGAGCGCCGATCAGGTCATGCTTGCGATCGCCGATCATCAGTGCCGAATCCGGCGCCAGTCGCTCCGACTCCAGCAGATGCGCCAGTAGCTCGACCTTGTTGGTGCGCGTGCCGTCCAGCTCGCTGCCGTAGATACGCTTGAAGTAACGGTTGAAACCGAAGTGCCGGGCAATTTCTTCGGCGAACACCGTCGGTTTGCTGGTCGCGATATACAGCGTCCGCCCCTGCGCCACCAGCGCTTCGAGCAGCGCCTCGACACCCTCGAATACCCGATTCTCGTACAGACCGGTCACCCGGAAACGCTCGCGATAATGATTGACCGCCTGCCAGCCGGTGGCCTCGTCCAGCGCATAGGTCGCCATGAAGCACTGCAGCAGCGGCGGGCCGATGAAATGCTCCAGCGCAGCCAGATCAGGCTCATCGATACCCAGCTTGGCCAAGGCATACTGCACCGAACGGGTGATGCCCTCACGCGGGTCGGTGAGCGTGCCATCGAGATCGAAAAGGAGGGTGGAGTGATGCATGGGCGAGTGCCTATTCGCAACTGGAACGGTGGCGAAGGATACCCGCCTTTGCCCAGGCATTCACGCCTGGGCAGCTTGCGCGCGATAGCCCCAGCGCAGCCCGAGGCGAGTGAATGGCCACAGCAGCGCCAGTTGCAGCAGGCTGAAGAACAGCATCAATACGAGGCTGTTTCCCAGTCCAAGCCAAAGCAGCACCAGCAGCACAATGCCGCAAAGCAGAGCACTGCCTATCCACAGTGACAGGGTGATCGCCACCGCTGCTGCCAGCCGTCCGCCATTGAAACCTCGTACCTGCGCTGGCAATGCTGCACGCGCGGTGAAGAGCGCGACCAGCAGAAACAGTCCGGCATTCACCAGGTTGACCAGCCCTTCCCAGCCCTGCAGCTCGTATCCATAGGCCATCCCGCTCAGCAACTGAGTGGTCATCCCCGCCAGTTGCAGGGAAGCCACCACGACAGCCAGCGCGAAGCACCAGGCCAGTGTCGTACCCGACACCTGCAAATCGTCAGCGCCTACTTCGGCCTGCTGACGGAACAGATGCAGCAGCAGCCAGAGCGGTAGCAGCGCCTCGAGGCAGAAGATCAGCAAACCGACGCCCCACCAGCCGAGACCGAACAGCAGACGCACGACGCCGTAGACATCCAGTTGCTGATACAGCCACGCGTAGAGTTGCCCGGAGGCAAAACCCAGTGCCCAGGACAACAGCAGGTAGGCCAGGCCATACCCGATCAGCAACCCTGCCGGCTGCCGGTAGCTCGCCAGGCGATGGCGCTCCATGTAGGCGTTGGCCAGCCAGTAGACGCACAGCCCGGCCATCAGCAGATGGGTTATCCAATAGCTGACGACGTAGCGCAGCCAGAACATGGCATCGGTGTCGACATCATTGATCACCCACCCGACCAGCGTGACCGCGATACTGATCAGGCTCATCAGCAGCACCACGCCTACCAGATGCAGCGGCAACAACGGCAATTGCCGTGATGCCAGTGTCGGCGCACGCGCCTCCGGGGCGAAGGGATTGGGTTCGGTCATGGGGCGATCCTTGTCGTCGACACAGTCCGTTGGGGTAGTCGGAGAATAACGACCCTGACGGCAGAAGAAAGTGCGACAGGCTGTTTACGTGCTGCAGTCGATGCAGACGCCAGGCTTTACGTGTACTGATTGGCAGGCCTTTTCCGAGGCCGATTTCCACGCTTTCAAAGTCAGGCATTTAACCAACGGCTGGGGAAATGGGTAAAAACGCTTGAAACAGGATTTTGACTTTAATAACCAATGACTTGCCGGAGTCGTTCTTACTTAACTGCCGGATACGCCTGCTGCCAATCAGATATGCCGCTGTAGGTTTGGCTCAGCGCCCGGCCATGATCGCGAATAAATTCGCTCCTACACCAACGGCAAGCTCAACTCAGGCTACGAAACATCACGTGGCAATAGACCAACCCCCAACCGCGCATGGCGGTAGGTCTTGGGCAGGGTGTCGACGATGGTGAAGCCGAGCTTCTGCCCCAACGCCACGACCACCGTATTGGTCGCCACCACGCTGTTGAGCTGCATGGCGCTGAAAACCAGCTGCCGCGCCACATTCGCCGGCGAAATGCGCTACCTGCTGGCGACAAGGGCTCTGCTGGCCGAGCAGGCGCAGCAGCCGTGCTAAACGCGACATGCACATTTCTTGACATGAACCGGCCTCTCCATCGCCGCCAGACCTAGGAATGCAGAAACATCTTGTTTCATTCGCTCCGACAAACGGACAGCAGGTCGCCGCTACTCATCCGTCTTTGTAGGTGGAGCGTCATTGTCGACGCCCTCGTCGCGCCACCCCTCCAGGTGGTTCCTCAGGATCCGCATCTCACCTCCTGCACGCGCACCTGCGCCGGCTCACGGATGGTCACTCAGGTCGAGCTTCATCATGATGTTTTCCCGCTTTTCCCCGCGCCGTCTCACCTGGCTGGTGACAATCGTTGTACTCCTGCTGAGCCTGGCCGGTTGGTTCACCCGGGCGCCGGCAATTCGTTATGCCAGCGAACCAGTGGCGCGCGGCGACGTGCAGGCCACCGTGGTGGCCATGGCCACCCTGCAGCCGCGGCATTCGGTGGAGGTCGGCGCGCAGGTGTCCGGGCAGATCATGCGTCTGCTGGTGGAGCCGGGCGATCACGTCGACAAGGGCCAACTGCTCGCCGAGATCGACGCCAGCCTGCACGAGGCCACGGTGGAAGCCGACCGCGCCGCGCTCGCCGGCCTGCGCGCGCAACAGGCCGAGCAGCAGGCGCAGCTCGATCTGGCGCGCCAGCAGCACCGCCGCCAGCAACGTCTGCTCAGCGCCGAGGCCACGCGCGAGGAAGATGTGCAGATTGCCGTGGCCACCCTGCGCTCAGCCGAGGCGCGCTTGCAGCAATTGCGAGCGCAGGTGGCCGAGGCACGCGCACGGCTGCGCGGCAACGAGGCGCAACTGAGCTACACGCGCCTGTATGCGCCGATTGCCGGCTCGGTACTGGGAGTAGATGTAAAACAGGGCCAGACCCTCAACGCCACCTACCAGACGCCAACGGTGATGCGCATCGCCGATCTGTCCAGCATGACCGGCTGGACGCGGGTGTCCGAAGCCGATATTCGCCGCCTGCAGCCCGGCCTGCCGCTGTACTTCACTACCCTCGGCGGCGATGCGCGGCGCTGGCACAGCAGCGTGCGTCAGGTGCTGCCGGCGCCACCGGTGCCGACCGGCAGTCAGGGCGAAGCGAGCAGCGCCAGTAACGAAACCGAGAAGGTGGTGCAGTACACCGTGCTGTTCGAGGTGGACAACGCCGACGGCGAGCTGATGCCACAGATGACCGCGCAGGTGGTGTTCGTCACTGCCACTGCCAGCGATGTGCTCACCGCACCGCTGGACGCCCTGCAGGGCCAGCCCGGCGCCTGGCAGGTGCGCGTGCTCGGTGCCGACGGCAAGGCCGAGGCGCGCACGGTGCAAGTCGGCGCGCGAGACCGTCAGGTAGCGGAAATCACCGCAGGTCTCAAGGAAGGCGAGCGCCTGATCACCGGCGAGCTGACGGCCGACGAGGGAGTGCCGAGGTTCCAGTGGTGAGTGCACTGATCGAACTGCAGGGCATCCGCCGCACCTACGGCGGCGAGGACGGTGCGCCGGCGGTGGATGTGCTGCGCGGCATCGACCTGCGCATCGAGGCCGGTGAATTCGTCGCCATCGTCGGCAGCTCCGGCTCCGGCAAGTCGACCCTGATGAATATCCTCGGCTGCCTCGACCGCCCCAGCGCCGGCAGCTACCACTTCGCCGGGCAGGATGTGGCCGCCTTCGACGCCGACCAGCTGGCCTGGCTGCGCCGCGAAGCATTCGGCTTCGTGTTCCAGGGCTACCACCTGATCGCCACCGAGTCGGCGCGGGAAAACGTCGAAGTGCCGGCCATCTACGCCGGCATGCCGGCCGCCGCACGCCATGCACGAGCCGCCGAGTTGCTGCAGCGACTGGGTCTGGGTACACGCCTGGAACATCGCCCAAGCCAACTCTCCGGCGGCCAGCAGCAACGGGTGTCGATTGCCCGCGCGCTGATGAACGGCGGACGCATCATCCTCGCCGACGAGCCCACCGGCGCGCTGGACAGCCACAGCGGCAAGGAGGTGATGGCGCTGCTGCACGAGCTGGCCGACGCCGGCCACACCATCATCCTGATCACCCACGACCGTGATGTCGCCGCCCAGGCAAGACGCATCATCGAAGTCCGCGATGGCGCGGTGATCGCCGACAGCGGCGGTCTGCCACCGGCCACTGCACTGCCGCCACCGAACTTGCAGCAGGCCGGCCGCGATCCGGGGGCAGCGTTCGCCGACGAACTCGGCGAGATGCTGCGCAGCGCCTGGCGCGTGCTGCTGATCCACCGCTTCCGCACCGCGCTGACCCTGCTCGGCATCGTCATCGGCGTGGCTTCGGTGATCGTCATGCTCGCCGTCGGCGAAGGTGCGCGGCAGAAGGTGGTCGCAGAAATGGGCGTGATGGGCGCCAACCTGATGTACATCGGCAGCAGCGTACCGCGCACTGGCGGGCCAATTGGCGTGCTGACCATGGATGACTTCGCCGCCATCGGCCAACTGCGCGAAGTGGCGCGGATGATGCCGATCCTGCGCGACCCGGCGCTGATCCGCCACGGCCAGCAGGCGCTGCAGACCGAAGTGCTCGGCGTCGGCGAACAGTTGCCGGCGATCCACCACTGGCCGGTGGCACGCGGGCGCTTCTTCAGCGCCGCGGAAAACGCCGAGATCGCCCCGGTGGCCGTGCTCGGCAACGAGGTTTACCAGAACCTGTTCCCCGACGGCGGCGATCCACTGCGGCAGATCATCCTGATCAACAGTGCGCCCTTCGAGGTGATCGGCGTGATGAGCGAGAAAGGCAGCGAAGCCGGCGGCAACTACCCCGACGAGCAGGTGCTGGTGCCGCACAGCACCGGCGTGGTGCGGGTCTTCCCCAAGCTGCGTGACGAAAGCTACGGCGCCATCGAAGTGCGCAACAGCGCACTGGTCGCCCAGGCGCAGACGGCGCTGGAAGAGCTGATGCGCCAGCGCCACGGCCGCGAGGACTTCCGCGTGTACAACTCGGCGGCCAAGCTGCAGGCCGAGGCCGAAACACGGCAGAGCATGACCCTGATGCTCGGTCTGATCGCCGCCGTGTCGCTGCTGGTGGGCGGCATCGGGGTGATGAACGTGATGCTCATGAGCGTACGCGAGCGCACCCGCGAAATCGGCATCCGCATGGCCACCGGCGCACGCCAGCGTGACATCCTGCGCCAGTTCCTCACCGAGTCGGTGCTGGTCACCCTGCTCGGCGGCAGCGCCGGCGTGGCCAGCGGCCTCGGTTTCGGTGCGCTGTTGCTGCTGTGGGACGTACCGCTGGTGTTTTCCCTCTCGGCCATGCTGCTGGCCTTCGCCTGCGCAGTCGGCACTGGATTGCTGTTTGGCTATCTGCCGGCACGCACCGCTGCCCGCCTCGACCCAGTGGTGGCGCTCGCCACGCAATGACAGGACTGACCATGCCCCGCCCTCTGCCCCTGCTGCTCGCCAGCGCGCTGCTCGTCGGCTGCGCCAAGCACAGCGCAGGCCCCGTCGATCTGCCGACGCCCCCGCCGAGCTGGAATCACACACGGGCAGATGCCAGCGCGCCTGCCGATGACTGGTGGCGGACCTTTGCCAGTACCGAGCTGGACGCCCTGGTCAGTCAGGCGCTGCAACACAATCACGACCTGGACGCGGCCGCCGCACGCCTGCGTCAGGCCGAAGCCCTTGCCCGTGGCGCCAACGCAGCGTTGCTGCCACGCGTGGACGGCAGCTTCGGCGCCAGCCGCGAAAGGCGGCTCGGCGGCCAGGATGATGGCGCCGGCAACACCTACGACACGGGCCTGCTGGCCAGTTACGAAGTGGACCTGTGGGGACGCCTGAGCGCCAGCCGCGACGCCGCACAGGCCGAACTGGCCGCCAGGCGCTTCGACCGCGACGCCCTGCGCCTGAGCCTGACCGCCACGCTGGTGGAGACCTGGCTGCGCCAGGTGGCGCTGGCCGAACGCCTACGCCTGGCCGAGTTGAACCTGAGCAACGCGCAGCGCGTGCTGCGTACCGTAGAGGCCCGTTACGCCGCCGGCGCCGCTACCCCGCTGGAACTGGCCCAGCAACGCGGCCTGCTCGCCGAGCAGCGACGTAACCGCGCCGAACTGCGCCAGCAGGCCGAAGACCTGCATAGCAGCCTCGCCGTTCTGCTCGGCCAGAGCCAGCCAGCCGTGGCAATGGACAGCGCGCTCAACGCCCTGCAGGCCATGCCGCTGGCGGCCGGTCTGCCCAGCGACCTGCTGCTGCGCCGACCTGATCTGGCCCGCGCCGAAGCGCAACTGCGCGCCGCTGACGCCGACTTGCGCGCGGCACGCGCCGCCCTGCTACCGCGCCTCGATCTGAGCGCTGGTGCCGGCGGCAACGCCAGCAGCCTGAGCCGCGTACTGGCCAATCCGCTCTATTCACTGGCCGCCGCGCTCAGCGCACCGATCTTCGACGGCGGCGCCCTCGCCGCCGCCCGCGACGCCAGTTCCGCGCGCCGCGAGGAACTGCTGGCCAGCTACCGCCAGCGCATCGTCGAAGCCTTCGCCGATGTACAGACGGCCCTCAATGCCGGCGCCGGCGTCGAGGCCCGCTGGCGAGCCCAGCAGGAAGTCCAGGCCCAAGCCGCCCGCGCCTTGCAACTGGCCGAAGAGCGCTACCAAGCCGGCGCCGACGACCTGCTCAACCTGCTCGACGCCCAGCGCAGCCTCTACGCGGCCGAAGATCAGAGCGCCCAACTGCATCTGGCTCGCCTGCAGAGCAGCGTGGCGCTGGCACGCGCGCTGGGGGGCGGCTGGCAAGTAGCATCGGAGCCCGAAGCGAATCCTTAGCGAAGGAGCTGACTGTTCGCCCCACGCCTACTACCGATCAGATAAGGGCTCTCCCTCCGTAGCAACGGCAGGCTCAGGTCAGGCTACGGAACATCACATGGCAATCCACCAACCCATGCCGGGCGTGGCGGTAGGCCTTGGGCAGGGTGCCGACTATCTCGAAACCGTGCTTCTGCCACAGCGCCACGGCAACGGTGTTGGTGGCCACCACGCTGTTGAACTGCATGGCGCTGAAACCCAGCTCGCGCGCCACGTCCAGCGAATGGGCGCAGAGCCGGCTGGCCACGCCCTTTCCACGCGCAGCAGGGGCGGTCATATAGCCACAGTTGCATACGTGATCGCCCGGCCCGGCGGCGTTGGCCTTGATGTAGTAGGTGCCGAGGATCTGCCCGCCCTGCTCGGCGACGAAGGTGGCGCGCGGCAGCTCGACCCAGAGTTTCCAGGCCGTGCCGCGATTCATGTCCGGGTCGAAGGCGTAGGTTTCCTGCGCCTGCACCACGTCACGGATGATCGGCCAGACCTGATCGAAGTCAGCCGCCTCGATGGGGCGGATGATCAATTCGTCACTCACTGGTCATAGCCCTCGGCCAGGTGCTGATCCTTGAGTTTCACGTAGTTGCCCGCCGTGTAGCTGAAGAAGTTGCGCTCCTTGTCGGTCAGCGGGCGGGCCTGTTTCACCGGGCTGCCGACGTACAGG
>ENA-UOXB01000544-UOXB01000544.1-bioreactor-metagenome-genome-assembly--contig:-NODE-544-length-24207-cov-9.275174_pt1 | contig 24207 bp, 21 predicted proteins | sample MGYA00238158_ERZ761615 | MGnify/ENA primary metagenome ERZ761615 (study PRJEB28904, sample SAMN06267902) | bioreactor metagenome | isolation source: Joint BioEnergy Institute, California, USA | place...
CACTGATGGCCAGCGTGCCGCCAGTGCTCAGCGGTGCGTCGGTCTCGGTCAGTTGCACGTTGGCGCTGCCGAGAACGGCTGCATCGTTCACCCCTGTAACCGTGATGGTCAGGGTGCTGCTGGTTTTCGCACCAAGCTGGTCGCTGACTTCGAAAGGCACGGTCAGGGTCAGTTTCTGACCTTCGGCCAGGTACTGGTAAGCGGCGTTGCCGGCATCCAGCGACCACTCGCCGGTTTGCGCATTCAGAACGAAGCCCGCCGGGGCGTTGCCGGTCAGGCTGTAGCTGAGTACTGCACCTTTATCGGCATCACTGGCCTGTAGCGTGCCGTTGACGCTTTGGTCTTCGGTGACTGCGGCGCTGCTGGCAGTGGCGATGGGGGTGTCATTGGCACCATTGAAATTGATGGTGATGACGCGGGTATCGCTGGCACCGGAGGGGTCCCGCACGGTGACCACGAAGCTGTCACTGGCCTGCTCACCTTCCTGCAGGCCGTTCACCGCCTTGGCGTCCACCACGTAGGTGTAGCTACCGTCGGGGTTTACCGTCAGTTCACCATATGCGCCCGTGGCGCTGCCGCTCCAGGTCAGTACGGTATCGTCGACGTCGGTGGCGGTCAGTTGGCCCTTGATGTCGGCGAAAGTGTCGGCTGCGGCGCTGTCATCGATGGTGGCATCGTAGGTGCCTGTGGCGACCGGTGCGTCGTTGACCGGGGTGATGGTGAGGTTGACCGTCAGCGGCGTGGAAGCGCCGCGGCCATCGGAGGCAGTCACTTCGAAGCTGTCGGTGCCGTTGTAGTCCTGAGACGGGGTATAGGTCCAGGTCCCGTTGGCGTTGAGTACCAGAGTGCCGTTGGTTGGTGCGCGGGTGACGGTCAGTGTAACCAGATCGCCATTCACATCACGGGTGTTGAAGGCGCCGCTGATGGGGGTGTCTTCGGCGGTCTGAAGGCTGAGCGGGCCTTGGGGCGCGCCGTTGCCGTCGAGAAATTCGGGGGCCTGATTCGGCAGTGCTTCCTGAATCTGTTCGTCTGCGCCAGCGAAATCACCCAGGCCGCTGGTTTCGAAGCCGACAGTGGCTTCAAGCACTTCGCCGGTGGCATCGAGCATCACGAAGCTGTGACCGCCGCCGGCACCACCGCTGCCGCCGCCAGCGGCGCTTGGGCCCGCTGCGGTGGCTTCGAGGGTCTGCGTCGGGTCCATCCCGGCCTCGATCGCCTGTTGCAGCTGAGCTACTTCGTCGCCAGGGCTGACGACCTGTTGAGCAGCCTGAGCGTCTTGCGCCGCGAGGCGGGCGTCCGACTCACTCCATTGGCTGTCGCGACCCAGGTCCAGGGTGCGTCCGTCAGCCAATTTGAGTGTGACCATGCCACTGTCGCCGGTGAGAATCTCCTCGCCCTTGAAGAGTCGGTCGCCTTCAACCAGCAGGCGTCGAGCGCCATCGGCAGAAACGGCGAAGACCTGGCCAACAATGCTTTGGACGGTCGCAATGACACTGCTCATCGTATGACTCTCCTTGAGATGGTTCTCAACGTGCCTTTCGTCGTTCCGGCCTTCTTATGGTCCGGCGCTAGGTTGGCAAGGTGTGTAGTGGATGTGTAAAAGGCCTGAAACTATTTCGCCAATTTTTTGGCTGTAAATTTTTTGACTCGGTGTTTTGCGTCAGAGTATTGACCTATTGGCTCGCATCCTAAACAATCGCCTCGCTGATGTCACTTTGATATTTGCTTTTAGTCTGGTGTTTTTCAATGTGATCTGCTTCACATTATTGGTGCCCTTGGCGAGTCGTAACGTCCGGGCGCTCTAGGACGCCCAAATCCCTTGTTAAGGAAGCCCTGCTTATGCGTTTGCGCCTGTTCCACGTTCTACCGCTTGCCTTGGCGATCAGCCTGCCCGCGTACTCCCAGACCCTCCCAGAAGCCATGCAACATGCCATGGGCGCACATCCGGAAATTCAGGCAGGCGTGAATAGTCGTTTGTCTGCCGATAAGCAGCTCGATGCAGCACGTGGGGGCTACCTGCCTTCCGTGGATTTGCTGGCTGGTTACGGGCGTGAAGGCACCGATAACACCTCGACCCGTGCCGCCGGGCGGCATGGCTTCGAAACGCTCAATCGCGGTGAATCCAGCCTGCGTCTGAGCCAGATGGTGTTCGATGGCTTCGCCACCTCCAACGAAGTCGGGCGTCAGCAAGCTACAGTCAATTCTCGTGCCTATGCGCTGCTGGGCACCTCCGAGCGCACTGCGCTGGATGTTGCCGAGGTCTATATCGACGTGCTGCGTCGCCAGGAAATGGTGCGTCTGGCCGAGGACAACCTGCGCAGTCATGAGCGTATCTACGATCAGATCAGCCTGCGCAGCCAGCGCGGTGTCGGCCGTCTGGCCGACCAGGACCAAGCCGAGGCACGTCTTGCCCAGGCACGCAACAACCTGATCACCGAACAGACCAACCTGGCCGATGCGCGTACCAACTTCTACAGCATCGTTGGCCTTGAGCCGGCTGAGCTGGTCGAGCCAGCTGGTCTGCCCGGCCAGTTGCCGGGGAGCCTACAGGATGCGCGTCAGGCGCTGATGGCCAACAGCCCGATCCTGCGTTCGGCTGAGTCCGACGTAGTGGCTACCGAGAAACAGTACGAAGCCGCCAAGTCGCTGTTCTATCCGCGCTTCGATGCGGAGCTGTCGCGTAACGCCGATAGCAACATCGATGGTGTCGACGGCCACTCCAACGAATGGCAGGCCATGCTGCGCATGCGCTATAACCTGTTCGCCGGTGGTAGCCACAAGGCCGATCTGGAGTCCAAGTCCTATCAGGTCAACCAGGCGCTGGATATCCGTAACAACGCCATGCGTGTCCTGAACGAAGATCTGGGCTTGTCCTGGAACGCCCTGAACAATGCCCGTGAGCAGTTGCCTATCGCTCGTGAGTACGTGGAATACAGCAACCGTGTCCGTGAGTCGTACCAGAAGCAGTTCAGCATCGGTGAGCGCACCCTGTTGGACCTGCTCGATAGCGAGAACGAACTGTTCACCGCTTCTCGTCGCCTGAGCGATCTGCGCTACAGCGAGTTGTTTACTCAGTACCGCATCAAGGCCACCATGGGCGAGCTGTTGAAGAGTCAGGGGGTTGTGGCGCCGATGGCGACCGTGGTTCAGTCCGATATCAAACCCAAGGCGACGCTCCCCAGCCTCAACTGATCGACCCGCTATGCTTCGAATCGCCCGCCGAGGATCTCTGCATCCTTTGCGGGCGTTCGAGTTTGCGGGGTACGAAGACGTATCCGAAGAATCACTCAAGAGAGTCCTGGTGTGGATCCACAAGCCGGTCGTGTCGAAAGCAACTCCGATCCTCGCGGGCAGCATGATGATCCGCTGCTGGACTCGCTCCTTTCTCTCTGTGTCCTGCACCGCAAGCCGGCCAATCGGGCCATGCTCACCAGTGGCCTGCCACTGCCCAAGCAACGCCTGACGGCAGAGTTGCTTCCGCGAGCCGCTGCTCGTGCCGGTTTGCAGGGGCGCCTGCTGCGCAGAAGTCTCGAGCAGATTCCGAAAATCGCACTCCCTGCCTTGCTGCTGCTCAAGGAGGGGCGTTGTGCCGTGCTGCTGGGCTGGAGCGAACAGGGCGACGCTCGCCTGCTGCTCAGCGAAAGCGATGGCGGCGAGGTTAAGGTCGCCCGCGACCTACTGCTCGAGGATTTCAGTGGCCAGGTCTTCTTTGCCCAGCCGCAGCACAAGTACGACCTAGACCAGGGCAGCCTGATCCCGCGGACCCAGTCCTGGTTCCGCGATACCCTCAAGCGCTCGCGCTGGCTATACATGGATGCCGTGGCGGCCAGCCTGCTGATCAACCTGATCGGCCTCGGCGCGCCGTTGTTCGTGATGAACGTCTATGACCGCGTGGTGCCCAACCAGGCCGCTGCCACGTTGTGGGTACTGGCCATTGGTATCTCCGGTGCCTATGTCTTCGATCTACTGCTCAAGACCATGCGTGGGTTGTGTCTCGATCTGGCCGGCAAGAAGACCGACCTGATCATCTCAGCCACGTTGTTCGAACGCATCGTCGGCATGGCCATGAAATTCCGGCCGCAGCGGGTCGGCAGCTTCGCTCAGAACATTCACGAGTTTCAGACGCTGCGCGATTTTCTGGCTTCGCTGACGCTGACCAGCGTCATTGACCTGCCATTCACCTTGTTGATCCTGCTGGTGATCGGCCTGCTCGGCGGGCATCTGGTGTGGATTCCACTGCTGGCCTTCCCCTTGGCGATGGGCATCAGCTGGCTGCTGCAGAAGCCCCTGGTGGCCACCATGGATCGCACCATGGCCCTGGCTGCCGAGCGTCAGTCCAGCCTGATCGAGACCCTGGCCGGCCTCGATGCGGTGAAGGTGAACAACGCCGAAAGCGACCGCCAGTATCTCTGGGAGCAGACCATCGGCACGCTGGGGCGCCTGGAACTGCGGGTCAAGATGCTGTCGAGCCTGGCGATGAACCTCACCATGCTGATTCAGCAACTGGCCGGGGTGATCATGATCGTTGCCGGTGTCTACCTGATCATGGCCGGTGACCTGAGCATGGGTGGCCTGATCGCCTGCTACATGCTCAATGGCCGCGCCCTGGGGCCGCTGAGCCAGCTCTCCGGTCTGTTCACCCGCTACCAGCAAGCGCGCCTGACCATGATCAACGTCGACCAGATGATGGATCTGCCGCAGGAGCGCCACGAGGGTGAGCAGCCGCTGGTTCGTGCCAAGCTGCAGGGCAGCCTGGAGTTGCGCCAGGTCAGCTTTACCTATCCGCACCAGCAGAGCCCCGCGCTCAGCGAGATCAACCTGATCGTTCGGCCGGGCGAGAAGATCGGCATCATCGGCCGCAGTGGTTCAGGCAAGAGTTCGCTGGCCAAGTTGATCGTCGGCCTGTACCAGGCCGACTCGGGAAGCCTGCTGATCGACGGTACCGATATCCGCCAGTTGGACATCAGCGAGTTGCGCCACAACATCGGCTACGTGCCTCAGGACATCCAGCTGTTCAGCGGCACCCTGCGCGAAAACCTGATGGCCGGTGCCCGCTACGTCGAGGACGAGTTGGTGTTGCAGGCCTCGGAGTTGGCAGGGGTCCATGAGTTCGCGCGCCTGCATGCACAAGGCTATGAACTGCAGGTCGGTGAGCGCGGGCAGAACCTGTCCGGTGGCCAGCGGCAGAACGTTGCGCTGGCGCGCGCGCTGTTGCTTGATCCGCCGATCCTGCTGCTGGATGAACCGACCAGTTCCATGGACAACCCGGGCGAAGAGCGCCTGAAGGAGCGTATCGGTGCAGTCATCGCTAACAAGACGCTGCTGTTGGTGACACATCGCGCGTCCATGCTGTCGCTGGTCGATCGTCTTCTGATCGTCGACCGTGGCCGCATCATTGCCGATGGTCCCAAGGAGTCGGTCATGGAAGCACTGAAGAAGGGGCAGATCAGTGTCGCTTAAGGCATTCGCTATGTTGCGTCAGTATTTCCAGGGCGGCGAGCAGTTGTCCGGCGAGCCGCTACCCGAAGTCGACAAGGCTTTGGTGGAGGACGCACCACGTGTGGTGCGCCTGACCATCTGGACACTGTTGGGCTTCGTCGTCTTTCTGGGCGTCTGGGCGCATTTCGCCGAAATCGATGAAGTGACTCGCGGCGAGGGCAAGGCGATTCCCTCGTCCAAGTTGCAGAAGGTGCAGAACCTCGAGGGCGGCATCGTTTCCGAGTTGTTCATCCATGAGGGGCAGGTGGTCGAGGTTGGCGCGCCGCTGTTGCGCCTGGACCCTACGCGTTTCGAGTCCAACGTAGGTGAGACCGAGGCCGACCGTACCTCGATGCAACTGCGCGTCGAGCGCCTGAGCGCCGAGGTGGATGACCGCCCGCTGCTGATCCCGGATGAGTTGCGCGCACTGGCACCTGAACAGGCTGCCAGCGAAGAGGCGCTGTACCTAAGCCGTCGCCAGCAATTGAATGACGAACTGGGTGGCCTCGAACAGCAGATGGTGCAAAGGCGCCAGGAGCTGCAGGAGTTCATCTCCAAGCAGGCGCAGTTCCGCAACAGCTTGCAGTTGCTGCGTCAGGAAATCGCCATCTCCGAACCCCTGGTCGCGGAAGGCGCCATTTCGCGCGTGGAGGTGTTACGCCTGCGCCGTGCCGAGGTGGAAACCCGTGGGCAGCTGGACGCCACGACCTTGGCCATCCCCCGTGCCGAATCGGCGATCAAGGAAGCGGAGAACAAGCTTGCCGAAACCCGCTCACGCTTTCGCAGCGAGGCGCTTGGCCAGTTGAACGAGGCCCGCACCGAGCTGACCAAGGCCAATGCCACCGGCAAGGCACTGGAGGATCGGGTCAAGCGCACCCTGGTCACTTCGCCGGTGCGTGGCATCGTCAAGCAACTGCTGGTCAACACCATCGGTGGCGTGATCCAGCCCGGCAGCGATTTGGTGGAAATCGTGCCGCTGGACGACACCCTGTTGGTGGAGGCACGCATTCGTCCGCAGGACATCGCCTTCCTCCATCCCGGGCAGAAGGCCATGGTCAAGTTCACCGCCTATGACTTCACCATCTATGGTGGCCTGGAAGCGGATCTCGAACAGATCGGCGCCGATACCGTCACTGACGAGGACGGCAACAGCTTCTACCTGATCAAGCTGCGCACCCGCAAAAGCCACCTCGGTAGCGAGGAGAATCCCTTGCTGATCATTCCCGGCATGGTGGCCTCGGTGGACATCATGACCGGCAAGAAGAGCATCCTCAGCTACCTGCTCAAGCCCATCATCCGGGCGCGTGCCGAGGCCTTGCGCGAGCGTTGACGTTGGCAGACTCGCTCAGAGACTGTTCAAAGGCTCGCGAGCTAGAGCCAAACAAGGCGAAAAGACCTGAGGAAGCGGAGTTTACAAGTGCCAAATGAGCATTCCGAAGGTCTTTTCAACGCCGTTTGGCCGACGCGCAGCAGCCTTTGAGCTGGCTCTCAGACGAACAGCTGCTGCACCACCGAAAAGTCCTGCTTGCCCTTGCCCTGCTTGAGCAGCAGGCGGTAGAGCTGCAGCGCCAGGGCACCCATCGGTGCGCTGTTGCCGTTGTGGCTTGCGGTTTCCTGCGCCAGGCCAAGGTCCTTGGCCATCAGCTCGGCCATGAAGCCGCCACTGTAACCCTTGGATGCCGGAGCGCTCTCCATCACACCGGGCCAGGGGTTGTACTTCTCCAGCGTCCAGTTGCCGCCCGAACTCTGCCGCATGATCTCCGCCAGCACGGCCGGATCCAGGCCGTTGGCCACGCCCATGGCCATGGCCTCGGCGGTGGCGATCATCTGTACGGCGAGCACCTGGTTGTTGCACACCTTGGCCACCTGGCCGGCGCCGTCAGGGCCGGCGTGGAAGATGTTCTTGCCCATGGCTGCGAGCATCGGCCGGGCTCGCTCCAGCGCTTCGGCTTCCCCTCCGACCATGAAGGTCAGGGTGCCGGCCGCTGCGCCGCCAGTGCCGCCGGATACCGGCGCATCGAGCAGGGCGACGCCACGCTCACGGGCTGCGGCGTGCACTTTGCGCGCGGCCTCCGGGGCGATGGTCGAACACTCGATCACCAGCGTGCCGGCGGGTAGTCGAGCGAGCAGGCCTTCTTCGCCCAGGTAGAGGCTTTCTACATGGCGGCTGGCAGGCAGCATGCTGATCACCACCTGTGCCTGGTCGATGGCCTCTACGGCGCTGTCGGCCGCTACTGCGCCTTCGCCAGACAGGGTCTCTACGGTGCTGCGCACCAGGTCGAATACTTTCAGCGGGTAACCGGCCTTGAGCAGGTTGCGGGCCATGGGCAGGCCCATATGGCCGAGGCCGATAAAGGCGATCTGGGTCATGGAGGCTCTCCTTCCTGTTGAATGTCGCAGGGGCGCCCAGGCGCACCGATTGTTTGTGGCTTGGATGCAATCCGGGGACTGGTTCCGGGTTTTCCCGGATTTCATCCGAGCTACGTGTTTCTTCTAACGTTTCTACAAATCTGCCAACGGATGCTCGCCGTCCCAGGCCGGGGCGAAGTGCGCTTCGATCACCGCCTCGGGAATAGTCGCGACGTCCGGCCAGTGCCAATGCGGCGTCTGGTCCTTGTCGATCAGCCTGGCGCGTACACCTTCGGGGAATTCGGGGTGGCGGCAGCAGTTCAGGCTCATGGCGTACTCCATGCGAAACACCTCGGCCAGCGACAGATGGCGCGCGCGGCGGATCTGTTGCCAGACCAGGTGCGCGGTCAGCGGGCTGCCATGGGCCAGGGTCTTGGCGGCTCGTGCCAGCAGAGCGTCGTCATCCTGCTGCAAGGCAGCAATGGCCTTTACGGCTGCTGGCAGGTCGGCGACGTCCAGCATGTCGTCGATGCGCTCGCGGCGTGGCAGCCACTGCGCGGCGGGTAGCTCGGACGTGGCTTCGTTTTCCAGCGCGCGCAACAGGCTATGCAGTTGCAGATCGGCTTGCTCGCGCCAGTTCAGCTGCACCAGGCCTTCGAGCAAGGCGTCTTGCTGGTCGTCGCGAAGGAAGCGATCGGCCAGATTCAGGTCCAGCGCATCGCGGGCATTGATGCTGGCGGCGGTCAGGCCGAGAAACAGGCCCAGGCGGCCCGGTAGGCGGGTGAGGAACCAGCTGCCGCCGACATCCGGATAAAGGCCGATATTGATTTCCGGCATCCCCAGACGACTGCTCGGGGTGACGACGCGGATGCCGGCGCCCTGCATCAGGCCCATGCCGCCGCCCAGCACATGGCCGTGGGCCCAGCAGATGAAGGGCTTGGGGTAGGTGTGGATGCGGTGATCGAGGCGGTATTCGTCGGCGAAGAACTGGCGCGCCAGAGGCGGCACTTCACCGGGGTGGTCGCGGCATTGCTGCACCAGGCGCACCACGTCGCCACCTGCGCAGAAGGCTTTCGTACCGTTGCCGCGCAGCATCACGCAGGCGATGCTCGGGTCTTCGGCCCATGCCCTGAGGCGCGCATCGAGCGCCTCGATCATCGGCAGGGACAAGGCATTGAGGCTCTTCTCGGCGTCCAGGCTGGCGATACCGATGCGGTAGCCGTGCAGGCTGGGGCGTTCTTCGAAGGTTACGTTCATCATCGGGCTCTCGGTGCGCACGGCGCACTCTACGGGCGGAGCGAAACCGCGGGTTATTTATTACGCCACTGCGGGTCGCGCTTTTCCAAAAAGGCGTTGACGCCTTCGCGGGTGTCGTCGGCATCGAACAGATCGACGAAGCGCTCGCGCTCCTCCGGTAACCAGGTGTTCGGGCCGCGTTGACGGGCGCCCTCGATCAGCGGCTTGATGGTGCGCACCGCCACCGGGCTTTGCCGCGCGACCTTGGAGGCGAGCAGCAGGGCCGTGCCACGCGCTTCGCCGGTGTCCACCACTTGCTCGACCAGACCGATGCGCAGGGCCGTGTCGGCGTCGATGCGTTCGCCACAGAGGATCATGCGCTTGGCCCAGCCTTCTCCGACCAGCCAGGGCAGTGCCTGGGTACCACCGGCGCAGGGCAACAGGCCCACGGCGGCTTCCGGCAGGGCCATCTGCGCCTGGCGTTCGGCGATGCGGATGTCGCAGGCCAGTGCGCACTCCAGGCCTCCGCCCATGGCGTAGCCATTGATCGCGGCGATGGATACGCCGCGAAAATCGCGCAGGGTTTCGAAGGCCTCGCCGAAGCGCCGCGCCATTTCGCGGGCACGCGCCTTGTCGCCGTCGGCGAACATGTTCAGGTCGGCACCAGCGGAGAAGAATTTCGGGCCTTGGCCGGTCACCACCAGGGCGTAGACTTCGTCGTCACGGTTGAGGTGCTCGACCACCAGTTTGAGGCCGATCAGCGAGTCACGGTCCCAGGTATTGGCCGGCGGATGGTTGATGGTGATCAGCGCGGTGTGGCCGTGCTTTTCCACGGTGAGCTTGTGGGTCAGGTCGAAGATGCCGGATTTGTAGGTTTCCAGTGCGGTGCTCATAACGACTCCTCGTCAATTTCTTCCCCTCCCATCGATGGGTGGGGATTCAGCGGTTACAGCAGGCGATCGAGCATGCCGCCCTGCAACAGCAGGCGGCGGGCGATGATCACCCGCATGATTTCGTTGGTGCCTTCCAGTATCTGGTGCACGCGTGCGTCGCGTACCCAGCGCTCCAGTGGGTAGTCATTCAGATAGCCGTAGCCGCCATGGAGTTGCAGGGCCTGGTTACAGACGTCGAAGCAATGGTCGGTGGCGAAGCGCTTGGCCATCGCGCAGTAGAGGCTCGCTTCGCCGTGGCCATGGTCGAGCTTGTGCGCGGCCAGGCGCACCATCTGCCGGCTGGCGGTGAGATCCGTGAGCATGTCGGCGAGCTTGAACTGCAGCGCCTGGAACTGGCTGAGTGCCTTGCCGAACTGTTTGCGCTCCTCTACGTAGCGCAGACTCTGTTCAAGCGCCGCCTGGGCGGCACCGAGCGAACAACTGGCGATATTCAGACGGCCGCCGTCCAAGCCTCTCATGGCGTAGACGAAACCCTCACCTTCCGGGCCGATACGGTTGCTGGCAGGAACGCGCACGCCCTCGAAGGTGATGGTGCGGGTTGGTTGCGCCTTCCAGCCCATCTTGTCCTCGTTGCGCCCATAACGCACACCCGGTGCATCGGCCGGAACCAACAAGCAGGAGATGCCCTTAGCACCGTCCTCGCCGGTACGTGCCATGACGATCAGGACGTCGGTGCTGCCGGCTCCGGAGATAAAGCACTTGCTGCCATCGATCACGTAGTCGCCGCCATCGCGCCGCGCGCGGGTGCGCAGGTTGGCCGCGTCGGAGCCGGCGTCTGGTTCGGTCAGGCAGTAGGAGGCCAGTGACTGGCCGTTGATAAGCCCTGGCAGCCAGGCGTCCTTGAGCGCCTGGTCGGCGAAGCTGGCAAGCATCCAGGTGGCCATGTTGTGGATGGTCAGGTAGGCCGTGGTGGCTACGCAGCCCGCCGCCAGCTGTTCGAATATCAGTGAGCTGGACAGTCGCGAGAGCCCGAGGCCGCCATCCTCCTCGCGCAGATACAGGGCCAGGTAGCCCTGTTCGGCTGCGCGGCGGATCACCTCGATAGGGAAGTGATGTTCACGGTCCCAGTCCGCGGCATGGGGCGTCAGCTCCCGAGCGGCGAAGGCTCGGGCGCTGTCGGTGAACAGGCGTTGTTCGTCACTGAGTTCGAAGTCCATGGCATCTCATTGCAAGGTCAGGGGTTGGCCGCCGGCTCGGCGCTCGGCCTGCCACTCGGTGAGGCTGGGTAGCGCGCTGCTGGCGTCGAGTCGGTCGACGATTTCGAAGTAGTCCTGTTTGAGCGGGTCCTTGAGCACTTCGTCGCGCGGTTTCACCTTCACTGCGTACACGGTCTGCAGGTTCTGGTGATCGAAGGCGCGCCATTGCTGCTCGTCCTTGAGCAGGGTGTAGCGATGACCCTCCAGCGCCTTGATCAGCGCTTCGCTATCGAGACTATTGGCGCGTTTGGCAGCATCGGCCCACTGCTGGACGATGCTGTAGGCCGACGCGGCAGAGCTGGACGGGTACATTTCGTAGCGGGTCTTGAAGGACTGGACGAATGCTTCGCCGCGCGCGGATTTCTCCAGCGCCGGTACGCGCCAGGTCCATGGTTCCGTGCCGATCACGCCCTGCATCAGATTGGGGCCGGCCTGTTCGACCATGCTTTGGGTGAGGTTGGGGGCAACGATCTGCATGCGTTCGGTCAGACCCAGGTCCTTGGCGATGCGCATGGCACGCACCAGATCTTCGCCGAACAGCACCAGCGCGAGGATATCGGCGTTACTGGCGGCGGCCTGGGTCAGGGCGTCCTGATAGTCGGCCAGACGCGCGCCGGGGAAGGGGACGTGCACGCCAGCGTGCTGGGCGGCGTTGTCGCTCGCAGTGGCCTGGCGCAGCGAGGCTTCGGTGGTGTGGCCCCAGGTGTAATCGGCGGTGACGTAGAAGTAGCGCTTGTTCGGCAAGGTTTTGCTCAGATACTGGCCAAGTACCTTGGCGCTCATCCAGGCGTTGTTGCACTCGCGGAACATATAGCGGTGGCCGTCCTTGCCCGTGGTGTCGTTGGAGTAGGTGAGGGTGCCGAAGTACAGCAAGCCGTGTTCCTTGGCGCGCTTGCCGGCGGCGATGGCGACTGCACTCGAAGAGCCGCCGAAGAGCATCACCGCGCCTTCGGCGGCGAGCTTGTCGACGTTCTTCTCCGCTTTGGCCGGACGCGAGGCGGTGTCCTTGCTGGATAGGCGCAAGGGCCGTCCCAGTACACCGCCCTGGGCATTGATCTCGTCGATGGCCAGCAGGGCTCCACGCATTTGCGCCAACCCCTCCTCCTTGTATGGTCCGGTGCGCGGGTAGTTGAGCCCGAGGGTAATGGGCTCGGCAGCCTGCGCACAGGCGGTGATTCCGGCCCACAGGGCCAGGATGGCAGACAGTTGGCGCATTGCAGTTCTCCTTGTTTTTGTTCTGCAAGGAGCCTTTTTACGCCGCTTGTCCAGTTCTCGTGATCGTCTTTTCGTCTAATGAGAACGCCGTTCTCATTTCAGCTGAATGGTCATGTTCGGCCCGGCCTCCAGCGGCGTGTCGTCGAACCAGCGGCTGGTCACCGTCTTGGTCTCGGTATAGAAGCGCACCGCCTGCTTGCCGTAAGCGTGCAGGTCGCCGTAGAACGAGCCCTTCCAGCCGGTGAAGGAGAAGAACGGCAATGGCACCGGGATCGGCACGTTGATGCCCACCTGGCCGACTTCAACCGCGTGCTGGAAATGCCGCGCAGCGCCGCCGGAGCGGGTGAACAGACTGGTGCCGTTGCCATAGGGGCTGGCATTGACCAGCGCGATGGCTTCTTCGAGGGTCTCGACCTCCATGCACACCAGCACCGGGCCGAAGATTTCCTCGCGGTACAGGCTCATCTCCGTCGTCACGTCACGGAACAGCGTCGGGCCGACCCAGTTGCCGTTCGGGTAACCCTCGACCGCGCACTGCGAACCATCGAGCATGCACTCGGCGCCTTCGGCCTTGCCTTGGTCGATCAGGCGCAACACGCGCTGGCGCGCCTGCGGGCTGATCAGCGGGCCGTAGGCGGCACCGGTGTCCTGCCAGTGACCGGGGCGCAGTGTGGCCATCTGCGTCGCCAGCTCGTCGATCCACTGTTTCGAATCGCCGACGAACACCGCTACGCTGATCGCCATGCAGCGCTGGCCTGCGGCGCCGCAACTGGCACCGAGCAGGTTGCTGAGTACTTGATCTTTCGGCGCGTCGGGCATGATCACCATATGGTTCTTGGCGCCAGCGAAGGCCTGCACCCGTTTCAAATGCTGGGTGCCGGTGCGATAGACGTGCTGGCCCACCGTTACCGAGCCGACGAAGGACACGGCGCGCACGAGCGGATGCACCAGCAGCGCATCGACCTGCTCACGCCCGCCATGCAGCACCTGCAGCACGCCAGGCGGCGCTCCGGCCTCAAGGAACAGCTCTGCCAGGCGATTGGGGGTCATCGGGTCCTGTTCGGACGGTTTCAGGATGAAGGCATTGCCGCAGGCGATGGCCAGCGGAAACATCCACAGCGGGATCATCGCCGGGAAGTTGAAAGGCGTGATGCCGACACATACGCCGAGCGGCTGGATCCAGCTGGCGGTGTCGATCTCGCGGGCGACGTTCTCCACCGTCTCGCCCATCATCAGGCTGGCGATGTTGGCGGCGTGCTCGGCCACTTCGATACCGCGCCACACATCGCCCTTGGCATCGGCGAAGGTCTTGCCAGTTTCCTGCGCGAGAATTTCCGCCAGCTCATCGTGGTGTTCCTTGAGCAGATGCTGGTAGCGCAGCATCAGGCGGGCGCGTTCCGACACCGGCACCTCGCGCCAGGTGAGGAAGGCCTGTTGCGCACTGGCTACTGCGGTTTCGATCTCCTCGGTGGTGGCCTTGGGGACGAGGGCGATCACTTCCTGGGTGGCCGGGTCGGTGACTTCGATCAGGTCCGTGGCCTGGCTTTGCAGCCACTGGCCATCGATCAGTTGCGGGAGCGTGCGGGGCATGGGCGCCTCCTGTTGTTCTTGTATGGAGCCTTTATAGCCACTTCATGTCTGCTTGTGGATTGACGATCTTGGTCTTGAGATGGACGATCTTGTCATTCGAATCGTCTTGGTGGAGGCGTCAGGCATGGGGCAGCGAGTGGAAACCTCAAATTGGCCGCTGCCGCTCGGTGGACAACGCTTCATCACACCGCCGCGTCTGCGTCGGCTTCTGGCACGCCATGCGCTTAGCTCGGGCTGCTATCTCCTGGCCATGGGGTTTTATCCTGACGCAGCCGGCCATCAGATGCGGCGTCTGCAGCCGGACGATCATCTGCTGATCTATTGCCGCTCCGGCAGGGGCTGGTTGGAAACAGCGGATGGACGATTGGATGTCACTGCTGGCGATTTGCTGCTGCTGCCCAAGGCGATGCCGCATAGCTATGGTGCCGATGCGCAAAGCCCCTGGACGATCTATTGGGTGCACTTCGATGGCAGCTTCAGTGAGGATTTCCTGCTTCTGCTAGGCACGCAACCGTTGCGACGTATCGGTTTGCAGCCAAGGCTGATTGGCGACTTCGAGGCATTGCTGGGCCTGCAGCGGCAGGGGCTCAACGCCTTGCCTTTCATTCATGCCGCGCACCGTCTGCAGGCGATGCTCAGCTCGCTGGCGGTGCTGCCGGCGCGGGTCAATCTCAAGTCCGGGCGAGTGCTGGATATCGAGGCGGTGCAGGCGGTGATGCGCGAGCATCTGCATGGCAGCCTTAACCTGGACGAACTGGCGGCGCAGTTCAAGCTGTCGCGCTTTCATTTCGCCAAGACCTACCGCGCGCTGACCGGCCATGCACCGATTCAGGACTTCATCCAGCTGAAGATGGCCCTGGCCTGCCGCTTGCTCGACCGCGGAGATATCGAGGTGCGCCAGGTCGCCGAGCAGCTTGGCTACGACGATCCCTATTACTTCTCACGGCTGTTTCGCAAGGTGGTGGGCATGGCGCCCAGTCATTACCGGGCACTGCACCAGGGGTAACGAGGGCGTCAGGCGAGCAGGCGCTTCCACAGTTGCAGTTCGCCGGCCAACTCCTGCCTCAGCTCGGCGAGCGGTTGTTCCAGACCGAGCTTTGCCTGCGCCGGCAGCGGCTCGTCCTGGGACCGGTTCGCCTGCAGGGCGCTGGCGAGCAGGACCAGATCCGCCAGGTCGGCCACGCCGTCATGCTGGCGTTGCCATTGACCGTAGAGGCGGGTGGATTCGATGACCGCTGAAGGCAACTGCCAGCGCGTGAGGATCAGAGCGCCGAGGTCCCCCGACAGTCGTTCGCACAGTTCGTGCAGCGTATCGCCATCGCGTGGCACGTCCGGCCAGTGCTCCAGCTCCGAGAGCAGTGGCAGGCTGCCGATGTCCTGCAACAGACCGCCGAGCATGGCGTCGTCCAGCGACAGTCCAGTGCGCTGCGCCAATACCGCGCAGTAGGCGGCGCGCTCCCGTGCGCTGCGCCAGCGAGTCCGAAAGGCCTGCTGCAGGGCCGGTTCGGTGCTGGTGAACAGATTCTGCAGACTGAAGCCCAGCACCAGATCGGCCAACTGTCGGGTGCCGAGGCGGCCCAGCAGTTCGCGCAGCGAGCTGCACGCACGATCACCGCGCAGCAGGGGGGTGTTGGAGAATTGCATCAGGTACGCTGCCAGCGGCGGATCCCCGTTAATCACGCGGGTCAGCTGTTCCAGCGAAGTGCGTGGATCCTCCAGCAGCTTTTTGATGCGTACGGCTGCTTCGGGCATTTGCGGAATTCTGGCCTCGCCCTTGAGGAAGCGATTGAGCAGTGCCATGCGCAGGGTGTCGGCAGTGGTTGGCATCGTCTTCGAGTCCGTTCACGGTGGCTATGATCGAAAGGCTAGCAAAGCATCTCGACGCGTGCCGGGCTGGCCTTTCTTGACTTGCGGCAACCCCTTCTCTAGCGTGCCTGCTCTTGTGGAAAACCAGGCAGGAAAAGCGCATGACCGAAGATCGCATCAAACTCGAAGCCAGCTGGAAGGAAGCGCTGCGCGAGGAGTTCGACAAGCCCTACATGAAGGAGCTGCGCGAGTTCCTGCGGGCAGAGAAGGCGGCTGGCAAGGAAATCTACCCGCCGGGTCCGCTGATCTTCAATGCGCTCAATTCCACGCCGCTTGATCAGGTCAAGGTGGTGATCATCGGACAGGACCCCTACCACGGCCCGGGCCAGGCGCACGGCTTGTGCTTCTCGGTGCAGCCGGGCGTGCAAACGCCGCCGTCGCTGGTGAATATCTACAAGGAGCTCAAGCGCGATCTCAATATCGACATCCCGGCCCACGGTTATCTGCAGAGTTGGGCCGACCAGGGCGTGCTGTTGCTCAACACGTCCCTGACCGTGGAACGTGCCAATGCCGGCTCGCACGCGAACAAGGGCTGGCAGTTCTTTACCGACCGGGTGATCGAAGTGGTCAGTGAACATCAGCCCAAGCTGGTGTTCCTGCTCTGGGGTAGCCACGCGCAGAGCAAGCAGCGTCTGATCGACCCGACCAAGCACCTAGTGCTGCGCTCGCCGCACCCGTCTCCGCTGTCCGCGCATCGTGGCTTCATCGGCAATGGTCATTTCAGTCGCTGCAACCAGTTCCTCAGCCAGAACGGTATGACTCCCATCGACTGGCAGTTGCCACCGCTTTGACGAGGCGCTTCAGCGCTGCGCCACTGACTGATCAGACGTGCACTGTTGCGCAGCCAGGTCGCTGTGCAGACTTTGCAGGCGCTGGTCAGCACGCGCCATCTGGCGCGAGTCGGCTTGAGTGACCAGGTCGACGATCATCTCCGCCATGGCCTGGCGATTTTTCTCATAACTGGCCTGATAGGCGCTGGTGTAGAAACGTTCGCGTTGTTGCAGCAGGGCGGTCATGCGTGCGGCGAAGTCATCGCCGCGACGAACCTCCAGTGTTTCACGCAGCGCCTGTTGCCAGGCCAGGCGGTTATCCATCCACACCTGATTCTGTTCACCCAGGCTGTGCGCCCAGCGCTGCACACGGTCGCGCTGCTCGGTATTGAGGTCGCCAAACCAGGGTTGCAGACGCTCCTCCATGCGCTCGGCGCGCCGGTCGATCTGCTCCTGCAGCGGCGCCTCGAGGAATTCCTCGCGCAGCTTGGCGTTCTGCTCGTCCAGTGATGCCAATAGCTGATCGACCTGGCGCGGGCTGAGACCGCGCAGCAACTCGATGGCGCTGGGGGTGACTTCCACGGCGATACGCTGCATGGCCTGCTCGAATTCGGCCAGTTGGCTAGCCATCAGCTCGCTGTCCTGGTTGCTCATTGCCTGCTGAGTGCGCTGTAGCCAGTCCAGATAACGCGGCAGCTCGGTGCTACAGTGCCAGGCCAGGTGCTCCTGCAATTGGGGTTTGAGCCAGGCGCTCTGCTCGCTGGTTAGCGCCACGTAATCGTTGAGCTTCCAGGGAATCAGCCAGTCGAGATTGCGGTAGGCCAGGCCGACACGGCTGCATGCGCTCAGCAGCAAGGTGGTGACCAGTAGCAGCAGCAGGGATTTGCGCATGTACGCAGTCTCGCGAGGACAGATTCCCTTGAGACTAATACGCGTCGAACATGGCGCAAGAGGGCGGAAATATTCGCTTAAGACTTCTGTGAAGCGGGCTTGCGGAGCACGGATAAAAAGAAACCGCCCCGAAGGGCGGTTCCGATCTCGCGGTCTGCGCTTAGCCGCCGAGGTAGGCGTCGCGTACCTTGGGGTCACTGAGCAGCTCTTCACCGCTACCCTGCATGACGATATGGCCGTTCTCCAGCACATAGCCACGGTCGGCCAGCTTCAGCGCCTGGTTGGCGTTCTGCTCGACCAGGAACACGGTCACACCGTCCTTGCGCAGTTGTTCGATGATGTCGAAGATCTGCTGGATGATGATCGGCGCCAGACCCAGCGACGGCTCGTCGAGCAGCAGCAGATTGGGCTTGCTCATCAATGCACGGCCGATGGCGAGCATCTGCTGTTCACCACCGCTCATGGTGCCGGCGCGCTGAGCGAAGCGTTCCTTCAGGCGCGGAAACAGGTGCAGGACCTTGTCCAGTTGCTCCTGATTGTCCGCTTTGTCACCGAAGAAACCGCCCATGGCCAGGTTTTCCTCGACGGTCAGACGGGCGAACACGCGACGGCCTTCCGGCACGATGGCGATGCTCTTGCGCATGATCTCGGGAGTGTCCATGCCCACCAGTTCTTCACCCAGGTAGCGGATGCTGCCACTGGTGGCGCGCGGGTTGCCGCACAGGGTCATCAGCAGGGTCGACTTGCCGGCACCGTTGGCGCCGATCAGGGTGACGATCTCGCCTTTCTGCACTTCGATGCTGACATCGTGCAGGGCCTGGATCTTGCCGTAGAAGGTTGAGACGTTGTTGAAGCTCAGCATGGATTACGCCTCCCCCAGATAGGCTTTGATCACGTCCGGGTTGTTGCGGATCTGCTCCGGCGTACCGTCGGCCAGGGGGGTGCCCTGGTTGATCACGTAGATGTGGTCGGAAATGGTCATCACCAGCTTCATGTCGTGCTCGATCAGCAGCACGGTGACATTGTGCTGGTCACGCAACATGCCGATCAGCGCCTTGAGGTCTTCGGTTTCGCGCGGGTTGAGGCCCGCAGCCGGCTCGTCGAGCATCAGGATGCTCGGGCGCGTCATCATGCAACGGGCGATTTCCAGGCGGCGCTGCTGACCGTAGGCCAGGGTGCCGGCGCTGCGGTTGGCGAAGTCGACCAGGTCGACCTGTTCCAGCCAGTAGGCTGCGTACTCCATGGCCTCGCGCTCGCTGCGGCGAAAGCCTGGGGTCTTGAACAGACCGGCCAGGTAGCCTGTGTTCAAGTGACGATGTTGTGCCACCAGCAGGTTCTCAACCGCGGTCATGTCCTTGAACAGACGCACGTTCTGGAAGGTCCGCACCACGCCCTTGCGGGCGATCCTGTGGCCCGGCAGGCCCTCGATCGCCTCACCGTTGAGGCGGATGCTGCCGGAGCTTGGCTGGTAGAAACCGGTCAGGCAGTTGAATACGGTGGTCTTGCCGGCACCGTTCGGGCCGATCATCGATACCACCTGCTTTTCCTTGACGTTCAGGCCCACCCCGTTGACGGCCAGCAGGCCGCCGAAACGCATGGACAGGCCGCTTACTTCGAGAATCGTGCGGCTCATCGCTTCAGCTCCAGGTGGGGACGTTGCATCGGCAGCAACCCTTGCGGGCGCCAGACCATCATGAAGATCATGACCAGACCGAAGATCAGCATGCGGTACTCGCTCAGCTCACGCATCTCCTGCAGCATCACCATGACGATGGCAGCGAGGATCACGCCGAGCTGCGAGCCCATGCCACCCAGCACGACGATGGCGAGGATCATCGCCGACTCGATGAAGGTGAACGACTCCGGGGTCACCAGGCCCTGACGAGCCGCAAAGAAGCTGCCGGCGAAACCGGCCAGGCTGGCGCCGATGGTGAAGGCCGAGAGCTTGATCACGGTCGGGTTCAGGCCCAGCGCGCGGCAGGCAATCTCGTCTTCACGCAAGGCTTCCCAGGCGCGGCCGATTGGCATGCGCAGCAGGCGGTTGACCAGAAACAGCGTCAGCAGCACCAGCAGCAGGGCGATCAGGTAGAGGAATATCACCTTGTACTGCGAGTTGTAGGCCATCTCGAAGTAGCCGTGGAAGGTCGGCATGTCCGCCGGCACGCGACGCTCGAAGGACAGGCCGAACAGGGTCGGCTTGTTCTCGTTGGCGATGCTCAGGCCATTGGGGCCGCCGGTCAGGTCGGTCAGGTTGCGCAGCAGGATGCGGATGATCTCACCAAAGCCGAGGGTGACGATGGCCAGGTAGTCACCGCGCAGGCGCAGCACCGGGAAACCGAGCAGGAAGCCGAACAGCGCCGCCATCATGCCGGCCAGCGGCAGGCAGATCCAGAAGCCCAGGCCGAAGTAGTGGGCGAGGATCGCGTAGCTGTAGGCGCCAACCGCGTAGAAGCCGACGTAACCCAGATCGAGCAGGCCGGCGAGGCCCACCACGATGTTCAGGCCAAGGCCGAGCATCACGTAGATCAGGATCAGCGTGGCGATGTCCACCGCCCCGCGGCTGGCGAAGAACGGCCATACCAGGGCCACCATGACCATTGCCAGAATGATCCAGCGTTGGGTGGAGGGCAGGGTGAGGAAGTTGCCGAGCTGGCCGGAACCGCTAGGTAGTCTCGGGCGTTTGGCCCAAGCCGGAGTGATGCGATCACGCAGCAATTGCCAGAGGAAGATCAGCGTAGCAGCGCCGCCAATGCACCAGAGTTCGAAGGCGGTGGCGCCTTCGACACGCAGGCTGATACCGACGGTGCTGAGCTTCAGGCCCAATACGGGGTAGGAGATGATCAGCACCAGCAAGGCGCTGAAGATCGCGGATTTGAGGTTACGGCTCATACCTTTTCCACCTCCGGGCGGCCAAGGATGCCGGTGGGACGGAACAGCAGCACCAGCACCAGCAGGCTGAACGCCACCACGTCCTTGTACTGATCACCGAAGATATCGGCGCCGAAGGCTTCGGCCACGCCCAGCAGTAGGCCACCGAGTACCGCGCCAGGGATGCTGCCGATACCGCCAAGTACTGCAGCGGTGAAGGCCTTGATGCCGGCGAGGAAGCCCAGGTGCGGGTTGATCACGCCGTAATTCATGCCCAGCAGCACCGAGGCGATTGCGGCCAGCGCCGCACCGATGACGAAGGTCAGGGCGATGATGTTATTGGTGTTGATGCCGAGCAGGTTGGCCATCTTCAGGTCTTCGGCACAGGCGCGGCAGGCGCGGCCGAGGCGCGAGCGGGAGATGAACAGAGTGAGGCCGACCATGGTGATGAAGGTGACGATGAAGATCAGCACCTGCATGTAGGACACCACCACGCCGTTGGCGGCGCTTTCACCGAGGATGAAGTTACCCGGTAGCGGGTTAGGAATGGCCTTGTCCTTGGAGTCCTGCGCGAGCAGTACCGCGTTCTGCAGGAATATCGACATACCGATCGCGGAGATCAGCGGGATGAGACGGTTGCCGCCGCGCAGGGGGCGGTAGGCCACCCGTTCGATGCTGTAACCGTAGGCACTGGTGACGATCATGGTGGCGGCGAAGGCGGCGACCATGATCACGGGGACGGCGTCGATGCCGAACATGGCAAGGCCGGCGATCACGGTGAAGGCTACGTACGAGCCAATCATGTAAACCTCGCCGTGGGCGAAGTTGATCATGCCGATGATGCCGTAGACCATGGTGTAGCCGATGGCGATCAGGGCATAAGTGCTGCCAATGGTCAGGCCATTGAGCAGCTGCTGTAGATAGTGATAAAGATCAGGCATTGCCTAACTCCTGGGCGCTTGCGTAAAGCGGCGCTTGTGGCGCAGCGCGAGGCCGGAATTCTTCTAATGAACAAAGCCCACTGCAGCAGTGGGCTCTGGGTTAAGAACCTGTTCATGAGCTGCTACGCATGGCGCCCGTCGGGTTAATGGCGGGCGCTAGCACGCTAGCTCATGAGTCAGCTCTTCGGCGGGGTTACTTGGCTTCGGACTTGGTGCCGTCCTGGTGCCACTCGTACACCACGAAGCTGAAGTCCTTCAGGTCGCCCTTCTCGTCAAAGGCCAGGGTGCCGGTGGGGGTTTCGAAGCTATTGGAGCGCAGTGCAGCTGCTACCTTGGCAGTATCGGTATCGCCGGCTTTCTCGATGCCTTCGGCGATGACTTGAACGGCAGCGTAGGCCGGGAACACGAACGGACCGCTCGGGTCTTCGTTCTTGGCCTTGAACGCCTCGACCAGTGCCTTGTTCTTCGGATCCTGGTCGAAGGACTTCGGCAGGGTCACCAGCAGGCCTTCGGAGGCCGGGCCGGCGATAGCCGAGATTTCCTTGTTACCCACGCCTTCCGGACCCATGAACTTGACGTTCAGGCCGCGCTCTTTGGTCTGGCGCAGCAGCAGGCCCAGCTCTGGGTGGTAGCCGCCGTAGTAGACGAAGTCGACACCGGCCTGGTTGAGTTTGGCGATCAGTGCGGAGAAGTCCTTGTCGCCGGCGTTGATGCCTTCGAACATGGCGACTTTCACGCCTTTGCTTTCCAGGGTCTGCTTGACCGCAGTGGCGATGCCTTCGCCGTACTGCTGCTTGTCATGGATGACGGCAACGGTCTTCGGCTTGATGTGGTCGGCGATGAAGTTGCCTGCGGTCGGGCCTTGCAGGCTGTCCAGACCGATGGTGCGGAAGACCAGTTCGTACCCGCGGGAGGTGATGTCCGGGCTGGTCGACGCCGCGGTAATCATCAGGATGCCTTCGTCTTCGTAGATGTCGGACGCCGGCTGAGTGGAGCTGGAGCACAGGTGGCCAACGACGAACTTGACGCCATCGTTGACGATCTTGTTGGCAACGGCAACGGCCTGCTTAGGATCACACGCGTCGTCGTAGACCACACCTTCGAGCTGGGCGCCATTCACGCCGCCGGCCTTGTTGATCTGTTCGATGGCCATCTTGGCGCCGATGAATTGCATATCACCGTACTGAGCAACCGCACCGGTTACCGGACCGGCCAGGCCGATCTTGATATTGTCGGCCGCCATCGAATAGCTGGCCGCCCCCGCCAGTGCAATTGCCGCGAACAGCTTGGAAATCTGCTTAGCCTTGTTCATGAGTGCTCCACTCTTATGTTTTTCGTTGTTGTAGTTCTTGCGGCCGAAGCTGCAGAACCGGGTCTGTGACCCCGGTAATGCCCCCGGCAACTGTACCGGAACAGTGTAGAGCGCGGATTTGCGCCTTGAAAAGCCGGCAGCTGGAGGCGAAACACGGAGTTGTCGCTAAATTGCAAGGAATGTATAGAAAAACGGCGTGGCCTGGTTCCGTTGGCGAGCGTCGTGCGGTTGCCAGGGCAGTTGCCGACGCTATCATTGCGCGCCTGCATCTAAAACCAACGAAACGGGACACACCATGACGGACCAATCTAGCACCCTCTATGCCAAGCTGCTCGGCGAGACAGCGCCGATTCGCTGGCAGGAACTGCAGCCGTTCTTCGCTCGTGGTGCGTTGCTCTGGGTCGAGGGCAGCCAGGACCTGGTGGCGGTCGCACAGGCCGTGGCCGAGAATGATCAGGCTCGTGTTGCGCAGTGGATGAACCAGGGCCTGCTGAGCAAGTTCGAAGATGCGCGTGCCGAAGACCTCCTTACGCGTGACCCGCAACTGTGGGCTGTGGTGGTCGCTCCCTGGGTGCTGGTACAGGAAAGGGCAGGGGATTCGGTCCTGCACTGAAAGGGTGCGTGCAGGGCTGCAGATAGCGGACTAGACTCTTCGGACGCTCCCGCCAGGGAGCACCACGCAGTGTTACGGCAAAAGGAGAGAGCCTCATGTTCGAACCCGGTCACCTGCATCGCAGCAGCCCGCCTGGTCTGGTCGGTCTGCCAAACTACAGCATCGATTTCTACTATGAGGTGCGCCAGGACCCGCGGGAGGGCCCTATGCTGCACGGGCGACTGGTCGGCGAGATCGATGGCAAGCCATTCGAGGAGGTCTTCGAGATGCATCGCGATACCGCCTTCAACTTCGCTAGCGTGATCTCCCACCTGGTGGCCAAACATGGCTTGCCACCCAACCATAGCCCGATCATGCGTGCGCACGAGGAGTACGATGCGATCTTCGAGGACATTCGCGCCAAGCTGCATGTCCAGCCGGGCGAGGCAGTGAACTTCGACCATCTGAAGCGCGACGGCCTGTTGTAGACCTTGGGGCTTTCCGAGGGCGAAAAAAAACCGGATTCCAGAATCCGGTTTTTTATTCTCGCGCCATTGATCAGGCTGAGACGAAACCTGCGGGGTAAGCGAGCGAGGCCTGACTACTCTGTACCTCTGCGATGGTTTCACGGACCACCTGCTTGGCCAGGCAAGCGCACTTGCCGCACTGGCTTGCAATGCCCAGGGTGCCGCGCACTTCACGGTAGCTGCAGCAGCCTTCATAGACCGCGTCGCGGATTTGCGTATCAGTGACACCTTCACAGAGGCAGACGTACATAAGCAGGGCTCGTCTTGGTAGTTCTGTTCGATGAGTCGGATACTAATGTTAATGAGAATGCTTGTCAAAGATCGATTGCGAATGCTCGCGTCTCCTGACGAACGGTGCACCCGTCGTTAGGGTTCGGGCAGAGCGTTTTCGCGAGGTGGATACGTTTGACACCGGACTGGCAA
>ENA-UOXB01000548-UOXB01000548.1-bioreactor-metagenome-genome-assembly--contig:-NODE-548-length-24074-cov-11.386444_pt1 | contig 24074 bp, 23 predicted proteins | sample MGYA00238158_ERZ761615 | MGnify/ENA primary metagenome ERZ761615 (study PRJEB28904, sample SAMN06267902) | bioreactor metagenome | isolation source: Joint BioEnergy Institute, California, USA...
GCGGCTTGGCGTGGCTCATGACGCTGGTCAGGATGAACAGCGCGTTTTCCCATTCACCCTGGTCGATGCGCGTGCCGTCCCGGTCCAGGATGCGCCCGTAATCGGCATCCATGAAGGCATAGCTGCCGCATTGCAGCTCGTTGAAGACGCCCGAGTTGGATTCGAAGTAATAGGACCCCGTGCCCCCGCCCGACACCAGTTCGGGCGTCAGGCCGATCGCGGTCAGCGCCTCGACCGCCTCGCGGACCTGGGCGATGGCCGCGTCCAGCTTGGCCTTGCGGTCGTCAAAGCTGTCCATGTGCTGCATGGCGCCCTGATAGCCCTGGATGCCGGTGAATTTCAGGCCGGGGGCGGCGTCGATGGCCTGGGCGATCTGGACGACCGCCTCGGTCGTCCTGACCCCGCAGCGGCCGGCGCCGCAGTCGATCTCGACAAAGCATTCCAGCGTGGTGCCGTGGCGCTGCGCCCCCGCCGACAGTTCGGCCACGTTGGCGATGTCGTCGACGCAGACGATGATCCGGCTGCCCCGCAAGGGCAGGCGCGCCAGGCGGTCGATCTTGGCCGGGTCGCGGACCTGGTTCGACACCAGCACGTCGCGGATGCCGCCGCGCACGAACACCTCGGCCTCGGACACCTTCTGGCAGCAGACGCCGACCGCGCCGCCCAACCGCTCCTGCAGCTTCAGGACGTCGACCGACTTGTGCATCTTGCCATGCGCCCGGTGGCGCATGCCGTGGGCGCGGGCGTAATCGCCCATCTTGCGGATGTTGCGTTCCAGCGCGTCCAGATCAAGGATCAGGCAGGGGGTCTGGATGTCGGCCTCGTCCATCCCCGGCAGGGCGGGAATGTCGTATCCGACCTCGAGGCCTGCGAATTCTGCATGGGCGTTCATTGGGCATCTCCGTTGGTCCAGGGCAGGCGGTCCAGATCGACATTGCCGCCGGTGATGATGACGCCGATGCGCTGGCCGGCAAAGACGTCGCGGTTCTTCAGGATGGTCGCCAGCGGCACCGCGCTGGAGGGTTCGGCCACGATCTTCAGCCGTTTCCAGATCAGCTGCATCGCGGCCACGATCTCGTCCTCGGACGCGGTCAGGATGTCGGTGACGTGGTTGCGGACGAAATGCCAGGTCATGTCCTTGAGCGGCACCTTGAGCCCGTCTGCCACCGTCACGGGCGCGTCGTCTGCGATGATGTGGCCCGCGCGAAAGCTGCGCGCCGCGTCGTCGGCCTGTTCGGGTTCGGCCGCATAGATGCGCGTGGCGGGGGCCAGCGCGGACAGGGTCAGGCAGGTGCCCGACACCATGCCGCCGCCGCCGATGGGGGCGATGACCGCGTCCAGATCGGGGATCTGCTCCAGCATCTCGGCCGAGCAGGTGGCCTGTCCGGCGATCACCCGCGGGTCGTTGTAGGGGTGCACGAATTCGGCCCCCGTCTCGGCCACGACCTGGGCAAAGACCGCCTCGCGCGAGCTGGTCGAGGGCTCGCATTCCACGACGCGCGCGCCATAGCCGCGCACCGCGTCCTTCTTCGCCTGCGGGGCGGTGCGGGGCATGACGACCGTGCAGGGGATGCCGCGGCGTCCCGCGGCATAGGACAGGCAGGTGCCGTGATTGCCGCTGGAATGGGTGGCGACGCCGCGCGCGGCCTGGGCATCCGACAGGCCAAAGACCGCGTTGCTGGCCCCGCGCGCCTTGAAGGCGCCGGCCTTCTGCAGGTTCTCGCACTTGAAGAACAGCTGCGCGCCCGTCAGCTCGTCCAGCATCCGGCTGGTCAGGACGGGGGTGACGTGGACATGCGGGCGGATGCGGTCGCGGGCCGCCAGCATGTCGTCCAGGGTCGGGATCGCGTCCATCACGCCGCCTGCCTGCAGGCCTGGCCCGCGCTGTGCCGGTAATGCGCTTGGGCGGCGGCGACGCCGGAGCCCAGGGTGACGGGCAGGCCCAGATCGACCATCACCATCTCTGCCGTGGCCAGCCCCGACAGGGCCATCACGTCGGTCAGCATCCCCAGATGCCCGATGCGGAAGACCTTGCCCGCGACATCGCCCAGGCCCGTGCCGAAGGCCACGCCATAGGTGTTCAGCGCATGGCTGACGATGCGGTTGGCGTCGAACCCGTCCGGCGTGCGGATCGCGCTGACGCTGTCGGAATACAGCGCGGGTCGCGCAGCGCAAAGCGTCATGCCCCATGCCGCGACGGCCTGGCGGACGCCTTCGGCGATGCGGTGATGGCGGGCAAAGACGTTCTCCAGCCCCTCGTCCAGCAGCATGTCGGTGGCGACCTTCAGCCCGTTCAGCAGGCCGACGGGCGGCGTATAGGGAAAGCCGTTCGCGGCATAGCCCCGCGCCATGTCGCGGATGTCGAAGAAGGTGCGCGGCAGGCCCGCGCCCTCGACCGCGGCCATCGCCTTGGGCGAAAAGCCGACGATCGCCAGGCCGGGGGGCAGCATGAAGCCCTTCTGCGACCCGGTAACGGCGACATCGACGCCCCATTCGTCCATCCGGAAGTCATAGCAGGCGATGGAGCTGACCCCGTCCACGAACAGCATCGCGGGATGGCCCGCCCGGTCCAGCGCGCGGCGGACCGCGGCGATGTCCGACCGGACGCCGGTGGCGGTTTCGTTATGCGTGGCCAGGACCGCCTTGATGCGATGGGCCGTGTCGGCGGTCAGGATCTCCTCGAACCGGTCGGTGGGGATACCTTCGCCCCAGGACTGGTCCACGATCTGGACGTCCAGGCCGTGCCGCTGGCACATGTCGATCCAGCGGTGGCTGAACATGCCGTTGCGCGTGGCCAGAACCGCGTCGCCCGCCGACAGCGTGTTGGTGATCGCCGTCTCCCACCCGCCGGTGCCGGTGGAGGGGAACACGAAGACCTGCGCCTGCGTCGATTTCAGGACCTTTTTGACCCCCTCCAGCGCGGGATGCAGGATCTTTCCAAACATCGGGCTGCGATGGTCGATTGTGGGCATGTCGACGGCCTTGCGAAGCACCTCGGGGATGTTCGTCGGGCCGGGAATGAAGATCGGGTTCTGGGTGCTCACGGTCGGCTCCTCCTTGATGCGACAAGGTGTAGCACGGGTCCGCAAACCGGTAAATTTTTTTGAAATCGTTTTTCGGAAATCTGGTTTAATGCAGGTTTCGCAGCGAAATCATGGGCGCGTGATTTTTTCATTGCCGGAAAACGGCTTTCATGAAATTATTTTTCTGTGGTGTTACAGACGGAAGGGGCGTGATTCCGATGCAGCAGCCGGTGCGCAAGCGGGGACGACCAAGAGGCGGCAAGGCCGATCAGCCCGCCGCCAGCATCCAGGCCCTGGACCGCGGGCTGGACGTGCTGGAGGCCCTGGCCGCGCATGAGGGGATCACCCTGACCGGGCTGTCCACGCATCTGGACCAGTCGCCCGCCACCATGCACCGCGTCCTGGCCACCCTGGAACACCGTCGCTATGTCGAGAACAATCCCGACCGGCAGGAGTGGTTCATCGGCCCCGAGGCGTTCCGCCTTGGTTCGGCCTTCCTGCGCCGCACCAACATCGTCGAACGCAGCCGTGCGGTGATGCGCGACCTGATGGCCCTGACCGGAGAGACGGCGAACCTGGGCATCGAACGCGACGGCGACGTGCTGTTTGTCAGCCAGGTCGAGACGCATCAGACGATCCGCGCGTTTTTCCCGCCCGGCACCCGGTCTCCGCTGCACGCATCGGGGATCGGCAAGGCGCTGCTGGCGGCGTTCGATCAGACGCGGCTGGCGGTGTTCCTGCGCGACGCGACCTTCACCCGGTTCACGGACAAGACCATCGCCGACGCGGACGCGCTGCAGGCCGACATCGCCCTGATCCGCCATCGCGGCTTTGCCTTTGACGACGAGGAGCGCACCCTGGGGATGCGCTGTGTCGCGGCCTCCATCGTCAACAGCTATGGCGAGGCGGTGGCCGGGGTGTCGGTGTCGGGCCCCACGAACCGCATGACCGATGCCGCCGTCGACCGCATCGGCGGCATGGTCGCCACCGCGGCGGAACGGATTTCGGCCGATCTGGGATCGGGCCGGGGCGGGCGGTGACCGCCTTTTGCCGGGCGTGGAACGGGTGGGCGAATCCCGTTGACAGCTCCGGGGCCTCTGCGCCACAAGGGCGCCGCTACGGTTCCGGCCTGCATGCCGGATCAAAAGGGAACGCCGGTGCCAATCCGGGGCTGCCCCCGCAACTGTAAGCGGAGAGCGATGGCCGATCATGCCACTGGAGCGATCCGGGAAGGCCGGCCAAGGCATCGACCCGCAAGCCAGGAGACCTGCCGCAGCACTCACCCATTTCCGGCGCGGGGCGTGCCAGGAAAGCGGCTGATCCGCAGTGGTGACAGTCACCGTCCTGCCGCGACCCACCGGGTCCGTGTGCCGGACATTTCTGTTTGCCGCAGGCCGTGCCTGCCTTGAAAGGTCCGTGCCGATGCGCCGTCCGATCTGTCTTCTGGCGACGCTTGTCGCCCTTCCCGTGACCGCCGCCGCGCAAGGTGCGGCACCGGGGGAACCCATCCTGCTGGACGAGATCGTGCTGACCGCCGGCATCACGCCCGTGGCCCAGGACGGCTATGCCCGCGCCCACACCGTCCTGACCGCGACCGAGATCGAGGATCGCGGCATCGCCACCGTCCAGGACGCCCTGCGCGCGCTGCCCGGCGTATCGGTCAGCGGCAGCGGCGCCAGCATCGCGCAGGTTCGCATCCGCGGCGCCGAGGCGAACCACACCCTGATCCTGATCGACGGCATCGAGGCGGCGGGGGGCGAGGATGAATACGTCCTGACCGGGCTGGAGACCACCGACATCGACCGGATCGAGGTGCTGCGCGGACCGCAATCGGTGTTCTATGGATCGAACGCGTCGGCGGGGGTGATCAACATCATCACCCGCGACGCGCCCCAGGGCCTGTCCTATGGCGGCGCGGTCGAGATTGGGAACGGTGGCGCGGCCTCGGTCCATGTCAGCCGTCGCGGGGAACGGGGTGGGCTGCGGCTGTCGCTGTCGGCGCGCGACGATCTGGGCTATGACCAGTCGGGCGATGGCGGCGGCAAGGACGGGATCAACCGCAAGACCGCCGTCCTGTCCGGCGACGTCCTGGCCACCGACGATTTGCGCCTTGGGGTGGCGCTGCGCCAGTCCACCGAGGATTACGGCTTTGACGCCGAGAACTTTGCCGCGACCGATGCCGAAAGCTATCTGGTCGATGCCGACCTGTTCGGCCGCCGCGACGAGTTTCAGGGCGGGGTCTGGGCGGAATATACCGCGTTGGACGGCCGCCTGGTCCAGCGCCTGGACTATCAGCACAGCATCACCCGGCAGAGCCAGGACAACAGCCCGTTCCGGCGCGGCCAGACCGAAAAGCTGAAATACCGCGCCAGCCTGGGGTTGGACGGGTCGGCCGCCGATGCCTCGCAGCTGCTGAACCTCTTGGCGGAACATCAGCGCGACAGCAACTCGACCGCGCCGGGGCAGTCCCGGGAGATGTCGTCGGTCGCGCTGGAATACCGCGCGATGCTGGCCAGCGGACTGGATGTCCAGGCCGGGCTGCGCCACGACGCGAACCGCGTCTTTGCCGATTTCACCAGCTGGAACCTGGGCCTGTCCTGGCAGATGCCCGACCGCCCGTTCCGCCTGCACGCATCCGCCGGGACGGGGCTGGTGAACCCGTCCTATTTCGAGCTGTATGCCGATGCCGGCTTCTTCGGCACCGTCTATCAGGGCAATCCCGACCTGCGCCCGGAAAAGAACAGCGGCTTTGATCTGGGGGTCGAGGCGCAGCTGCCGGACGGTCGCGGGACCATCGACGTCACCTATTTCAACGAGACGCTGGAGGACGAGATCACCGACTATCTTGTCGGCATCGAGGATGGCGTGGCGTTCTATTCCTATCGCAACCAGTCCGGCGAAAGCCCCCGCCAAGGGGTCGAGGTCGCGGCCCGCATTCTGGCGACCGACAGTCTGACCCTGGGGGCCAGCTATACCTATCTGGACGCGGAAAATCCCGATGGCAGCGTCAAGACCCGCCGCCCCCGGCACGAGGCTGGCCTGAGCGCGACACTGTCGGTCCTGGACGGGCGCGGGTCGGTCACGGGCGATCTGCGCCATGTGGCAGGCACCTTCGACACCCAGTTCTGGGGCGGGTTCGAGACGCGCGAACTGCCGTCCTATACCGTGGTCAACCTTGCCGCGGGCTATGACCTGACGCCGAACGTGCGGGCGACGGCGCGGGTGGTGAACCTGTTCGACCGCGACTATTCGGATGTCTGGGGCTTTGCGAACCAGGGGCGGACCGGCACCATCGGCCTGCAGGCGCGCTGGTGATCCGCGGGCTGATCGGGCTGGCGCTGATGGCCGCCCCCGCATGGGCCGATGCGCCCGTGCGGGTGGTGTCGATCAACCTGTGCACCGATCAGCTGGCGATGCTGGTGGCGGCGCCGGGACAGCTGGCCTCGGTCAGCTATCTGGCGCAGGACCCGGTCTCTTCGGCCATGGCGCGCGAGGCCGAGGCCTATCCCACCAACCGCGGCCAGGCCGAGGACATCCTGGCCCTGCAGCCCGATCTGGTGCTGGCGGGCACCTATTCCTCTCCGGCGACGCTGGACATGCTGGACAGGCTGGGCCTGCGCGTGGCGACCTTCGACATGGGGACGGACCTGGACAGCATCCGCACCAACCTGCGCCTGATGGGCGACGTGCTGGGCCGACGGGACCGCGCCGACCGGATCGTGGCGCAGTTCGACCGCGACCTGGCGGCACTGCAGGCGGACCCGCGCCCCGACCGCCGGGCGGCGCTGTATGGGGCGAACGGCTACAGCTCGGGTCAGGACAGCCTGGCCGGGGCGATCCTGGCGGCGGCGGGCCTGACGAACGTGGCGACGGAACTGGGCCTGTCGCAGGGCGGCTTCGTGCCGCTGGAGGATCTGGTGATGGCCGATCCCGACCTGATCGTGACCGGCCAGCGTCAGCCCCGTGCCTCGCGCGCCGAGGAGGTGATGGACCACCCCGTCCTGCGCGCCATCACGCCGGGGCGGCAGGTCGTCACTGCGCCCGACCGGGACTGGGCCTGTGGCACGCCGCATGTCCTGCGCGCCGTGGCACAGCTGCGCCAGGTCGCGCCATGAGGCTGACGGCCGCGCTTGGCGCGCTTGTGGGCATGCTGTTCGTGACATCGCTGCTGATCGGGACCAGCTGGCAGCCGCCCGGGCCCGCGCTGGCGGCGCTGTTCGGGCGGGGCGATCCGCTGCTGGTCCTGGTCATGCAGGAACTGCGCCTGCCGCGCGCCATCCTGGGCGCGGCGGTGGGCGCATCGCTTGGGCTGGCGGGGGCCGCGATGCAGGGCTTTCTGCGCAATCCCCTGGCCGAACCGGGGCTGATCGGCACGTCGGGCACGGCGGCGCTTGGCGCGGTGCTGGCGATTCAGACCGGGCTGGCCGCGGCCTTTCCCCTGGGCCTGCCGCTGGCGGCGCTGGCGGGGGCGGCGCTGTCGGTCGGGCTGGTCATGGGGCTGGCGGGCCCGCGCGGCGGCGCGCTGGCGCTGATCCTGGCGGGGATCGCCATATCGGCCCTGGCCGGGGCCGCGACCTCGCTGGTCCTGAACCTGTCGCCCAACCCCTTTGCCGCCAACGAGATCGTCTTCTGGATGATGGGGTCGCTGGTCGACCGCTCCATGCTGCATGTCCGCATCGCTGTGCCGGTGATGATCGCGGGCGCGGTGATCCTGTGGCCCGCCGCCCGTGCCCTGCGCGCCCTCAGCCTGGGAGAGGACGCCGCCGCCAGCATGGGCATCAGCCTGCGCGCGCTGCGGCTGCGGCTGGTGCTGGGCACGGCGGCGCTGGTCGGCGGGGCCACGGCGGTGGCGGGCACCGTGGGCTTCGTCGGGCTGGTCGTGCCGCATCTGCTGCGCCGCGCGGTGGGCGGCGATCCGGGGCGGCTGCTGGGGGCATCGGCGCTTGGCGGGGCGGCGATGGTGCTGGCGGCCGACATCGCGGTGCGGGTAATCCTTCCGGGGCGCGACCTCAAGCTGGGCGTCCTGACCGCCCTGATCGGCGCGCCCTTCTTCCTGCAGCTGATCCTGCGGCTGAGGGCGCGGGCATGACCCTCATGCGGCTGTCCGGCCTGTCCCTGTCGCGCGGCGCGGTGCCGGTGCTGGACCGGATCGACCTCTACGTGGAGCCGGGCGAGTTCGTGGGCCTGCTGGGCCCGAACGGTGCGGGCAAGACGACGCTGCTGCGCGCGGCCCTGGGCCTGTTGCCGGCGACGGGGCGGTCATCGCTGGCGGCGCTGGCCCCCGATGCACGGGCGCGCCAGGCGGCCTATCTGCCGCAGGGCCGTGACATCGCCTGGCCGATGCCGGTGGAGGTGGTCGTGGCCCTGGGCCGCATCGCCCATCCCGATGCCGCCGCGCCGCGCGACCACCCTGCGGTCCACGACGCGCTGCGGGCCCTGAGCCTGACTGCCCTTCGCCACCGCGATGCGACCACCCTGTCGGGCGGCGAACAGGCCCGCGTGCTGATCGCCCGCGCGCTGGCGCAGGACACCCCCCTGCTGATCGCGGACGAGCCCATCGCCGGGCTGGACCCCGCCGCCGCCATCGGCGTCATGGACCTGTTCGCGGGACTTGCGCGGCAGGGGCGGGGGGTGGTCGCGTCGCTGCACGACCTGGGGCTGGCCGCGCGGCACTGCACGCGGCTGGTGGTGCTGGACGGGGGCCGCATCGTGGCCGACGGACCGCCCGCCGCCGTGCTGACCCCCGACCTGCTGGCGCGGGTCTTCGGCATCGCCGCGCATCTGGCGGACGGTCCGGACGGTCCGATCTTTCAGCCGCTGCGGGTCACCCCGCGCGCATAGGCGCGAAAGCGGCCGCGGCATCTGGACCCCGCACCCCGTTCCGGGTCATGGTCCGCGGCAGGGTACAGGGTCAGCGGGCAAGGGGTGCGGATGTCGTCCAGGTTAAGGTGGTTCATCGTCAGGATCTCCCAGAAGATCTGGGTGGTCGCGGCGCTTTACACGGTGATGGGCATCGGCACGGCCTTCGTCGCGCCGCTGATCGGGCCCATGCTGCCCGACGGGCTGGGCGACAAGCTGGGCTCGGGCGCGGTCGAGGCGGTGCTGTCGGTCCTGGCCAGCTCGATGCTGTCGGTGGTCACCTTCTCGCTTGGGATCATGGTGTCGGCCTTCACGGCGGCATCCGGGTCGGTCACGCCGCGGGCGACGCAGCTGCTGAAATCGGACCGCACCACGCAGCGCGTCCTGTCGACCTTCCTGGGGTCGTTCCTGTTCAGCCTGATCGGCATCATCGCGCTGAACGCGGGCTTTTATTCCGACAATGACCGGCTGGTGCTGTTCGTGGCCACGATCCTGGTCGTGGTCATCATCGTCATCGCGATCCTGCGCTGGATCGCGCACCTGACCGTCTTCGGCCTGATGGACGATTCCATCCGCAAGGTCGAGGAGGCCGCCCGCAGCGCGCTGGACCACCGGCTGGACACGCCCTTCCTGGGCGGTCACGAGGGGTCGGGCCCGCCGCCCGGCGCCCGTGCCGTCCATCACGACCAGATCGGCTATCTGGTCCATGTCGACATGCCGGCGCTGCAGGCGATGGCCGACGACGCGGGCGTGGACATCCACCTGGCGGCCCTGCCGGGCAGGTTCCTGCATCCCGGCCTGCCGGCCCTGTGGATCGCGCGCCAGACCGCGTCCGACCAGGAACCCGATGACGAGGCCCTGTGCAAGGCGCTGACCGTCGCGGAAAGCCGCACCTATGACCAGGACCCGCGGTTCGGCCTGACCGTCCTGACAGAGATCGCCGAACGCGCCCTGTCGCCCGCCGTCAACGACCCGGGCACCGCGATCGACATCCTGGGCCGGTCGGTCCGCCTGCTGTCCGCCTGCGCCGACGCGCGCAAGGTCGCGCTGGACTTTCCGCGGGTCTGGGTGCCCGCCCTGGCGGTCGAGGATCTGCTGGACGACGTCTTCCCGCCCATCGCGCGCGACGGTTCGGCCATCTTCGCGGTGCAGATGCGGCTGCAGAAATCGCTGCTGGCGCTGGCGCAGATCGCCCCGGACCGGTTCGCGGCCTCTGCCCGGCGCCACTCGGCCGAGGCGATGGCGCGCTGCCGCGACCAGATGCTGCCGTCGGAACGCGAACGCCTGAACGCGGTCGTCGAGGCCATCCAGACGGTGGGCTAGACCTGGTCCCAGTCCAGCACGATCTTGCCGCTCTGGCCGGCCTTCATGGTGCGGAAGCCCTGTTCGAATTCGGCCATCGGCAGGTCGTGGGTGATGACGGCGCTGACGTCCAGGCCGTTTTCCAGCATGGCCAGCATCTTGTACCAGGTCTCGAAGATCTCGCGGCCATAGATGCCCTTGATGACCAGCGACTTGAACACGATGCGGTTCCAGTCGACCAGCGTGGGCGCGGCGGGAATGCCCAGCATGGCGATGCGCCCGCCCATCACCATCGCGCCGACCATCTGGTCGAAGGCCGCGGCATTTCCCGACATTTCCAAGCCCACGTCGAACCCCTGGCGCATGCCAAGGCGGGCGCAGACCGACGGCAGGTCCTCGGAGGCGACGTTGACCGGGACCACGTCGGCCACCCGCGCCGCCAGGTCCAGCCGCGTCTGGTTCACGTCGGTGATGACCACGTGACGCGCGCCGACATGGCGCGCGACCGCGGCGGCCATGATGCCGATGGGCCCCGCGCCGGTGACCAGCACGTCCTCTCCGATCAGCGGAAAGCTGAGCGCGGTGTGCACGGCATTGCCAAGCGGGTCCAGGATCGCGCCGATGCGGTCGGACACGCCGTCGGGCAGCGGCACCACGTTGAAGGCGGGCAGCGCCAGGTATTCGGCAAAGGCGCCGGGGACATTGACGCCGATGCCGCGGGTTTCGGGGTCCAGGTGGAACTGGCCCGACCGGCTCTGGCGGCTGGTATGGCCGATCAGGTGGCCCTCTCCGGAACAGCGCTGGCCCAGGGTCAGGCCGGTGACGTCGCGGCCCAGTTCGACGATCTCTCCGGCGAATTCGTGGCCGATGATCATGGGCGCGGGGACGGTGCGGGCGGCCCATTCGTCCCAGTTCCAGATATGCACGTCCGTCCCGCAGATGCCGGTCTTGCGCACCCGGATCAGGACGTCCGACGGGCCGATCTGGGGCACGGGGCGGTCCTGCAGGGCCAGCCCCTCTCCGGGGCCGGTCTTGACCAGCGCCTTCATCGGATCGCCCCGGTTTCGCGGCCTGCGTCGACAAAGGCCTGCAGCGCGGTGTCCAGGTCGGCCATGTCGATGGCGGCGTTCATCTGGGTGCGGATGCGGGCCTGACCGCGCGGCACGACCGGAAAGAAGAACCCCGCCACATAGACGCCGCGCCGTTCCAGCGCGGCTGCCATGGCCTGCGCCAAGGGCGCCTCGGACAGCATGACGGGCACGATGGGGTGCTGGCCGGGCAGCAGCGCGAACCCCGCGTCGGTCAGGCCCTTGCGCCAATGCGCGGTCTTGCGCGCAAGATCCGCGCGCAGGTCGTCGGCATCCTCGACCAGATCGATCGCGGCCAGCCCTGCGGCCACGATCGACGGCGGCAGCGCGTTCGAGAACAGATAGGGCCGCGCCCGCTGGCGCAGCAGGTCGATGACCGGCTGCGGCCCGGCGATGTATCCGCCAAGCGCGCCGCCAAGCGCCTTGCCAAGCGTCCCTGTCAGCAGGTCGACCCGCGCGCCCAGGTGCTGCGGCGTGCCCGCGCCCTTCGGCCCCATGATGCCCACCGCGTGACAGTCGTCGACCATCACCAGCGCGCCATAGCGGTCGGCCAGATCGCGGATCGCGGGCAGGGGCGCCAGGTGGCCGTCCATCGAGAACACGCCGTCCGTGGCGATCATGATGAAACGCGCACCGCCGTCCCGCGCCTCGCGCAGGCGGGATTCCAGCTGGTCCATGTCGCCGTTCGCATAGCGATAGCGGCGCGCCTTGCACAGACGGATGCCGTCGATGATCGACGCATGGTTCAGCGCGTCCGAGATGACCGCGTCCTCGGGGCCCAGCAGCGGTTCGAACAGCGCGCCGTTGGCGTCGAAACAGGACGCGAACAGGATCGCGTCGTCATGGCCCAGCCACCCGGCCAGGCGCTGTTCCAGCTGGCGGTGCAGGTCCTGCGTCCCGCAGATGAACCGCACGGATGCCATGCCAAAACCGTGGCTGTCCATCGCCGCGACCGCCGCCGCGCGCAGGGCGGGATGGTTGGCCAGCCCCAGATAGTTGTTGGCGCACAGGTTGATCGTGGGCGCCCCCGCCACCGCGACGCGGCTGCCCTGGGGCCCGGTGATCAGGCGTTCGCGCTTGGTCAACCCTTCCTGGCCGATCTGGTCCAACTGCTGGCTGACGCTGTCCAGAAACGCGCTTGCATCCGTCATGTGGTCAGTACCTCCGTTTTAACGGAGGCTAGGGCCTTTGCCTCCGCCGGGCAAGATAAAAGAAATCCGTCCGTGATGACGGATCAACTGTCCCGCACGATCATCAGCACGCGGGCGGCGGCATCGCCCGCCGTGACGCTGTGCGGGCGGTCGGCGGCATAGTTCGCGGCATCGTTCTGCGCCAGGGCCGCCCGTTCGTCGCCCGAGGTGATGGTGACCGCGCCCTCCAGCACCACGACATCCTCGCGGCAGCCGGTGCGATGGGGCGCGGACTCCAGCGCGGCGCCGGGGCCAAGGCGGATCTCGTAGATCTCGTGCTCTCCGACGGTCTGCGGCGCGCTGAGGATGCGGATCACCACGTCGCGCCCCCGGTCGGCGATGACCGGCGCGGCGGCGGCCTGCACCACGCGGATGTCGCTTTCGGCCCGCGCCTCCCACAGGCCGGCGAAATCGACCTGCAGGGCCTGGGTCAGGTTCCACAGGGTCGCGACGGTCGGGCTGGATTCGGCGCGTTCGATCTGGCTGACCATCGACCGGCTGACGCCCGACAGCCGCGCCACCGCGTCCAGGCTGAGGCCCTTGGCGCGGCGCGCCTCCTTGAGGCGGGCGGCAAGGCGCTGGACGATGTCGGTGTTCTGGTTCATGGGGCCTTCGGTCCGTCAGGCAAGCGCGATGGGTCGCTGTTCCTCGATCGCCTCCATCGCGAAATGCGACGTGACGGTGTGCAGTTCGATGCCCGAGATCAGGCGTTGATAGAACAGGTCATAGCGTCCCATGTCCTGCGTCACCACCTTGAGCATATAGTCGTATTCGCCGCCGATGCGGAAAAAGTCGATCACCTCGGGAATGGCCGACACATGCTTGCGGAACATCGCCAGCCAGTCGGCGGAATGGTGGCGGGTCTTGATCATCACGAACACGACCAGCCCCATGCCCAGCCTGTCGCGGTCCAGCGTCACGGTCCGGTTGCGGATCACGCCCGCCTTGTCCAGCGCCTGCATCCGCCGCCAGCAGGCGTTCTGCGACAGCCCCACCCGCTCCGCCACCACGCGCTGCGAAATCGCGCTGTCGCGTTGCAGCTCCTCAAGGATGCGCCTGTCGATGCGGTCCACGCCGTTCCCCCGGTTCATGGGTCATATGACCCAATATCGCCTTCGGAATGCAAGAAACAAGGAATGAAATCGCGCTGTCGCGGGAATAGTCATTGCGAAACGCAGGCCGGATCGGGGTTTTCATGGCACAGTTGGACGAGTTTCGGGCGACATTGACGGCCGGCGACGCCGTCGCGGGCCTGCGGGCGGGGCTGATCGGTGATGACGTGGTGATCGACGGGCCCTTCGGTCCGGTGCCGATGATCTATGCCGATTACGTGGCCTCGGGCCGCGCGCTGCGCCAGGTCGAGGAGTTCGTGCTGACCCGCGTGCTGCCCTATTACGCCAACACCCACACGCAGGCGTCCTTTGTCGGCGCCTACTGTTCGGGGCTGAGGGAGGCGGCGCGGGCCTGCGTGGCGGGGATGGTCGGCGCGGGGCCGGGATACAGCACGATCTTTGCCGGGTCGGGGTCGACCGCAGGCTTGAACCGGCTGGTGGGTCTTCTGGACATCGCGGGCATCACGGCGCGCGGCGGCCGCGCCGTGGTGGTCATCGGCCCCTATGAGCATCATTCCAACATCCTGCCCTGGCGCGAAAGCGGTGCCGTGGTCATCGAGATCCCCGAGGCTGCGACCGGCGGGCCCGACCTGCCCGCGCTGGAGGCGGTGCTGGCCGATCAGGCGGGGGCCGATCTGCTGGTGGGCAGCTTTTCGGCGGCCTCGAACGTGACCGGGATCCTGACCGACACGGATGCGGTGACCCGCATCCTGCGCGCGCATGGCGCGGTGGCGATCTGGGATTACGGCGCCGCCGCGCCCTATGTCCCGATGTCGATGCAGGCGGGAACGGATGCGGCCAAGGACGCCATCGTGTTCTCTCCGCACAAGTTTCCGGGCGGGCCGGGGGCATCGGGCGTGCTGGTCGTCCGCGACGCGATCGCGCGCCGGGCGACGCCGACGCTGCCGGGCGGCGGCACGGTCAGCTTCGTGTCGCCCTGGGGGCATGCCTATGCGTCCTCGCTGTCGGCGCGCGAGGAGGGGGGCACGCCCAACGTCATCGGCGACATCCGCGTGGCCTTGGCCATGATCGCGAAGGAGGCCCTGGGTCAGGATGTCATCACCACCCGCGGGCGCGTCCTGCGGGACCGGGCGCTGGCCGCGTGGCGCGGCAACCCGGCCATCCAGGTGATGGCCCCCGATGCGCCGGCCGACAGCCTGCCGATCCTGTCCTTCCGCATTCGCGACGGGCGGGGCGGGCTGGTCCATCACCAGCTGTTCACGCGCATGCTGTCCGACATCCATGGGGTGCAGGCCCGCGGCGGCTGCGCCTGCGCGGGCAGCTATGCCCACCGGCTGCTGGGCATCGACCGGGCGCAGTCGGACGACCTGTTCGACCGCATCGCGCAAGGGCACGACACCGAGAAGCCGGGCTGGGTGCGGCTGAACTTCTCGGTGCTGCTGGACGATGCCAAGGCCGACCGGATCATCGAGGCGGTCGATGACCTGGCGCGGAACGCCGCGCGGTGGGCCGGGCTGTATCAGGTCGACCCCGCAACCTCGCGGTTCACCCTGCGGCCCGACGCGGCACTGGCCCGCATCGCATAGGCGGGGTGCAACCAGGCCGCATCTGTGTTTCGATGGCGATGCATCGCAACCGAAGGCCCGCCATGATCCCGCGCGACATCGTCAGACCCCTGTGCCTTGGCATCGCGGGCATCGTCCTGTGGGGTGGCTTTGCCGCGGTCCAGGGGGTGGCGGAACCTTGGGATGCCGGCCTCTACTGGACGCTGGCCTATCCGGCGCTGCTGCTGGCATCGGGGCTTGCGGGAGCGTGGCTTGTGCGGCGTGCGTGGCTGGCCGGGCTGATGCTGACGATGGCGCAGCTGCCCGCGATGCTGCTGTGGTCGCGGGGCGACGGGATGGTCCCCTTCGCGGTGGCCCTGCTGGCAGCACTGGCCGTGCCGGCCATGCTGGCGGCGGGGCTGGGCGGCAGGATGGCGCGTCATGGCTGATCGCGGTTCGGTCCTGCAGACGCCGGACGGGCGTTACATCGTCGTGCGGGGACGGTTGTGGCGGGCATCCGATCCGGGCCTGGACCCGGATACGCGCGCCCGTCATGTCGCGGCCCTGATGGATGCGCGGCGGGCGGTCAAGGCGGCCAAGGCATCGGATGATACGACGGCACTGGCCAAGGCACGCCGCGCCGTGGATGCGGCCAAGGTTCTGCTGGGCGAACGCGGCCCGGTCTGGTGGACGGATGGGGCCCCCGATCTGGGACGACACATGGTCCACAACACCCCCTATGCCGCCTGGTTCAAGGCTCTGGGCGACAAGACGCCCTAGTCGTCCGGCCCGAAACCATCCGGGACCCGGCGACCGGGGACATAGGTCAGGCCGGCATCCTCGATCAGGTCCTGGGCCATGGAATCGGCGTTCAGCGGGGCATTCCGGACATGCTGCCAGATCGCGCGGACGGCGGGCAGCATCTGCGGTTCGGACAGGGCACGGGCGGTGTGCATCCAGATCGCCAGCCCGTCGCTGCTGTCATATTCTCGCGCCTTGCGCAGGGCCGCGATCCGCGTGACGGCGCCCGACACGAACCGTTTGCGCGCGGCGGGGGGCCAGTCTGAGAGGCTGTTCAGGTCCTGGCCGTCGGCCAGATGGAAGGCCTGCCAGAACCATGCGGCGGCGGCCTGGCTCTCGACGAAATGCGGCTTGGCGTCTGCCAGCCTGTCGGCCAAAGCCTGCGCCTCGTCGATGAGGGCGGTCTTGGCCTTGTCGGCCTTCCAGCTGCTGAACGACATGGCGCCCCCTTTTCAACATGACGATGCCGCCATGATCGCATGGCGGCATCGGATCGCAAGGATGATCAGTTCGCAGGTGCCGCCGGCACAGGCGCGGGCGCCGGGGAGGCCGGCGCGGGCGTCTCGGGCGCGGCCTCCGGTTCGGCGGGCGTCGGCGCCGGCGTTTCGGCCGGTGCTTCGATCCGGTCCGTGTCGATCGGTTCGGGGATCACCGTGCCATCGGCCGCAGCCACGCGCCAGACCGTGTTGCCGGCATCATCCGCGACCAGCAGCGCGCCGGTCCCGTCGATGCCCAGGCCCACGGGGCGCCCATGCACCTTGCCGTCGACCAGGAAACCGGTCACGACATCCTGCATCATCCCGTCCGGACGGCCGTCGGCGAAGGGGACATAGGACACCTTGTAGCCGTTGAACTCGTCCCGGTTCCAGCTGCCGCGCTGACCGACGAAGGCACCGTTCGCGAAGGCGTCGGGCATCGCTGCGCCATTGGTGAAGACCAGACCCAGGGCCGCCACGTGGCTGGACAGCGCATAATCGGGCGCGATCGCCGTCTCGACCAGATCGGGTCGCGCCGGGCGCACGCGGGCGTCCACGTGATCGCCGTAATAGCTGTAGGGCCAGCCATAGAACGCATCTTCCTGGACCGAAGTCATGTAGTCTGGCACCAGGTTCGGCCCCAGTTCGTCACGTTCGTTGATGACCGCCCACAGCGCGCCGCTGTCGGGGTTGAAGGTCAGGCCATTCGGGTTGCGCAGCCCCGAGGCATAGATCTTGGACGCCCCCGTCTCGCGGTCGATCTGCCAGATGGCGGCGCGGCCCTTTTCGGCCTCCATCCCGTTCTCGGCGGCGTTCGAGTTCGAGCCGACCGACGCGTACAGCATCGTCCCATCCGGGCTGAGCGCCAGATCCTTGGTCCAGTGGTGGTTCAGCGGACCGCCCGGCAGCGGCGTGACCGTCGTGGGTTCGGCATCGATCACCGTGTCGCCCAGGGCATAGGGATAGGAGATCACCGCATCGGCGGCGGCGACATACAGCGTGTCGTCGATCCAGGCCAGGCCGAAGGGCGAATGCAGCCCGGTCAGCAGGTCGTGACGTTCGTCCACCGTGCCGTCGCGGTCGGTGTCGCGCAGCAGCGTGATCAGGTTGCTTTCCGCCGGGGGGGCGTCACCGCCGCCCGCCGCAAAGGCCATGATCCAGCCGCGGACGAAATCCTTGGGGCGGTATTTCGGCTTACCCTCCGGCGCGCGCGACTGGACCACCAGCACGTCACCGTTGGGCAGCGTATGGACGGTGCGCGGATTGACCAGGTCGGTGGCATAGGCGCTGATCGTCAGCCCCTCGGGGACGGCCGGGGTCTGGCCGTCGGCCCAGCCCACGACCTCGGCCACGTTCACGCTTGGCAGCGGATTGACGAATTTCGGTTCGGGCAGGACCGGATCGGGACCGATCTGGCTGGTGATGTCGAACCCTTCGGAATCCTGCGCGGCGGCGGCCATCGGCAGGGCTAGGCCAAGCGTCAGGACGGCGGAACCGGACAGCATCAGCCTGCGACGCAGGGTGGAGGTATGAATGGTCATGATGGCGTCCTTTTCAGGCGGTGCGCAGGGACAGGGGGGCGGTGGCGCGACGGTTCAGCACCGCCGCCAGCAGCATCAGCACGCAGGTCACGACGGACAGCGTGATGCCCCAGGGCATGATGGCGGTCCAGCCGTCGCCCGCATGCAGCAGGCTGTTGAAGAAGGCGGCCAGCATCACCAGCACATACATCCCGACCGCGCCCCAAGACGGGCCGGGGCGGCGCGTCAGCAGGCCGATCAGCCACAGCACGCAGCCGACCCCGGCCACGATCAGGCCGAAGAACAGCAGCCAGGACGAAAAGTCCTTCCACATCAGGACGGTGGTCTGCAGATAGGCGTAATCGGTCACCACCGGCAGGGCCAGCAGGCCCGCGGACATATGGGTCAGGACGGACAGTCCCGGAACGGGGCGCCGCGCGCCGATGGGGTGCGGGGAATAGGCGGTTGCGGCCATGGGATCGCTTTCGTGAAATGCATTATGATCAATAGAACCGCCAAATGCCCGCGATGTTCCGCCCTGATGCAGCATGATCGTGCCGGGACCGCGCCGAAACCGGGCGCGGCCCCGTGCAGGGTCAGGCGGCGGCGCGTGACCCCGTGCCGCGCAGGCGTCGGATCGCGGTGTCCAGCGCCAGCATCACCAGCAGCGATGCGCCGGTCAGCGGGAACAGGATGCCACCCACCGCCAGGATGGCCAGCAGGCCGCGGAACACCCGGCGGTCGGCGGGCATCGGTGGCACGCCCATCGACCGCGACGGGCGACGCTTCCACCACATCACCCCGCCGGACACCGCCAGCAGGACGATGCCCCCGCAGACCGCCAGCAGCAGGATCTGGTTCGCCAGGCCGAACTGCTGGCCCATATGGGTGTTGATGCCGAATTCCAGCCAGCGTCCCATGGGGCCGTAATCGGCATAGCTCATGTCGACCAGGGATCGGCCGCTGTACTGGTCCAGATGGACCACGCGCTGCTGGGCCAGGTCGTCGGGATAGGCCGACCCGCTGTACACCCCGGTGGGCGATGACGGCAGCGCCACCGAAAAGCCCCGATGCAGGCCAAGCCGCTCGAACGCCGCCACGGCGGCGTTCAGCCCGATGGGGGCGGCACCCTGGGCCGGGGGCGGGGTTTCGGGAACGCGCGCCTGCTCCAGCGACCACGATGTCTGTGCCGTGTCGGTCAGGCGCTGGTCCGACATCGGCACGTCGACGCGCACGCCCGACGGATAGCCGAAGTTGTGCCCGTTGGCCCATTCGTTGACCTTGCCGCCCCAGACCTGCGACCAGGGCATGCCGGTCACCGCCAGGAACACGATGAAGCCGCCCACCACGATGCCGGTCACCGCATGGGTGTCGCGCCAGAAGACGCGCCTGCGCCGGTCGCCCCGGACCGACAGGACGCCCCCCGCCTGGCCGCGCGGCCACCACAGATAGATGCCGGTGGCGACCAGCAGGATCGTCCAGCCGCCCACGATCTCGATCACGCCGCGGGCGACGGGCCCGAAATAGCGCAGGCTGTGCAGATAGCGCACCGTCCACATGACCGTGCTGCGGTCGGGGCGCGCGCCCAGGACGTAACCCTCGTAGGGGTTGACATAGACCGCCATGCGGCGCCCGTCGTCGGTGGCGACCGTCACCTCGGCCGAGGCGGCGGCCGTTGGGGGGTCGGTGTACTTGACCGCGCGGCCGGGCACCGCGGTCACGGCCGAGGCGACGATCGCCTCGGGGCTCAGCGTGCCGGTCTGCGCGACCTCGACCCGCTTGATGTCGGCATGGATGATGGCGTCGATCTCGTCGCGGAACAGATAGGCCGCGCCGGTGACGGCCAGCGTGATCAGGAACGGCAGGACGAACAGTCCCGCATAGAAATGCCAGCGCCAGACGGCGCGGTACAGATCGGACACGGCCGCGCGCGGGCGGGGCGAGGCGTCCAGGGTCGCATCGGACATGGGTTTCCCTGTCGGTTCTGTGGGGATGCGGCGGCGCGGACCCGCGCCGCCCAGGGATCAGCTGGCCAGCAGGCGCCGGATGGTGCCCATCGCGCGGTCGTGGTCTTCCTGATAGGACACGAGGCCGAAGAAATCGCCGCCATCGTCGAACAGCAGCACCTGGGTCGAGTGGTTGACGGTATAGTCGCCCCCCTCCAGCGGCACCCGCTGCGCAAAGGCGCGAAAGGCGGCGACGGCCTTGTCGATCTCGGCCCGCTCTCCGGTGATGCCGGTGACGCCGGGCACCCAGGACACGTATTCGCCCAGGACCTCGCGCGTGTCGCGTTCGGGGTCCACGGTGATGAACAGCGTGCGCAGCGTCTGGCCGTCCCGGGCCAGCTCGTCCTGCCAGGCGGTGACCTCGCCCAGGGTGGTGGGACACACGTCGGGGCAATGGGTGAAGCCGAAGAAGACGGCGGTCGGCTGACCCTGCAGATCGGCCTGGGTGAACGGCTGGCCATCCGCGGTGACAAGGGTGTAATCGCCCTTGCCCAACTGCTGCATGGCGACCTGGTGGTCGGTCGGCGCGGGCCGCAGGACCGTGGCCCACAGCAGCGCGGCGCCGGCCACCACGACCGCGGTCCAGGCCAGCACCCGCACCAGGCGAAGCGTCTGTCGGGTCATGGTCAATGCCCCGCGTGCGGATCGGCGCCCTGCGGGGCATCGCCCGCCGCGCGTGCGTTGAACGCCTGGATCGACAGCGGCACGGTGATGTCGCCGGCACCCTCGAAGGTCAGGGTGACGTCGATGCTGTCGCCCTGGACCAGGGGGGCCGCCAGCTGCAGGAACATCAGGTGATAGCCGCCGGGCTGCAGCGCCACGGTCTGGCCCGCCGGGATCGGCAGGCCGTCCTCTACCGGGCCCATCGTCATGATGTCGCCCGACATGGTCATCTGATGGATCTCCATCCGTCCGGCGATGTCCGATGTGGCGGCGACCAGGCGGTCGTCCGCAGCGCCGTCATTGGCGATCGTCAGAAAGCCGCCCGCGACGGGGGCATTGGGCAGGGTGGCGCGGGCATAGGGCGCGGTGACGGTCAGCTCGCCGACCTGCCACGCCGCATCCGGGTCGGGCAGGGACAGGGGCGCCGCATGGGCGGCGGTATGACCCGCATGGTCCGCACCGTCGCCGGTGCCGTGCGCCCATGCGGCAGGGGCCAGCAGGGTCGCGACCGCAAGCGCGGCCAGAAGGGGAAAGGTCGTCATGGCATGTCTCATCTGTGAACGGTCGTGTTCGCGGCGGCCGCAATGCGGCGGCCGGACGGTCGCGGTGCCGGGCGGGCCCGGTCGTCGCGTCGGTCTCAGACGAGGGCGGGTGGTCCGCGGGCGGCGGGGGTCAGAACCTCGGCCCGGCGAAGATGGAGGGGGATGTCGGTCCCGAAATCGGCGTCCAGTTCGCGGAACCGCGGCGGGACCATGTCGACGGCGGGGGAGGCCAGCACCGATTGGCCGTGCAGCGCCCAGTCACAGGGCGGGGTGCCGGGATGGCCGCCGCGACCCGGCTGGTCGTCGGGATGGACCTGCCCGTCGGGGGTCATGATCGCGTCGACCATGCCGGTGCCGGTGCACAGAACGATCCGCACGCCGCCCGCGGGGGCGGCCTCGATCATCGTGCCCTGGCTGATCGTGGCCAGCATCAGGAACGGCACCAGCAACAGCCAGCGCAGCGCGCGCCCCGGCGTCAGCCGGGCCCGCTGCGGTCTGTCGGTCTGGGAATCGCGACGGATCAACGCTGTCTCCTGGAATGCGCGGCATCGATAGCGCAGCCCGAAACCAAAGGGAAGATGCGCCAAGGCCGCAGGCCCGACGCGTCACGACCCCGATGCAAAGCGATAGCCCACCCCGGATTCGGTGAAGATGTAGGACGGGTTGCCCGCATCGTCGCCGATCTTGGCGCGCAGCTGCCGGATGAAGACGCGCAGATAGTGGCTGTCCTCCAGATGGGCCTTTCCCCAGACATGTTCCAGCGCCATGCCCTGCGTCACCAGCCGCCCGGCATTCGACGCCAAAAGCCACAGCAGGTCGAACTCCTTGCGGGTCAGGTGGATCTCGGTGCCGCCCTTGAGGACCGTCCGGGCGGCGGCGTCGATGGTCAGGTCGGCCACCTGCAGCGCCGCCCCCTGCGGGGCCGCACCCGACCGGTCGCGCAGAAGGCCGCGCAGTCGGGCCAGCAGTTCCCCGATGCCGAAGGGCTTGGTCACGTAGTCCTGCGCGCCGGCGTCCAGCAGGGCGACCTTGTCGGCCTCGGACGCGCGGACCGACAGGACCAGGACCGGGACCTGGCTCCATTCGCGCAGCCGGGCCAGGACCGCGCGCCCGTCCATGTCGGGCAGGCCCAGGTCCAGGATCACCGCCTCGGGGGTGGTCAGGGCGCAGGCCTCGATGCCGTCGCGGCCGGTGGCGGCCTCGGTCACGTGATGGCCCTGCGCCTCCAGCGCGACCCGCAGGAAGCGGCGGATCGGGGCCTCGTCGTCGATGATCAGGATGCGGGCGGGCAGGGTCATGCGGGCGTGTCCAGCGGCAGGGTCAGGGTGATGCGGGTGCCGCGCCCGTCCGCGCGGGCGGGGTGGGCGGCGATGGTGCCGCCATGGGCTTCGACGATGCCGCGCGCGATGGCAAGACCCAGGCCCGTGCCCGCGCGCTGACCGTCGCCCTCGGCCACGCGATAGAACATGTCGAAGACCCGGCCGCGCGCGTCGGGCGGGATGCCGGGGCCGTCGTCGCCGACCGACAGTTCGGCCCGTGCCCCGTCGACACGTGCGGTCACGTCGATGCGGCTGCCCTCGGGGGCGTATTTCGCGGCGTTGTCCAGAAGGTTCATCACCACCTGCTCGATCAGCAGCGGGTCGACCAGCACCTGCGGCAGATCGTCGGGGACCGCGACCTCGACCCGGTGATCGCGCAGCGCGCCGCGCAGGCGATGCCGCGCGCTGCCCGCGATTTCGCGCAGGTCGGCGGGCACGCGCTTGGGCACCAGCGCGCCGTGGCCAAGCCGCGTCATGTCCAGAAGGTTCTGGATGTAGCGGTCCAGCCGCTCGCCCTCGTCGCGGATGGTGGCGGCCATGCTGGCGCGTGCGGGGGCGGCCAGGTCCAGCGCCGGATCGGCCAGCGACGATGCCGCGCCGATGATCGACACCAAAGGCGTGCGCAGGTCATGGCTGACCGAGGACAGCAGGGCCGCGCGCAGGCGTTCGGCCTCGGACGTGACCAGCGCCTGTTCCAGGTCGGCCTGCAGCGCGATGCGTTCCAGCGCGATGCCGGTCTGATCGGTCATCGCGTCCAGCAGGCGGCGGTCCATCGGCGCCAGACTGCGCCCGTCGGGATAGGCGATGCCCAGGATGGCCAGCCGCCGCCCCTCGGTGCCGACGGGCAGGAACAGCCAGTCGCTGGCGGGCAGCGTGCCCGAGCCGCGCCCGGCCTCCTCGCCGCGGGTCCAAGCGTAATCGGCGGCGGATGCGTCGCGCAGGGCCAGCGTGTCGCGGGGCGGTTCGGCCACCTCGATCACCGGGCGGCCCAGGGGGCCGGGGCGCATCACCACGGTGTCGCATCCCAGGGCCGCGCCGACATGGATCGCGGCGGCGCGCAGGACCTCGACCGCGGATCCGGCGCCGGCGACCTGGCGCGCGAAATCGTACAGCAGGTTCGTCCGCATCGCGATGTCGCGCTGTGCCAAAGCCCGGTCGCGCAGCCGCGCGGCCAGGTTGCCGGTCAGCCCCGAGGCGATCAGGAACAGCAGCAGCGTCATGATCTGGTCCTGGCGGATCACCAGGAAGGTGTTGCGCGGATCGGTGAAGAAGAAGTTGTAGGTCAGGAAGCTGAGGCAGGACGCATAAAGCGACGGCCACAGGCCCTGGCGCACCGCGACCACGATCACCCCGGTCATGAAGATCAGCGACAGCGAGGTGACGGGAAAGATCCGGTCGGCCGACAGGGCCAGCAGGCTGGCCGCGATCACCGTCAGCGTGGCCTTGGCATAGGCGCGCGGGTCGCGGTCCACGGACCAGTGGCGCACCGCCGGCGGGGTGGGTGTCCGTTGCGGATCCGAGACGACCGTCACCTCGAAATCGCGGCCGGCCTCGGTCACGGCGCGGGCGACGTTCTGGCGGCCGATGCGCCGCCACCAGGGACGGGGCCGCGGGCGGCCCAGCAGGATGCGGCTGACGTTGCGGCGGCGGGCATAGTCCAGGATCTCG
>ENA-UOXB01000550-UOXB01000550.1-bioreactor-metagenome-genome-assembly--contig:-NODE-550-length-23941-cov-11.352675_pt1 | contig 23941 bp, 23 predicted proteins | sample MGYA00238158_ERZ761615 | MGnify/ENA primary metagenome ERZ761615 (study PRJEB28904, sample SAMN06267902) | bioreactor metagenome | isolation source: Joint BioEnergy Institute, California, USA...
CAGCCCCGCGCCCTGCCCTTCCAGCGCCCGCAGCACGTCGGCGATGACCGGCGCCGCGGCAATCGCGGGGGGCTGCAAGTCGTTCCGCGTGGTGCCCAGCCAGCCCAGCAGCGCATCGACATCGGCAAAGGCGGGAATGGGCGGCAGGGGCGGATTGTCGCGCGACCGCAGGCCCGCGAAGATCGCCGGGGTGGGCACCGCGATGCCGGGATTGACCAGCACCAGGTGCAGCGGCGGCAGGGCGGGCAGCGGGGTCAGCACCTCTCCGACGCCCTGCATGCGCGCGGGCGTCGAGGCCAGGCAGACCGGCACGTCGGCGCCAAGCCGTTCGGTCCCCTCGGGCAGCGGATGGCCCATCCGCGCCAGCCCGCGCAGCACCGCCGCCGCATCGGCGGACCCTCCCCCGATGCCCGAGGCAACGGGCAGCGCTTTGGTCAGCCGGATCGCGGCCTGTCCTCCGACCAGACGCGCGGCGCGCAGACACAGGTTGTCATCGGTGGACAGACCCGCCGCGAAGGGGCCGTCGATGCTCAGGGACAGCGGGCCGGGGGTCAGGGCGATGCTGTCGCCGACCGCCGCAAAGCAGACCAGCGAATCCAGCAGGTGATAGCCGTCGGGCCGCCGACCCGTCACGTGCAGCGCCAGGTTCAGCTTGGCGGGGGCCGCCTCGATGATCATTCGGCCGCGTCGGCCTCGGTCTGCGGGGCCTGGGTGGGGTGGCTGGCGACGGGGCCGTCCTCCTCGTCCATCACCGCGTTCAGGCCGCGATCCAGCTTGGCGCGGATGCGGTCGGCATCGACCTCTCCGCTTTCGCCGGGCTCCAGCGACAGGGCGCGCTGCCACTGGATCTGCGCCTCGCGGTGGCGGCCGACCATCCAGTAGATGTCGCCCAGATGGTCGTTGACCAGCGGGTCCGACGCCATGCTGGCGATGGAGGCCTCCATCGGCGCCACGGCCTCCTGATAGCGGCCAAGCCGGAAATAGGCCCAGGCCAGGCTGTCCAGGATATAGCCGTCGCCGGGCGACAGCTCGACCGCGCGCTTGATCATGTCCAGCGCCCGGTCCAGGTTCTGGTTCCGGTCGATCCAGGAATAACCCAGATAGTTCAGCAGGCTGGCCTGATCGGGGCGGATCTCCAGCGCGGCCAGCAGGTCGGCCTCGGCGCGGTCGAACTGGCCCGCACGCTCCAGCGAGATGCCGCGCGCGTAAAGCGGGAACCACCGCGCCTCGGGCGGGGCGTCGGCCAGAAGGTCCAGCGCCCGGTCATAGCTTGGGATCGCCTCGGCGTATTTCTCCTGCTGGCGGGTCACGTCGCCAAGCGCGATCCAGGACTGCGCCAGGCCCGGATAGGCCGCGGTCAGCGCCAGGGCCGCACGCTCCGCCTCGGCGGGGCGTTGGGCGCGCGACAGGGCGTCGATGCGCGACAGCTCGGCCTGGGGGCGCATCTCGCCCATGCGCCGGACGGCATCGAACTCGGCCTCGGCCAGGTCGAACTGCTGGCGGTCCTGCAGCAGCTGCGCGGTGGTCAGCCGGGCCTCGGGGTTCTGCGGCGCGATCCAGGGCGCCAGGCGCGCATGGATCAGCGCCAGCGGTTCCGGGTCCGGGCTGCTGGACAGGGCCGAGGCAAAGGACAGCAGCAGATGCGCGATCCCGTCCGCCGGGCCGCCCACCACGTCGAAGGGCACCGGCTGCCCCTGTTCCAGGCGCTGGCGCAGGGCCAGCAACTGCGGCTCGGCCTCCAGCCCGTCGATCTGGGACAGCAGCGCCAGCGCCTCGTCGCCGCGATCCAGCTGCGACAGGATCTGGACGCGGGCGGTCAGGCCCATCAGGTGGCCGCTGGCCTCGGACTGCACGATCAGGCGGTCGGCGGCCTCATAGTCGCCCGCCAGCGCCCGGGCCAGCGCCAGGTGATAGTTCACGATGGGGGCCAGGTCCGCATTCGCGGCCATCGCCTCGAATGCCGCGATGGCGTCGGTGGCGCGTCCCGCACCCAGCAGCGCCCAGGCACGGATGGTGCCGTCCATCAGGTCCTGGTCCAGCGGGACGTCCGGCGCATGGGTCGCGTCGATCAGGTCGACCACGCCCTGCCAGTCCTCGGCCCGGACCAACTGTGCGCGGCGCAGAAGGCCGGCCAGTTCCGTCGGACGATCCTCGTCGAACAGCCGTTCGGCCATGGCCACCGCCTGATCGACATCGCCCGCCGATGCCAGCGCGACCAGCGCGCTGTCCTGCAGATAGACGTCCTGCGGATCCTGCGCCGAAGCCATGACGAAATAGCGCGCCGCCGCGCGAAAGTCGTTCTCGACGGTCGCCATGCGGGCGGCAAGATAGGGGCCGGCCAGGCCGCTGATCTGCGCGGGCTGCTGCGTCGGCTTCGGTTCGGGCGGGCCGTCCTGCGCCAGAGCCGGCAGGGCGGTTCCCGTCGTCAGCGCAGCCAGCACGGCAAGACGCAGCAGGGCAGCAAGGGGGCGGGTCTGGGTCAAGGGCGGCACTTCCGGAAATCACATTTGCGTTGCCCGCAAGCCTAGCGGCCGGGGCCAAGGCAGGCAACGCCCCTGCCCCAAGGTTTCATCACATGTTCGAGTAATCACGCATGTTTTGGATTTTGACAGGGTCCCTTGAGGCATATCGCCGGTTGCCGTTGAAGACTGCAGGATGCGCTGTCTGTAGCGCAAGGCGACGAAGGATAGCCGCCCTGATCAGTTTGCAATTGTTAGCCGACGTACCGTCACGCTTGCCGAAAACTGAGGCATCGGCAGCAATCCGTGAAAATCGAACCATGTAACGGCATGATTTCGCCGCTTTTGTCCCGGATGTCACCTCTGCCTAGGCGTTTTGCCAATGTGCATGGTACGATCCGTTAACCAAGATCGAAACGGTCATCCGCTCGCATCCTGGTTTCTGAATGAAACGCTGTGGCCACCTGTCCTTGCAGGGGGTCGGCTATCGAATGGAGGGGTCGGATGATCGCAGCCAATCTTGCCTTTGCCCTAGCCGTGGCCATCGGCGTCATGATGCTGTTCCTGTTTAACGGGTTCGCATATTGGGAATGCCTGACGGCCTATGCACTCTGCGGAGGATTCTCGGTGCTGGCATTTGCTTGGGCATCGGCATCGCGGACGCCCGTCCGCACAGACCAGAGGTCATGACGGACGGGCACGTTGCCTGACTGGTAACCTGTGACACAAGGGAACGACCGGCGACGGGACGGACCTTATCTCTGACAATCGATACGCACGTCTTAGACTTGTGCATATGGTGCAATACGTCAATCAAATATAAGGTTGAATATAAATTAATAATTCACGCTTAAGTTGTTAATAAAAGTTTTGATATTGCCATAGTCGTCGTGCGCAATCGCATTCTGAAAACTTTTTAGAATTTTGATAAAATAGCAAGCGCATCAACATTTTACGCCTTATACGACGGTACACTCCCCACTCTACGCCTCAGTTATCGCCTAGATTAGATTTGCGAACCGAAGCCGCACAGGGGCAGCACGCAGAGCAGTGTGTCTCCTATTGGATCTTCCGATCTCTTTTAACAGGGCCATTGATACAGCTCGCCGACAGAATATCGCGTTGTTCTGGCAGATCCGACGCCGTTCCTTAGCTTGCGTTTGTCCCACATGAGACAAAGCGCAAACCGCGCAGCGCAAGATCGCGTTAAAGCTGCATTAGGGTGTCCGGGTCATACTGAGCCTTCCGGTTTCCTGATCGGACCGCGTGCTGCCCTGCCCGTCTCGGCCGCCGCCGTCCCTGCGACCATCTGAGGTGAGCATGACCACGACCCCGACCGCCCCTGCCCTTGATCTGTACGAGATCGGCGAACAGCACGACAATGACAGCTGGCTGATCTCGGACTGGGCGGCCGGGCAATCAAGCATCATGCAGTGGTCGGACGACAATGTCCGCGTCGGCGCGGATGGTGCCATCGAACTGGTCCTGGGCCGGTCCCCATCCGGATCGCCCCGTCCCTATCAGGGCGGCGAGATTCAGGGCGCCCAGATCGCCACCACCGGAACATGGGGATGGACCGTGCAGGCCCCCGACATGCAACCGGGCGCGGTATTCGGACTGTTCACCTACAAGGCGGACTGGCAGCATCAGCCCTGGGTCGAATTCGATTTCGAATTCGTGGGGGGCGACACCACGCAGGTCCAGCTGGCCATCCACATGGAGGACGCTGCCGGAAACCACATCACGCTGAATGACGCCGGCCAGCGGCGCGCGGTGATCGACCTGGGCTTTGACGCGGCTGAAGGCTTTCACACCTACGAAGTCACCGTGACTGACCGTTCCGCCGTCTTCTATGTCGATGGGCGTGTCGTGGCACAATTCAGCGCCGCGGACATGCCCGGCGGCATCTGGAACATCGGCCCCATGTCCAGCTATGTCGATCTGTGGGCGGTGGCGCCGGGGCAGGAAGGCTGGGCCGGACGATGGACCGATCCCGGAGAACCCCTGGTCGCCCGCATTGCCGGGGCAGAGATCAGGCCCGGCGAATACGGCAGTAGCGTTCCCCCCGGCCCCGTGGTCGGCGGGCCGGGTCCGACCCCCGATCCGGTCCCCGGCTTTCCGCTGTTCCCCGCCGATGCCCCTCCGGGCAGCATCATTGGCAGCGCGGGCGGCGATCGCCTGCGCGGGACCGCGGCAAGTGACACGATGTTCGGGCTGTCGGGCAATGATGTCATCGACGGCATGGCGGGCGCCGACAGGATGTACGGCATGGCCGGCGACGACGTCTATCACGTCGACAACGCGGGTGACCGGGTGATCGAAACGGCGAATGGCGGTCGGGACGTGGTGCATGCCGGCGTGTCCCACGCGCTGTCCGCCCATGTCGAGCATCTGGTGATGACCGGCACGGGGCGGGTGACCGGTGTCGGCAACGATCTGGCCAACCGCATGACCGGAAATGGGGCCGATACCATCCTGCGCGGCGCGGGTGGCGCGGACACGATCGCCGGGGGCGGCGGGGCCGACAGCCTTTTCGGCGGGAACGGAAACGACGTCCTGCATGGCGGGGTCGGCGACGACATGCTTTGGGGCGGGGCGGGCAACGACACGATCGATGGCGGCGCGGGAACGGACTGGGTCTCGTTCATGGGTCAGGCGCGGGCCGCGCGGATCGATCTGGCCATGACGGGCGCGCAGGCCACGGGGCACGGGGCCGACGTGATCCGCAATGTCGAGTATATTCACGGCGGGATGGGAAACGACATCCTGCTGGGCGACGCCCGGGCGAACGTGATCCGCGGCGGGTTCGGTGCGGACATCCTTCACGGCAGGCAGGGCGATGATCGCCTGGACGGTGGGGCCGGAAACGACAGCCTGAACGGCGGTGCGGGACGCGATCAGCTGTGGGGCGGCGCGGGGGCCGATGTCTTCGTCTTCGGTCACGGTGCCGGGCGCGATGCGGTCATGGATTTTCAGGACGACATCGACACGATCCGCATGGTCGACTTCGGGATCGCCAGCTTGGCGCAGGCGCGGGACCATGCCGCGCAGATCGGCGCGAACGTCGTCTTCGATCTTGGGGACGGTGACGTGCTGACGGTGCGCAACATGACGATCGACGGGCTGGGCAACGACCTGATCTTCGTCTGACCGGGATTGGCCCGCAACGCCCGGCCCATGCGGGGCCAGGCGTCACGGGCGACGGCATGCGCCCATCAGGCCGGGTCGGCAATGACCTCCTGGCGCTGCTGGCCCAGCCCCTTGATGCCCAGCTCGACGACGTCGCCCGCCCGCAGGAAGCGCTGCGGCCGCATCCCCATCCCGACGCCCGGAGGCGTTCCGGTGGAAATCACGTCGCCCGGATGCAGCGTCATGAACTGGCTGAGGTAGTGGATCAGGAACGGCACCTGATAGACCATCGTCGCCGTCGACCCGTCCTGCATCGTCTGACCGTTCACGCTCAGCCACATCGCCAGATCCTGGGGATCGGCGATCTCGTCCGGGGTGACCAGCCAGGGGCCGATCTGGCCGAAATTGTCGCAGGACTTGCCCTTGGTCCACTGGCCCGCGCGTTCGGTCTGGAACGCCCGTTCGGACACGTCGTTGGTCACGGCAAAGCCCGCGACATGGGACATGGCGTCGGCTTCGTCGACATATTTGGCAGGCTTGCCGATGATGACGGCCAGCTCGACCTCCCAGTCGGTCTTTTCGCTGCCGCGCGGGATGATGATCGGATCGTTCGGGCCGCAGATCGCGCTGGTGGCCTTCATGAAGATCACAGGCTCGGGCGGGACCTGCATGCCGGATTCGGCGGCATGGTCGGCATAGTTCAGGCCGATGCAGATGAACTTGCCGGTGCCCGCGACGGGCGGGCCCAGACGCGGATCGCCCTGGACCAGCGGCAGCGTCGCCGGATCAAGGCGCGCCAGGCCGGCCAGTGCATCGGGATGCAGCGCCTGTCCGGACAGGTCCGACACATGCGCCGACAGGTCACGGATCTGGCCGTCCGCGTCGATCAGGCCGGGTTTCTCGGCGCCCGCGGCACCAAAGCGAACAAGTTTCATGTCGTCTTCCTTGGGTCAGAGTGTCCAGCCGCCGTCGATGCAGACGGCTTGGCCCGTGGTATAGGTCGCGCCCGCCAGATACACGGCCAGATCGGCGATTTCCGCCGCATCGGCGATGCGCCCCATGGGCTGGCGCGCGACGAAGGCCGCGCGGGCCGCCACGGCATCGCCCGTCGCGGCAAGGCGGTCGTCCAGGGACGGCGACTGCACCGTGCCGGGGCAGATCGCGTTGCATCGGATGCCGTGGCCCACATGGTCGGCGGCGACCGACTTGGTCAGACCCAGGACGGCGGCCTTGGTGGTGGAATAGGCAAAGCGGTTGGGCACCCCCTTGATGGACGAGGCGACCGAGGACATGTTGATGATCGCCCCCCGCCCCCGATCGACCATCCCCGGCAGGACCGCCCGGATCGTGCGCATCATCGATCGCACGTTCAGGTCGAACGCGAATTCCAGGTCGGCCTCGGATGCCTCCAGGATGCCGCCCGCATGCACGACCCCGGCGCAGTTGAACAGCACGTCCACCGGTTCCAGATCGGCAAAGAACGCCGCCACGGCGGCGCCGTCCAGCACGTCCAGGCGCGCGGTGCGGCACCCGTCCAGCGTCGAGAGCCCGTCCATGTTGATGTCGGTGGCGATCACCTCGGCGCCCGCCGCGGCAAAGGCCAGCGCGCTGGCGCGGCCGATCCCCTGGGCCGCCGCGGTGATCACGACGCGCTGTCCGGTCATGGGGGTTGGTATCATTCGCTGTCCTTTCACTTACATCACCGCGCCGATCTGCCAGGGCACGAACTCGACCGCGCCGAACCCCTGCGCCTCGCTTTTCGTCGGGGCACCGGAGGCGACGGCCAGCATCAGGTCGAAGATCTCGTGCCCCTTCTCCTGCAGGGTGGCCCCGGAGAGGATCGCACCGCAATCGACATCCATGTCCGGCTCCATCCGGCGCCACAGGTCGGGGTTCGACGCGATCTTGATGCAGGGCACCGGGCGATAGCCCGACACGCTGCCCCGCCCGGTGGTGAAGGCGATCAGGTTGGCCCCCGACGCGACCTGCCCCGTCACCGAACAGGGGTCATAGCCGGGGCTGTCCATGAAGACGAAGCCCGGCCGGTCGATGGGTTCGCCATAGCGATAGACCGCCGACAGCGGCGCGCTGCCCCCCTTGGCCACGGCGCCCAGGCTCTTTTCCAGGATCGTGGTCAGGCCGCCGCGCTTGTTGCCGGGCGAGGGATTGTTGTCCATCTCTCCGAAGTTGCGGGCGGTGTAATCCTCCCACCATTCGATCAGGTCGATCAGCTTGCGGCCGGTCTCGGGATCGGCGCGTCGGGTCAGCAGATGTTCGGCGCCATAGATCTCGGAGGTTTCCGACAGGATCGAGATGCCCCCCTGCGCCACCAGCAGATCAGAGGCGATCCCCAGGGCCGGGTTGGCCGTGATCCCGGAATAGCCGTCCGACCCCCCGCATTGCATGCCCATCACCAGCGCGGATGCCGGCGCGGTCCGGCGCGTGGCACGGTCGGCCTCGGCGGCCAGTTCGCGCAGGATCGCCACGCCCTTGTCGACGGTGGCCCGCGTGCCGCCCGTCTGCTGGATGGTCATATAGCGGAACCGGGCGCTGTCCTTCAGCGCGCGCCGGTCGATCAGGTCGGGGATCTGCATGACCTCGCAGCCCAGGCCCACCATCAGGATGGCGCCGAAATTGGGGTTGTGGCCATAGCCCGCGATGGTGCGGAACAGCGTCTCGTACCCTTCGCCCTTGCCGGACATGCCGCAGCCGGTGCCGTGCACGATGGGCACGATGCCGTCCACGTTGGGATAATCGGCCAGCCAGCCCTGACGCTCTGCCTCCTCGGCGATGAAGCGGGCGACCGATCCCGCGCAATTGACCGAGGTCAGGATGCCCACATAATTGCGCGTGCCCACCCGCCCCGACGGCCGGTGAAACCCCTGGAAGGACGCCGGCGCATCGGGGGCGGGCAGCGCACCCGCCGCGCTGCCAAAGCCGTGATCCTGCTTGTGCGCCCCCATGCCCAGGTTCTGGACATGGACATGCGCCCCCGCCGCGATGGGCCGGGTGGCGATGCCGATGACCTGACCGTATTTCAGGACCGGTTCGCCGGGCGCGATGGGGCGGATGGCGACCTTGTGGCCCGCGGGGATCGCCTCTGTCGCGGCGCATCCGGCATCAAGCGGCGCGCCGGGGGCCAGGGCGATCAGGGCGACCATGATGTTGTCGCGGTCATGCAGGCGGATGGCGGTCGGCGGGGCTTGCGTCACGGGGTCACCAGGATCTTGACGATGTCGTCGCGGTCATCGACCAGCGCGGCGAAGCGGTCGGGCAGATCGGCCAGCGGCACGACCTCGGACAGCAGCGCATCGGTGGGGATCAGCCCGTCGCGAATGGCCGCGATGACCCGGTCGAAATCGGGGGCCTGCGCGTTGCGGCTGCCGATGATGCGGGCCTCGCGCTTGTGGAACTCGGCATCCGAAAAGCGGATGTCGCCCTTGACCACGCTGACCAGCACCGTGCTGCCGCCATGGGCCACGAGGGGAAAACCCGCCTCGATGGCCGGCGCGCTGCCGGTCGCGTCGAAGACGACATCGAAGCCCTGCGCCAATTCGCCGGTCAGGATGTCGTCGCCCGGACGGTGCAGCAGGTCGAACCCGCACAGGCGCCGCGCCAGCGCCAGCCGCCGGTCGCTGAGATCCATCAGATGCACCTGGGCCCCGGCCAGTCGCGCGAACAGCGCGGTGCCAAGCCCGATCGGCCCCGCCCCCGTCACCAGCGCCAGATCGCCCGGCCCCACGCCCGAACGCGCGACGGCATGGGCGCCGATGGCCAGGAACTCGACCATCGCGGCCTGATGCACGCTCAGCCCGTCGGCGGGGTACAGGTTGCCCGCCGGAACCGCGATCCGCGCGCACATGCCGCCGTCGCGATGCACGCCCAGCACCGCGATCGCGGCGCAGCAGTTGGGCTTGCCGCGCAGGCAGGCACGGCAGGCCCCGCAGGACAGATAGGGGTTCACCACGACCAGGCGCCCGGCATCCGGTCCGCTGGCCACATGCCCGGACAGCTCGTGCCCGATCACGCGGGGATAATCCAGATAGGGATGCTTGCCCTCGAAGATGTGGTAATCCGTGCCGCAGATGCCGATGGCGGCGATGTCGACAAGCACCCAGCCCTCGGGGGCATGGGTCGGCAGGGGGCGCGTCTCGATGCGGAACCGGCCGGGTTCGACGCAGACGCCGCATGCCATCGTGGTGGCGGATGCGTCCTTCATTGCACCGGCTCCGGCCTGCGGGCGGACCAGTCGGACGGCAGCTCTCCCTTGACGATCAGGCTGAGGACGTCGTCCTTGCTGACATCGCCGATGGCATGGGCGCCCACGACGCGGCCCTTGTTCATCACCACGACCCGGTCGCACAGGTCGAACACGTCATGGATGTCGTGGCTGACCAGGAATATCCCGATCCCGTCGGCCTGCAGCTTGCGGATCAAGTCGGCCACCATCGCCGTCTCGGACGGGCCCAGGGCGGCGGTGGGTTCGTCCATGATCAGCACGCGGGTGTCGAAATAGATCGCACGCGCGATCGCGATCACCTGGCGCTGGCCGCCCGACAGGCTGGACACGGGGTCGCGCAGGTTGCGGAAGTTGGGGTTCAGCCGGGCCAGCACCTCGCGCGCGGCGCGCAGCATGGCGGCGTCGTCCAGGTTGCCGAACCGGGTCTTCAGCTCCCGCCCCAGGAACAGGTTGCTGGGCGCGTCCAGATGATCGGCCAGGGCCAGCGTCTGATAGATCGTCTCGATCCCCTTGGCGCGGGCGTCGTTGGGTTCGGCAAAGCGGACCGCCGTGCCGTTCACGCGGATCTCTCCGCTGCTGGGGGTCATGGCGCCCGACAGGATGCGCATCAGGCAGGACTTGCCCGCGCCGTTATGCCCCAGAAGGCCCACCACCTCGCCCGGATAGAGGCTGACCGAGACATGATCGACGGCCCGGACGCCGCCGAAATGCTTTTCGATGTCGATCATCTGGACCAGCGGCTGGTCTGACATGGGCATGCCCCTTGCAACGTGTCGGTGATCGGGGACCGCGCGGGCGGTCCCCGGCAGCATCAGTAGAGGACGTTCCTGGCCTCGTCGGACTCGATGTTGGCCTTGTCGACCATCACCACGCCGGTGTTGATGAACGGCTCGACCGTCTCTCCGGCCAGGATGTCCATCACGGTCTGCACGCCCATCTCGCCCATGGCGAACGATCCCTGCACCGCCGTCGCCGTCAGCACGCCGTCGCGCACGAACTGCTGCAGGTCCTCGTTGCCGTCAAAGCCCAGGGCGGTCAGCTGGCCCGCCTTGCCCGCCTGCTCGATCGCGCGCCCCATGCCGACGGCCGTGGGTTCGTTCGCACCGAAGATGCCGACCAGGTCCGGGTTCGACGCCAGCATGTCGGTGGTCTGGTTCAGCGCGTTGGCCATCTGGCTTTGCGAATAGAGCGGACCCACGATCTCCAGGTCGGAATTCTCCTGCAGGTAGGTGGTGAAGCAGCCGACGCGCCCGATCTCGGACCCGACGCCCGCGACATAGGACATGATCCCCACCTTGCCGGTCGTGCCGGCCTCGTCGATCATGCGCTTGGCCACCTGCTCTCCGGCCGCGCAGTTGTCGGTCGACAGGAAGGCCTGGAACGCGCCTTCTGCGCCCTCGCCCAGGGCGCTGTCGATGATCACGACCGGGATGCCGGATTCATAGGCGCGCTGCACCACGGGGATCAGCGCCTCGGGGTCGGACGGGGCCAGGACCAGCCCGGCCACGCCGCGGTTGATGGCGTTCTCGACCAGGCTGACCTGATCGGCCACCGCGCTTTCCGCGGCCGGACCGTCAAAGCTCAGCGTATGCTCGGACTGGCCCTCGATCGCGGCCTGGGCGCCCAGGTTCACGTTCTGCCAGAAGTTCGAGTTGGTCGTCTTGACGATGACCGCGATCTCTCCGGCCTGGGCGCCGGCGGCGGTCAGGGCAAGGGCGGATACGGCCAGGCATGTCTTCAGCAGTGTCATCTTGGTTCCTCCTCCGATGATGATGATGCGGGCCTAGCGGCGGTTGCGGACCTGATCGATCCAGACCGCGCCGATGACCACGAAGCCGATGACGATCTGCTGGATGAAGGCGGACACGCCCGACATGTTCAGACCGTTTCGCAGGATGCCGATGATGAACGCACCGATCATCGTGCCCGCGACGGTGCCCACGCCCCCCGACAGGGACGCGCCGCCGATCACCGCCGCCGCGATGGCATCCAGTTCGTACATCACCCCCTCGCTTGGCTGGGCGGTGACCAGGCGCGACATCAGCACGTTGCCCGCCAGCCCCGCCAGCGCGCCCGACATCGTGTAGGCGTACATCTTGGTCCAGTCGACATTCACGCCGGACAGGCGCGCGGCCTCCTCGTTCGACCCGGTGGCATAGATGTGGCGCCCGATCTGGCGGCGGCGCAGCAGATAGGTCGCAGCCACCGCCACGACCAGCAGCAGGATGGCCGGATAGGGGATGCCCGGAAAGATCACGCGCGGAAAGCCGTTCGGCTGCATCTCGACCACGCGGAACAGCGCGCCGTTGCCAAGCCGCCCGAAGCCCGCGCCCAGCTGCGAGATCGGCGTGGCCCCGGTCAGCTGCAGCGCCACGCCGCGCGCGATCAGCATCATGCCAAGCGTCGCCACGAAGGGCGGGATCCGCAGCCGGGTGATGACAAGGCCGTTGAACGCCCCGCAGGCGGCGCCGGCCAGGACGCCTGCGCACATCGCGGGCACCACCGGCAGGCCGGCCTTGACCGCCATCGCCGATACCACGCCCGACAGCGCCAGCACCGAGCCGACCGACAGGTCGATCCCGCCGGTGATGATGACCATGGTCAGCCCGATCCCCAGCAGCCCGATGACCGATGTCTGCAACAGCACCGTCAGCCCGTTGTTGACCGACAGGAACGCCGGGCTGGCCATCGCAAAGCCGATGATCAGCAGAACCAGCGTCAGCAGGGCCGATGCGCGGTGCAGCTGGTCGCGGGCGATCGTCAGCCGACGCGCCTTGCCGTCGGCCCAGGGCTTGCTTGCGTCCGTCATCGTTCCTCCCCGACCGATTTCGTCCTGATGTCGGCAAAGCATGTGCAGGCACCTTGCACCTGTCAATTGTTTTTAATAATTTAGGACAAGAACCGCCTGACCCGAGGAAACCCCACCATGGCCCGCAGCGACACCCGCTATCGCGAGGCGTTCAACCGCCTTCTGGACCACTGCGCGACCCTGACCCCGGGGGCCGACCTGCCCGCCGAGGCCGCGCTGAGCGAGATCGCCGGGGTCAGCCGCACCGTCGTCCGCCGCTGCCTGGCGCGGCTGGCAGAGCTGGGGGTGATCGCGTTGGATGGGCGGGCCAAGCGGGTGCTGCGCATGCCGGACCAGGACGACCGGATCGCCGTGATCCGCGCCGCCGACGGCCTGCAGGCGCTGGAGCAGCGGTTCCTGGACTGGATCCTGCGGTTCGACGTGCCTGCCGAAACGCCGCTGTCGGTGGCCGAGCTGGCGCGGACCTTCGGCGTCACCCAGCATCAGCTGAACGAGTTCCTGGCCGGGCTCAGCCGGTTCGGCCTGGTCGCGCGCAGGCCCAAGGGCGGCTGGATGCTGCGCGGCTTCACCAAGGAATTCGCGGTCGAGCTGTCGGACTTTCGGCTGGTCCTGGAACTGGACGCGATCGCCAAGCTGGTCGAGGCACCGGTCGATCACCCCGTCTGGCCGCGGCTGGCCACGCTGCGCGTCCAGCACCTGGCCCTGGCGGACCAGATCGACACGCATTTCCACGAGTTCTCCAAGCTGGACGAGGCGTTCCACGAGGCCATCAACGCCGTCGTCCGCAACCGCTTCGTGGCCGAGTTCCAGAAGGTCATCTCGCTGATCTTCCACTATCACTACATGTGGGACAAGACGCAGGAAAAGCAGCGCAACGGCGCCGCGATCCAGGAGCACCTGGCGATCATCGACGCGCTGGAGGCCCGCGACGCCGGCCGCGCGCTGGATGCCGCGCGCCAGCACCTGCGCACGTCGAAATCGACGCTGCTGTCATCCCTGCGCCATCACGACCTGGGCTAGCGCAGGGCCTCCAGGTTGCGGCGCAAGGTCGCCGGATTGGCCGTGCCCAGCAGCACCGCCGCCGCCGCGGGATGGTCGCGCGCGAAATGCAACGCCGCGGTCGCAAGCGGCATCCCCTGCGCGGCGGCCTGATCCTGCAGGGCAGCCACACGGTCCAGCACCTGCTGCGGGGCGGGGCCGTAATCATAGGTCGCGCCGGCCACGGGCCCGGTCGCCAGGATGCCGGAGTTGAAGATCCCGCCCAGCACCAGACTGGTCCCGGCCACGCGACAGCGCGGCACCAAAGCGTCCTCGGCCGAACGGTCCAGCAGGGTCAGCCGCCCCGCCAGCAGGATCACGTCCAGCGGCCCGTGATCCATCACCCGCAGGCAGATCTCGGTTTCGTTGACGCCAAGACCGAATGCGCCGATGCGGCCGGCCTCCTTCAGCCGGACCAGCCGTTCATACCCGGACCCCAGGAACGCCTGCAGATGCCGGTCGTTGTCGGTGCCATGGGTATAGGTGCCCAGATCGTGGACATAGACGATGTCGACCCGCGCGACGCCAAGCCGGTCCAGGCTCTGCTCCAGGCTCTCCTCGATCCCGTCACCGGAATAGTCGTAATGCACGTCGTTCTGCGCGGGGCGGACATAGCTGTCGGCCTCGGGGATCGGCGCGGCGGCTGGGGTCAGGACGCGCCCGACCTTGGTCGACAGAACGGCCCCCGTCCTGCCCGTCAGGAACCGCCCCAACCGCTGTTCGGACAGGCCGCGCCCGTAATGGGGCGCCGTGTCGAAATAGCGGATCCCCGCATCCCATGCCGCCTGCAGAACCTGCTGCGCGTCCTCCTCCGCGACCTCGCGATACAGGTTGCCGATGCTGGCACAGCCGAACGCGATGGGGGTGATCTCCACCCCCGTCCGGCCGATCCTGATGGTCTTCATGCCGCCTCCTGTCCTCCCGGGTCGGGCGTTGACACGCCACGACCGCCTCCATACGGTTTATTATGATTAGAGACACAACCCGGCAAGGACATTCCCGTGATCATCGACGCCCATCAGCATTTCTGGCGGATCGCCCGGGGCGATTACGGCTGGATGACCGATCAGGTCGCGCCCATCCGGCGGGACATCCTGCCTGCGGACCTGGAACCCTTGGCGCGGGCGTCCGGGGTCACCGGCACGGTGCTGGTCCAGGCCGCCCCCACGCTGGACGAGACGCAGTTCCTGCTGGGGCTGGCCGACCGGTCGCCGCTGATCCGCGGCGTCGTCGGGTGGATCGACCTGACCGGCGACGTGACCGCCCAGCTGTCGCGCATCGCCCACCCGGCGCTGCGCGGCATCCGCCCGATGCTGCAGGATATCGACGACACCCGGTGGATCCTGCAGGACGGCGTGATCGACGCCCTGCGGCAGGTCGCGGGGGCCGGGCTGCGGCTGGACGCGCTGATCACGCCCCGCCATCTGCCGATCATCGAGGAATTGGCCGGGCGGGTGCCGTCCCTGCCCATCGTGATCGATCACTGCGCCAAGCCCGTCTTTGACGGCACGGACCCCGGACCGGACTGGCGCCGGGGCATCGACGCCCTGGCCGCCCATCCGCAGGTGTTCTGCAAGCTGTCGGGGCTGGCCAACGAATTCGGGCCCGGCTGGTCCGCAGACACCCTGCGCCCGGTCTTCGACCATGTCCTGCGGGCATTCGGCCCCGAACGGCTGATGTGGGGCAGCGACTGGCCGGTGCTGGAGCTTGCGGGCACCTATGCCGACTGGCTGCAGGTCGCGCAGACCCTGTGCGCGGCCCTGTCCGATGCCGATCGCGCGCAGGTCTTTGGGCAGACGGCCATCCGCTTCTATGACCTTGACGCGAAGGAACAGCGCCCATGAAACGCATGGCCCATGTCATCGGGATCGATCCGGACCGGATCGACGAATACACCCGCCTGCATGCCGATGTCTGGCCCGCGGTGCTGGACCGGCTGTCGCGGTCGCATATCACCAACTATTCGATCTTCCTGCGCCGGCCAGAGAACCTGCTGTTCAGCTATTGGGAATATCGCGGCACCGATTTCGCGGCCGACGATGCGGCCATTGCCGCCGATCCGGTGACGCGCGACTGGTGGGCGCTGTGCGGCCCGATGCAGCGCCCGCTGGACACGCGGGCCCCTGGTGAATGGTGGGCGGGCCTGACCGAGGTGTTCCATTCGGACTAGGCCGCGCCTGCCGGGTCACCCGTCGATCAGGCCGACAAGGATCTCCTTGATCTGCCGGGTGCAGGCCTCCTCGTCCCCATCCTGGGCCAGGGTGCGGGCTTCGCCCAGGCGGGCACGCGCCTCGATCAGCTCCTCGCCACCGTCCCCGGCCTCGTCGGCCTCCTCGACCGCCGCGGCGGCGTCGTCCTGATAGGGGACGGGTTCCTCTGCCGTCTCCTCGGTCACGGCCTGGGCCTCGCGGGCGCCCGCGACCCCCTGCCCGCCCGTCGAGGCCGAGATGGCCAGCCGCGACGCATCGTCCAGCGCCTCTTCGAGGAAGGTGATCCGGTCGGCGCAATCCGCCAGCGCCGGACCGGCCAGGACAGCAAGGCCGCCGGCCAGAAGCATCTGTTTCAGGGTCATGGACATGTCCTCAGCTGCGAAGTTGATCGGCCACCGGCAGGCGGCGGATGCGGGTGCCCGTCGCGGCAAAGATCGCGTTGACGATGGCCGGGGCGACGGGCGGCAGGCCCGGTTCCCCGACGCCCCCCAAAGGCTGGTCATAGCCGCCCGAGGACACGAGATGCACGTTGATCTCCCGCGGCGCGGTCTCCATGCGGGGGATCAGGTAGGTGTCAAAATTGTCCTGCTGCGCGCGCCCGTCCTGGAAGGTGATCTCGGCCGTCAGGGCCTGCCCCGCGCCCATGATGACCGCCCCCTCCATCTGAGAGCGGATGCGGTCGGGATTGACATGCGCGCCGCAGTCGATGGCGATCTCGACGCGCGGAATGCGCACCGCGCCGTCCACGACCTCGACCTCGGCCGCCACGGCGACATGGCTGACAAAGCTGTAATGCGCGGCGATGCCCAGGCCGCTGCCGGCGGGCATCTGGCGACCCCATCCGATCGCCTCGGCCACGGTTTCGGTGACCGCCCGCAGGCGTCCGGTGTCGATGGGATAGCGCGCCGGGTCCTCGCCATAGTTCCAGACATCGCCGATCTCGCTCGGGTCGATGAGGCGGGCGGGGCCGATCGTCTCCAGCAGGTATTCCAGCGGATCGCGGCCCGCCGCCGCCGCCAGTTCTGCGATGAAGGACTGGATCGCGAAGGCATGCGGGATGTTGGACACCGACCGGTACCAGCCGATGCGCACATGGGCCGGGGCCTGCGGGTTCTCGGCCCGGACGTTGGGGATGTCCAGGGGCATGTTGGTCAGCCCCATGCCCAGCTCGAACGGCAGCTTCTCCTTGGGGTCGGGGGCAAAGATCGACCCGATCGTGGGGGCGGCGGTGCGGTGCAGCCAGGCCACGGCCTTGCCCTGTGCGTCCAGCCCCGCCTCCAGCCGCTCGACCGAGACGGTGTGGTAATAGCTGTGGTGCAGGTCGTCCTCGCGCGTCCAGGTCAGCTTGACCGGGGCGCCCATCTCGCGGCTGAGGATCGCGGCCTCCAGCACGAAGTCGGGCTTGGACTTGCGGCCGAAACCACCGCCCAGCAGGGTGACGTTGACGGTCACGTCCTCCTCGGGCAGTTCCATCCGCTGTGCCAGGCGCAGGCGGGTGACCTGCGGTGCCTGCACGCAGGCCCAGACCTCGCAGGACCCGTCGCGCACATCGGCCACGGCGGCGGGCGGCTCCATCGGGGCCTGCGCCAGGTGGGGGATATAGTATTCGGCGACCACGCGGGTCTCTGCCTCGGCCAGGGCCGCGTCGACGTCGCCCCGGTTCAGGATCAGCTTGCCGTCGCCGGTCTGCACCGCCGCCTCAAGCTCTGCCCTGAAGTCATCCGAGGAATAGGCGGCATGCGGCCCATCCTCCCATTCGATGACCAGCGCTTCGCGCCCCTTGATGGCGGCCCAGGTGTTGCGGGCAATGACCGCGACACCGCCAAGCGGCTGAAATTCCGCGGGGATGGCGGGCGGGTCCAGCCGCACGATCCGCTCGACGCCAGGCACCTGCAGTGCGGCGCTGTCGTCCAGGCTGGCCACGCTGCCGCCAAAGACCGGCGGGCGGGCGATGACGGCATACAGCATCCCTTCGCGGCGCACGTCGATCCCATAGGTCGTGGTGCCGCGGGTGATGTCGTCATTGTCGACCAGCCCGATATCGGCCTTGCCGACGTAACGGAACGTCGCGGGGTCCTTCAGGCGCAGGCCCTCGCGGTCGGGAACCGGCAGGGCGGCGGCGGCGGCGGCCAGTTCGCCAAAGCCCATCGTGCGGTCCGATCCGGCATGACGTACGACATGCCCCTCGGCGCGCACTTCGGACAGGGGCACGTCCCACGCCTCGGCCGCCGCCTGCTCCAGCATGGTCCGGGCCGAGGCCCCGGCACGGCGCATCGGGCCGAAGAAATGGCGCAGGCTGCGCGAACCGTCGGTGTCCTGGTTGCCATAGCGCGGCTCGTTGCCGGGGGCCTGGGTCACGCGGACCATGTCCCAGTCGGCCTCCAGCTCGTCCGCCACGACCATCGCGATCGAGGTGCGCACGCCCTGCCCCATCTCGGAACGGTGGACGGTCACGGTGACGATACCGTCCTCGGCGATCGAGACGAAGACGTTCGGATCGTCACGCCAGCCGTTGGGCATCGCGTCGGCGCCGAACTGAACCGGCGCGTCCTGTGCGCGGCCCGGGCGGGGCAGTCCGATGGCAAGAACCAGGCTGCCGGCCCCCATGCCCAGCAGCAGGGACCGGCGGCTGACATTGGCGATGCGGAGGGATTCGGGGACGCGGTTCGACATCATTCGGTCCTCGCTTCGGCGGCCTGCTTGATGGCGGCGCGGATGCGCGGATAGGTGCCGCAGCGGCACAGGTTCGCGCTCATCACCGTGTCGATGTCCTCGTCGGTCAGGTCGGGGGTGGAATCCACCAGCGCCGCGGCCTGCATGATCTGCCCCGCCTGGCAATAACCGCATTGCGACACGTTCAGGTCACGCCAGGCGACCTGCACGGGGTGGTCGCCGTTCTCGGCCAGACCTTCGATCGTGCGGACGTCCGACCCGTCCGCGATCGAGATGGGGGTGATGCAGGCAAAAGTCGGATAGCCGTCCAGATGGATCGTGCAGGCGCCGCATTGGGCGATGCCGCAGCCGAACTTGGTGCCGGTCAGTCCCAATTCGTCGCGCAGGTACCACAGCAGCGGCATTTCGGGATCGCCATCGAAACTGTGTTCCGTCCCGTTCACGGTCAGGGTGATCATGATGGCTTCCTCGCTTTCGGATCAGGGCCGGTCGGCGTCGTGCGCGCATGTGACCGTCAAGGGCAACGCCCTTCGGTAAACCGGGTTCCCGAAAAATCGCGCGCCAGTTGCCGGCATGGTCCGGAAAGGCATTGAGCCCGGTCCAGGCACCGGTCCCGTGCCAGGACCATCCTTTATCAGGTGGAGCTGTCCGCGGCGACGGATTAGGCGTGACGATCAGACTGCGCCTTTGGCGCTTGACGACCGGCACCCGGTCGGGACAGGAATCCGCCTTGTGTCCGGGGCGCGCACGGGCCGATACCATCCAAGGCATGGGACAGCAGATGAGCCAGGAAACAGCAGGCGCGGACATCGACGCGCGCTTTCGCACCGGAACCCCCGGCCTGGATGCCGTGCTGCTGGGCGGGCTGACGCCATCGCGGCTGTATCTTGTCGAGGGCACGCCCGGATCGGGCAAGACCACGCTGGCGCTGAAGTTCCTGATGGAGGGGCGCCAGGCGGGTGACCGCGGCCTCTACATCACCCTGTCCGAGACCGAGACAGAGCTGCGGGCCGTCGCGCGGTCGCATGACCTGACGTTGGACGGCATCGACGTCTTCGAGATGATCGCCGAAGACGAGTTCGGCATCGACCACGAACAGTCGCTTCTGCATCCCAGCGAGGTGGAGCTGGGAGAGACGGTGCGCGGCATCTTCGATCTGGTGGACCGGACCGACCCGGTGCGCGTGGTGCTGGACAGCCTGTCGGAACTGCGCCTGCTGGCGCAGAACCCGCTGCGCTATCGCCGCCAGATCCTGGCGTTGAAGCATTTCTTCGCGCGCCGGAACTGCACCGTGCTGATGCTGGACGACCGCACGGCCGAACCCGGCGACCTGCAGCTGCACTCGATCGCGCATGGCGTCATCTCGCTGGAGCAGCTGGCCAACGATTTTGGCTCGGAGCGCCGCAGGCTGCGGGTCGTCAAGATGCGCGGCCTGAAATATCACGGCGGCTATCACGACTTTACCATCGAACGCGGCGGCATCCGCGTCTATCCGCGCCTGATCGCGGCCGATCACCACCGCCGCTTTTCGGCCGAACCGGTGACCACGGGGCTTGCCGGTCTGGATGCGCTGCTGGGCGACGGCCTGTTTCCCGGAACCAACACGCTGCTGGCGGGGCCTGCCGGGGTGGGCAAGACGACGACCGCCGTGCGCTGCATGATCTCGGCCCTGCAGCGTGGCCAGAAGGCGGCCTATTTTCTGTTCGACGAACGGCTGGCCACGCTGATGACCCGATCCAGGGTGCTGAACATGGACCTGCAGCCGTTCATCGACGCCGGCCTGCTGACGATCCGCCAGATCGACCCGGCCGAACTGTCCCCCGGAGAGTTCGCCAGCGCCGTCCGCAGCGCGGTCGAGAAGGACGATGTCGGACTGGTCGTGATCGACAGCCTGAACGCCTATCTGCACGCGATGCCAAGCGACAATTTCCTGGTGCTGCAGATGCACGAACTGCTCAGCTATCTGGCCCAGCAGGGCGTGGTCTCGCTGATGATCCTGGGTCAGCACGGGGTGACGGGCGACCTGCGGTCGGACCTGGACATCAGCTATCTGGCCGACACGATGATGATGCTGCGCTTTTTCGAGGCCGACGGAGAGGTGCGGAAGTCGATCGCGGTCATCAAGACGCGCACGTCGGACCACGAACGCACGATCCGCGAATTGCGGATCGACGGGGGCGGCATCGTCATCGGCGCACCGATCCGGGGCTTTTCGGGCATCCTGTCCGGGACCCCGGTGCTGGTGGGCACCGAGAACGACCTGATGGCGACCGATCCGCAAAGGGACCGGGCACGGTGACCGACCGGTCGGCCGCGCGCGACGACCTGGCCCTGGCGGTGGCGATCCTGGCGCCGCGGGGCCGCGACGCCGCCGTGGCCGCGGCGCTGCTGGACAAGGTCGGCATCGCGTCGGTCCAGGCACGGGACCTGCCCGCGCTGGCGGGGCTGGTCGGAGCAACCATCGGCGTGGCCCTGGTCACCGAGGAGGCCCTGGTCGCCGCGGATGAGGGGCTGCTGCAGCAGGCCCTGGCCGATCAGCCGTCCTGGTCGGACGTTCCCTTCATCGTTCTGGCGAACGGGACGTCGCGGCATCGATCGGACCGGGCCAAGGCCCGCATCGACGCGCTGCAGAACGGGGTGGTGCTGTCGCGGCCGCTGCACGCGGAGGAGCTGGTGCGCGCGGTCCGCTCTGCCCTCAAGGCCCGCGCGCGGCAGTACGAGGCGCGCGACCGCATGCACGAGCTGCAGACCCGCGAGGCGCAGCTGCACGACAGCGAGGCCAAGTTCCACGCCATCGCCGATTCCGTCGACCAGATGATCTGGTCGACCCGACCGGACGGCTTTCACGACTATTACAACCACCGTTGGTACGAATTCACCGGCGTGCCCGAAGGCTCGACCGACGGCGAGGCCTGGGCCGGGATGTTCCATCCCGACGATCAGGACCGCACATGGGCGCGCTGGCGTCAAAGCCTGGAGACCGGCCAGCCCTACGAGATCGAGTATCGCCTGCGGCACCGGTCCGGCGAATACCGGTGGGTCTTGGGTCGCGCCAAGCCGGTCCGCGATGCGACGGGGCGGATCACCCGCTGGTACGGCAGCTGCACGGACATCAACCGCATCAAGGTGGTCGAGGAACAGCTTCAGCTGATGCTGGGAGAGATGAACCACCGGGTCAAGAACTCGATGGCGATGGTGCATTCCATCGTCTCGCAGACCCTGCGCCAGGCCGAGACGCTGGACCAGGCCCGCATGTCCATCCAGTCGCGCATCGGCATCATGGCGCAGGCCCATGACCGCCTGGTCAAGGCGACCTGGACAGAAACCGCCATCACCGAGGTGGTCGAGGCGGCCCTGGGCCCCCACCGCATGAGCGCGGACCGCTTCCGTGTCGCGGGGCCGGACCTGGCCCTGGGGTCCAAGCAGGCGCTGGCCCTGACCATGGCGCTGCACGAACTGGCCACCAACGCGATGAAATACGGCGCCCTGTCCGTCGAGACGGGCCATGTCCAGGTCCGGTGGGACCGCGACGACCATGCGGAGCCTATCGGCTTTCGCCTGTCCTGGCAGGAACATGGCGGGCCGACCGTCACCCCGCCCCGCCGTCAGGGCTTTGGCAGCCGGATGATCGAACAGGCCCTTGCGGGATACTTTGACGGGATCGCGGAACTGGATTATGACCCCGGCGGTTTGCGTTTCGAACTGACATCACCGCTGACCGGCCTGACGCAGCAGGACTGAGCGTCCGCCACCCCATCCCCGGAAGAACCATCATGTCCCAGCCCCGCAACGCCGTCCTTGTCGTCGAGGACGAGATCCTGATCCGGATGGAAGCCGTCGACATGATGCACGACGCGGGCTTTCGGACCTACGAGGCCAAGTCGGCCGACGCCGCGCTGGCCACGCTGAACGGCACCTCCGACATCGCCATCCTGTTCACCGATGTCGAGATGCCCGGATCGATGAACGGCCTGAAGCTGGCCGCCCATGTCAGCGCCACCTGGCCCGACATCCGCATCATCGTCGCGTCGGGGATCCTGGGCGTCAGGGACGCCGACCTGCCGCCCGGTGCGCGGTTCTTCCCAAAGCCCTATCCCACGGACCAGATCATCGACGCCCTGCACCAGATGACCGGCGATCCGGCCTGACGCCCTGCGCGCTACCGGGACGGCGCGTTCGACAGCGCTGCCGCGCGGGCCGCGATGATCTGATCGCGCGTCTCGCGGACATGGACGATCTGCTGGGACCCCTGCCGATGCAGGCCAAGGATGGTCGCCCCCTCGGGTCCGTTCTCGATGGTGAACCGGGTGTCGGCCTCGAAACTGAGAACGACCGGGTGGTGCCCCGGCATTCCCGTCAGCGTCATACGGGGCATAACTTGCCACCTCCTGCGCGATGCTTTGATCCGTAGAGTTGGATACCGAATGCCACCTGCCATCAAGTGATTTCGAAGGCAAAGCGTACCCAGGTCAGACACCGTCCAGGCGCCGACGCCGCCTGCCCTGCATCGCAGACGGCCCTGCCTCGATTGATCGCGACCCCGCCGGCCTATGCGGTCGAGCGGCGATCCTGACGCGGCCCGGCCGGGGTCCGCGCCCTGTCGTCGCGTGCGTCGCGGTGGCCGGCGACCTTGGCGCTGCGCGTCGCACCGTCCAGCGCGCGGACCATGGCGACCTGCATGTCCAGCTTGTCGCGCAGGTCGCGATAGACCGCATTGTGGGAATAAGCCGTCAGCGCCGTGTCGATGATCTCCCAGTCCTTGTCGGACATGGACAGCCGAAACGTCGTTTCCGTCGGAACACCTTGCATACTCGATACCTCGAACAACTACACGATGTGTGTACCCCCGTTTGTCCATTTTGCGCACTTGGCTATTTGTACAGCCATCTGCCGGGACAGCGATCGCGGCGCCCGCGCCTACGACAATCCGCCGATCGGGTGAGTTTGGTCTGGCCAAATGACCGAACCGTATGGTTCAATACACGCTCTGCGTGCATTTCTGACCAAGAGGAGCATGTCATGACGATCATCGACCCCCAGATCTGCGCCATCCTGCAAAAGATGGTCCAGACCTGCGAGGATGCGCAGTCCCGGTCCCGTGCCCGAAAGATCGCCTGTGACAGCGACCTGAGGGGCGCCCCTGATCCAAGGGCCGGGACCTGCCGCAGCGGCTAGACGGACCATGCCGCCCCGGCACGGGGCGCAAGGCGGCAAGCCACCGGCAGGTCGGGACAAGGAACCCGCCTCGACCTGCCTTATCGGACCACGGTCACATGTTGGGATAGTTCGGCCCGTCTCCGCCCTGCGGGGTCGTCCAGACGATGTTCTGGCTGGGATCCTTGATGTCGCAGGTCTTGCAGTGGACGCAGTTCTGGAAGTTGAT
>ENA-UOXB01000552-UOXB01000552.1-bioreactor-metagenome-genome-assembly--contig:-NODE-552-length-23895-cov-26.054824_pt1 | contig 23895 bp, 20 predicted proteins | sample MGYA00238158_ERZ761615 | MGnify/ENA primary metagenome ERZ761615 (study PRJEB28904, sample SAMN06267902) | bioreactor metagenome | isolation source: Joint BioEnergy Institute, California, USA...
GACCGCCTTCGATGTTCTCGTAGTAGGTCACGTCCTTGCCGGCGTCGATCATCTTGGCCGCCATCTTGCGGGCATGCCCGGGATGCACGCGGTCATCGCGGGTGGACGTGGTGAACAGCACCGGCGGATAGTCCTTGCTGGCATCGAACAGGTGATACGGCGAGAACGTCTTGATGAACTCCCAGTCACTGGTATCCGGATTGCCGTACTCGGCCATCCACGAGGCGCCAGCCAGCAGGTGGCTGTAACGCTTCATGTCCAGCAGCGGCACCTGCACCACCACCGCACCGAACAGCTCCGGGTACTGGGTGAGCATGTTGCCGGTGAGCAGGCCACCGTTGCTGCCGCCCTGTACGCCCAGGTGCGCGGCGCTGGTGATGCGGCGCTCGACCAGGTCGCGGGCGACCGCCGCCATGTCCTCGTAGGCCTTGTGGCGGTTCTGCTTCAGCGCCGCCTGGTGCCAGCGCGGGCCGTACTCGCCACCGCCACGGATGTTGGCGACCACGTACACGCCGCCCTTCTCCAGCCAGGCGCGGCCCATGCCACCGGAGTAGCTCGGGGTCAGCGAGATCTCGAAGCCACCGTAGCCGTACAGCAGGGTCGGGTTGCTGCCATCGCGCTTCATGTCCTTGTCGTGCACCACGAAGTACGGCACGCGGGTGCCGTCCTTGCTGGTGGCGAAGTGCTGCTCGATCACCTTGCCTTCGGCGTTGAAGAAGGCCGGCATGGTCTTGAGCACTTCCGGCGCCTTGCCGAGATCGGCGATGGCCAGCGTGGTGGGGGTCAGGTAGTCGGTGGCGGTCAACCACACCGCATCACTTTCGTTGCTGTCCACCGCACCGACGGCCAGGGTGCCGAAGGACGGGGCGCCGACGAACGCGCTGCGCGTCCAGCCGGTGCTGCCCGGGGTCAGCACGGACAGGCGGTTCTTGACGTCGTCCAGCACGTTCAGCACCACGTGGTTCTTCGTCCACACCGCACCGGCCAGCGAGGTGGTGGCGGTGGGGGCGAACAGCACCTCGAAGTCACGGTCACCGGCCAGGAAACGGTCCAGCTCGGTCACCAGCAGCGAGCCGGCCGCATGGGTGCGGCCGCCCACCGTCCACGGCTCACGCAGTTCCAGCGTCAGGTACTGGCGGTGCAGGCCCTTCTCGGCCGAGTTCGGCGCATCGATGCGGGTCAGCGTGCCATCGTCGGCGCGCAGGTACAGCTCGTTGTTGTAGAACGCCAGCGTGCGGCTGACCAGGTTGCGCTCGTAACCAGGCGTGTCATCGTGCATCGCCGCGATGTACATGTCGTCCGGCTTGCCTTCGTACACCACGGTGGCCGAGGACAGCGGCGTGCCGCGCTTCCACAGCTTGGCCACGCGCGGGTAGCCGGAGCTGGTCATGGAGCCGTCGCCGAAATCGGTGTACACGAATACCGTGTCGCGGTCGATCCAGCCCAGACCGCCCTTGGATTCGGGGCGGAAGAACCCGTCCTTGATCCAGGTCCGGCTGGACAGATCGAACTCACGGGTGACATCGGCATCGGCGCCCCCGCGCGAGAGCGCGATCAGGCAGCGGTTGTACTCCGGACGCAGGCAGTCGGCGCCGTGCCAGACCCAGTTCTCGCCCTCGGCCTTGTTCAGTGCATCCAGGTCGAGCACGGTTTCCCAGCGCGGCGACGGCTTGCGGTATTCGTCCAGCGTGGTGCGGCGCCACAGGCCGCGCTCATGCTGCTGGTCCTTCCAGAAGTTGTAGTAGTACTCACCGATCTTCTGCACACCCGGAATCTTCGCGTCCGAATCGAGCACCTCGCGGATGCTGCTCTCCATCTGCCTGAAGGCCGGCGTCTGTGCCAGGCGCGCCTCGGCCTTGGCGTTCTGTTCCTTCACCCAGCCGAGCGAGCGCTCACCGGTGACGTCTTCCAGCCAGGCGTAGCGATCCGCCTGTTCGGATTCAGCAGCCATCGTGGTCCCCGCGGCGGCAGCCGTCATCATGCCGGCCAGCAGGCAGGCGGAAGCGAGTCGTGACATTGCAGTTCCTGGCAGTCATAAACCTGGCCACGCTAGCACGCGCGACCCACGCCAACCCGTGTCGAAGGTCAGGTCAGGCCGCGCCGCGGCGGCGGCTGCGCGGCGGCAAGCGGCGCCGGGCCTGCACGCGGCGCTGCGGCCAGCGCGGCACGGGGAAGCCCGACAGCGACCACCAGGCCGACAGCGGCATACCCACCAGCCACAGCGGCCACCAGCCCAGCCAGGCGTGGTGGCCGCGTGCCGCCGGCCACACCAGCACCATCGCCAGGCCTGCCAGGCCCACCTGGCGCAGCACGCGCAACCGCTGCGCATGGCCCGGCGGCAGCGGCTGCCTGCGCTGCCGGTGGTGGACAGAGCGGCAGCGGCCGCCAAGGGCACCTGCATCGGCGAAGTCATCGGGGGACGTGGCTGAACGGCGCATGGAGTAGCTCCTGATCACGATGGGTGCACTGTGCCCGGGCCGTTTCTCAAGGGCTGCGACGCATCTGCCTGCTTTTCCATTGACGGATCCATCGCGCGCGTTCGACCATGCTGCTGCAAGCCCTGAACGGAGCCCGCTGTAACCATGTCCCCGATCCGCCCGTTGTGCGCTGTACTGTTGTCCGCCCTGCTGGCGGCCCCGGCCGTGGCCTCCACCGACCCTGCGGCGGCCGCCACCCCGGCAGCCCAGGCGGTACGCGGCAACCCGGATGCGCCGGTGGACCTGGAGCGCTTCATGGGCACCTGGTACGTGATCGGCCGGGTACCGAACGTGATCGAACGCGGTCATGTGGCCAGCGTGAACGAGTACACCCTGCGCGACACGCAGAAGGTGGGCATCACCTACCGCTACCGCGACGGTTTCAGCGAGCCGCTGGAGGAACTGAGCGCACGCGCCAGCGTGGATGCCGACAGCGGCAACCACAACTGGCGAACCTGGTTCTACCGGATCGTGCCGACCCGCTCGCGCGTGCTGGAAGTCGCACCCGACTATTCCTGGGCCCTGATCGGCTACCCGGGCCGGGAGATGGCCTGGATCTTCTCGCGCACCCCGGACATGGACACGCCGCTGTACCGCGAACTGGCGGCACGCCTGCGCGATGAGTACGGCGTCAACACGGACAAGCTCAAGCGCGTGCCCCAGCGCCGCGAGCAGGTGGACCAGCTCGGCTTTGAAGTGCCCAACGTGCGCTGAGCACGGAGGTCCGTGTGAGCCTCACCCGGTCGTAGCGTTTTTCCGTAATGTGCGTGTTTCGTGCCGTGGTGCACTGGGACACGCGGCGGGTTCTTCCAGCATGTGAGGGGCGGAGATCATTCCGCGCCCTCACCCGCTCTGGAGCCCGCCATGAAGATGCGATCCCTTACCACGGCCATTCTGTGTGGCCTGTCCCTGACCTCCCTGGTGGCGTTGGCCGGCCCCGCCGACCAGCACGGTACGCTGGCGCTGCAGCAGCTGCATACGCTGATGGACAGCCCGGCCTCACGGTCCAGCACGGCAGACACCGGTGAGGTGCTGCTGTGGTTCACCGATGTGGCCCTGCAGCGCGTCACGCCGCGCGCCTCTGCGCTGGCCGCCTACCGCCGTGGCGTGCCCGTGGCGGTGCTGCGCGGCCCGGCCGACCCGCAGACCGATACCGTGCTGCACGGACTGTTCGGCGTGGCTTCGGCGGCACAGCTGGCCGTCTATCGGCGTGGGCCGGACGGCACGGTGCATGTGCATTCCGTGGCCGAGCTGCCGACCTCGGCGCAGGCGCGCCTGCAGGTGGCCGACCAGTTGCGGCATGGCCTCACCCGGCCCCTGCCCGCCCTGCCCACTGCCGCACTGCCGGACAATGCGGACGAGGATGCACAACTGATCGCCCTGCCGCGGCTGGTCTATACCGATACCGAGTACGCGTCATCGGGCAACGGCGCGTCGGCCACGGTGCGCGCCGAGCTCGTCCGCGACAGTGGCCGCGCCTACGATGTGCTGACCCTGTCGGCGAGTTCCCAGCACAACCTCAAGCCCCATCACAACGGGCTTTCCGGCCGCAGCATCATCGTCCCCGGGCGGTACCGCTACTTCATGCGTCTGCATACCCCGGACAACACCGGCACCCAGCCGACGCTGATGGGCGCCCAGCCGCTGAGTTCGCCCAGCACCGACCTGCGCATCGACGAATCGCACACCACCACCACCCGGTACGGGTTCGGACTGAGCCGGGAAGTCAGCGCCGGCCTGCAGGGCAAGGTCCCCACGGCCGCTGCGAAGGCATCCTTCAGCTTCGACTTCTCACGTGAGTACAGCACCACCAACGCGCTGTCGTTCACGGTCAAGGACTACTCCATCGCCGCCAGCGCCGACCAGCCCGCCGCGCAGGCATCCCGCACCTACTGGGATCTCCCGTTGGCCCCGTACATCGCCTCCAAGGCCGACTACTTCGGCAGCCGGCCCGGTCCGGGGCGGATGACGCCCTCGATGCGCCAGGTCACCGCACAGGGCAGTGCGGCGTGGTTCATGCCCGGTACCTATGCGGGCACGCTCAACCTGTTGGCCGGGGCAACCATCGACAACCTGGAGTTCAAGGGCAATGCCATCGACGCGGTGCCCGACCCGCTGCCCCAGCCCACCGCCGGAGTGAGCATCGACACCCGTTCGCCGTATCTGACCCGCGAAGTCACCGTGTTCATCCAGTCCAAGGCGGGCAACGGTGGCTGCCTGCGCGACCGCAACGGCGTGGTGGTGATCGCACCGTGCCCGGACACCGGCCAGGGCAACTGGATGGAGGATCTGCATGCCCAGTGGCAGCTCGATTCGCATGGCCGCTATTACAACCGGGGTTCGAAGAACTGCATGCAGATCCTCACCCAGGGCCTGGACCCCACCGGGGACGGCGAGATCGTCACCCGGCGCTGCACCACCCAGCGCGACCAGCGCTGGGAATGGCAGGCCGACCGCATCCACACCCTGCACGGCGACGGCCATCCGGACTGGCGGATGTTCGTCGGCCCGGGAAACATCGTAGGCGTGCGCACCACCGGACTGCCCGAGTACCAGCCGATCCCCGCCAATCCGTACCACCCGCTGCTCAATCCCTGGTCGAGCTATCCGCGCGCGCCCGGCAGCGCGGACTTCATTCCCCGGCTTGGTGAACTGGGCGACAACCCGCCGGTGTCGGAGGAGATCAAGAAGCTGTCGGCATCGCCGGCACGGGAACGGTGGGAACTGGTGGTACTGCGGCAGTCGCTGCACCGCTGACACGCGGCGCCGGAAGGCGCGGAACGCAGATCGTGCCGCCGCTCATCCGCAGGCGCCGTCCTGCGGGTGGGCGTGCCGCGTGAACCGTGGCGCGCCCAGGGACCGGTCAGCGGCGGGTGTAATGGGCGACCAGACGATCGCCGAGCATCTGCAGTACCTGTACCAGCACGACCAGCAGCACCACGGTGACCAATGCCACATCGGTCCGGTTGCGCAGGTAGCCCTCGCGCAGCGCCAGATCACCCAGCCCACCCGAACCGATCGCACCGCCCATCGCGGTGAAGCCCACCAGCGCCACGGTGGTCACGGTGGCTGCGGCGATCAGGCCGGGCCGCGCTTCCGGCAGCAGCACGCGGCTGACCAGCTGCCAGGTGGTGGCGCCCATCGACTGCGCCGCCTCCACCACGCCGCGGTCCACCTCGCGCAGCGCGGTTTCCACCAGGCGTGCATAGAACGGTGCCGCACCGATCACCAGTGCCGGCAGCGTGCCCAGCACGCCCACCGACTGGCCCATGAGCCACAGCGATACCGGAATGAGCACCACCATCAGGATGATGAAGGGCACCGAGCGCAGCAGGTTCACCAGCAGCGCCAGCCCGCCGTACAGCAGCGGGCGGCGTTTCAGCTGCGGGGCGCCGAACAGGTACAGCAGCACGCCCAGCGGCAGGCCGATGAGCAGGGTCAGTGGCAGTGAGCCGGCCATCATCAGCAGCGTCTCGATGCTGGCCTTGCCGATGTCGACCCACTTGTCGGCGTCCAGGTTGCGGAAGAAGCCTTCCGCGGCAGCGGCGATGATCATCGCGACAGTTCCTCCACGTGCACGCCGGCGGCGGTGAACGCCACCTGCGCGGCGGCCTGGTCGCCGCCTACCAGCGAAACGACCAGCTGGCCGTAAGGGGTGTCCTTGATCCGGTCGATACGGCCGGACAGGATGTTGTAGTCCACCCCGGTCTGCCGGGCCACACTGCCCAGCAGCGGCTGGTAGGTGTCACCGCCGAGGAAGGTCAGGCGCACGATGGTGCCCCCCACGGCCTCGAAATCGCGGTGCAGGGTGCCTTCGTCGACATGCTCGGACTCGCTGACGAAGCGGCGCGTGGTGGCGTGCTGCGGGTGCAGGAAGACCTCGGTGACCGGACCGGTTTCCACCAGATGCCCGGCATCCAGCACGGCAACCCGGTCGCAGACGCGGCGGATGACATCCATCTCATGGGTGATCAGCACGATGGTCAGGCCCAGTTCGCGGTTGATCCGGGCCAGCAGCGCCAGCACCGAGGCGGTGGTCTGCGGGTCCAGTGCACTGGTCGCCTCATCGCACAGCAGGATCTGCGGGCGCGTGGCCAGGGCGCGGGCGATGCCCACGCGCTGCTTCTGTCCGCCCGACAGCTGCGCCGGGTACTTGCCGGCATGCGCCTGCAGCCCGACCGTCTCCAGCAGCTCGGCCACCCGCACCTGGATCTGTGCCGCCGGTGTGCCGGCCAGTTCCAGCGGGAACGCCACGTTGCCGGCCACCGTGCGCGAGGAGAGCAGGTTGAAGTGCTGGAAGATCATGCCGATCCGGCGGCGCAGCGTGCGCAGGCCGTCGCTGTCCAGCGCGGTCACGTCCTCGCCACCGATCAGCAGGCGACCGCCCGTGGGCTCTTCCAGCCGGTTGATCATGCGCAGCAGCGTGGACTTGCCGGCACCGGAGTGACCGATGATGCCGAACACCTCACCGGCGGCAATGGACAGATCCAGCGGATGCAGCGCGCTGACGGCGCGCCCGGCTACGGAATACGACTTGTGCAGGCGCTGGAACTCGATCACGGGGGCGGTACACCGGAAGGGGCGGCGGGAGGGGGTGCAGCCTACCAGCGGCGACGCCGACGCGCGCACACCGGGAGCAGGAATGATATTCCTTTTCCTTCTAAGTACCCCGTGAACAACGCCTTACGGGTGGTCCAGCGGCTTCGGCGGGGTGTGCTGGTTGACCCGCTCGCGGTGCAGCAGGTACAGCCCGGAGGCGACGATGATCGCCGCGCCCACCCAGGTGAACGCGTCCGGCAACTGGCCCCAGAACGCCAGGTCCCAGCCGATTACCCAGACCAGCCCGGTGTACTCCAGCGGGGCGATCATCGAGGCCTCGCCAAGCTGGAAGGCCCGGGTGAGGGCGATCTGGCCCAGCGCTCCGGCCAACCCCATGCCGGCGATCAGCGGGGCATGCGCCCACTGCAGCGGCACCCAGTCCTGCCAGGCCAACGCGCCGGCGCCGAGCGCCATGATCACCAGGAACCAGACCACCATCGACTGCGAGGTATCGGTGCGGGTGAGCAGGCTCACGGTGATGGCCGCGATGGCGTAGGCGGTCGCGGCGGCCAGCACCATCAGCCCGGGAATGGAGATGAAGCCGTCCACACCCGGGCGCAGCACCACGATCACCCCGAGCAGGCCGATGCCGATCGCCACCCAGCGCCGTGGCCCCACCCGCTCGCCCAGCAGCGGCACCGACAGCGCGGCGATCAGCAGCGGGGCGACGAAATAGATGCTGTAGGCGGTGGACAACGGCAGGTCGCGCAGGGCGTACACGAAGCAGCCGATCATCGCCATGCCCAACGCACCGCGCAGCAGGTGCAGCCCCCAGCGGCGCGGCACCAGCGAGCGCGGCCCGGCGCTGGCCAGCACCCAGACCAGCACGAACGGCAGCGAGGCGGCGCCGCGCAGGAAGGTCACCTGCAGCGAAGGGTAGCTGGCCGCCAGCTGCTTCATGCCGGCGTCCATCAGGGAGAAGCTGGCCACTGCGGCGATCATCCACAGCACGGCGCGGGACGGGGAGCGTTGCGTGTTCATGGCGCATTATCGCCCGGGCCCTGCCCCGTGTGGCATCCCTGCCGCCCCGCCCGCACGACCGCATCAGGGGCCGCGCGATAGAATGGGGGCCACTGAATCACGCGGAGCAATGCCCATGCCCTCTTTCGATGTCGTGTCCGAAGTGGATACCCACGAGCTGACCAACGCCCTGGACCAGGCCAATCGCGAACTGGCGACCCGCTTCGACTTCAAGGGCGTGGACGCGAAGTTCGAGCGCGATGGCGAGGTGATCACCCAGATGGCCCCGACCGAGTTCCAGCTCAAGCAGATGAATGACATCCTGCGCGCCCGGCTGGCCGCCCGTGGCATCGATGTGCTGAGCCTGGAATTCGGCGATATCGAGACCAACCTGGCCCAGGCGCGGCAGAAGATCACCGTCAAGCAGGGCATCGAGCAGAAGATCGCCAAGAAGATCGCCGCCGCGTTGAAGGACGCCAAACTGAAAGTGGAAAGCCAGATCAATGGCGACAAACTGCGCGTGCAGGGCAAGAAGCGGGATGACCTGCAGGACGCGATCGCGGTACTGAAGGCCGGCAAGTTCGACCTGCCGCTGCAGTTCAACAATTTCCGCGATTGATCCCGACGGCCGTGACCGCCTTCCACCTGCCTGCGTGCCTGCCATGAACGATTCCACCGCTCCCCTCGATCGTCCACCCGGCGGCCTTCCCGCGAACGGCGATGCCGCTGGCGCCGATCCCATCGGCGACACCCGGCGCTGGCTGGAGCGCATCGTGATCGGCCTGAACCTGTGCCCGTTCGCCAAGGCGGTGTACGTGAAGGACCAGGTGCGGTTCGTGCTCAGCGATGCCACCACCGTGGAAGCGCTGGTGGAGGAACTGGCCGAAGAGCTGGTGCGGCTGCGTGACACCCCGCCGGAGCAGATCGATACCACGCTGATCGTGCACCCGCAGGTGCTGGGCGATTTCCTGGAGTACAACGACTTCCTGGACAACGCCGATGCGGCCGTGGAGGCGCTGGACCTGCAGGGCATCCTGCAGGTGGCCAGCTTCCACCCGCAGTACCAGTTCGACGGGGTGGCCGCCGACGATGCCAGCAACTACACCAACCGCTCGCCCTACCCCACCCTGCACCTGCTGCGCGAAGACAGCGTGGCCCGCGCGGTGGAGGCCTATCCGGACCCGGATGTGATCGTGGAGCGCAACATCGCCACGCTGGACCGGATCGGCGTGCAGGGCTGGTGGCGCCGGTTGCGCGGCGAGGACCTGTCATGAGCGCGGCACCGCCCGTTCAACCCTGGCCGTCCGCGCCCCTGCACGGCAGGACGGTGCTGGTGACCGGCGGGGCCAACGGCATCGGCCGCGGCATCGCCCAGGCGGTGCTGGGGGCCGGCGGCCAGGTCGTCATCGGCGATCTGGACGAGGAGGCCGGCGCCGCCTGCCTGGACGAATGGCAGTGCGGTGCACGCGCCGCGTTCCAGCGCCTGGACGTGAGCGAGGAGGCCAGCGTGGCCGCCTTCATCGCGGCAGCGCGTGAGCGTTACGGCCGCATCGACGGGCTGGTGAACAACGCCGGCATCGCCAGTGCACACGGCACCGTGCTGCAGGACATGAGCTGGGAGGAGTGGCAGCGGCGGCTGTCCTCGCTGCACGGTGCGTTCCTGTGCAGCAAGCACGCCCTGCCGGCACTGCACGACAGCGGCGCCGGGGCGATCGTGAACATCGCGTCCACCCGCGCGCGGCAGTCCGAACCCCACAGCGAAGGCTATGCCGCCGCCAAGGGTGGCCTGCTGGCGTTCACCCATGCCCTGGCGATAAGCGCCGGTCCTGCGGTGCGGGTGAACACCATCAGCCCGGGCTGGATCAGTACCGACGCGTGGCAGGCCCCGTCCCGGCGCAAGGCACCGCAGTTGTCCGCCCGCGACCACGCCCAACACCCGGCCGGGCGTGTGGGCACGCCGGAGGACATCGGCGCGCTGGCGGTCTATCTGCTGTCATCGCTGTCCGGCTTCTGCACCGGACAGGAATTCATCGCCGATGGCGGCATGACCCGCAGGATGATCTACGCGGACTGACGCCCGCCGGTGTGGCGGGCGGGCCGTTGCTCAGGCCATGCCGGCATGGCGCAGCAGCGCATCGATGGCCGGTTCACGGCCACGGAACGCGCGGAAGTTCTCCGCGGCGCTGCGGCTGCCACCGCGGCCCAGCACCTCATCCCGGAAGCGCGCACCGGTGCGTGCCAGCTCACCCGGTGCCTCTTCGAAGGCCGCATAGGCATCGGCGCTGAGCACTTCGGCCCACTTGTAGCTGTAGTACCCGGCGGCATAGCCGCCGGCGAAGATATGGCTGAACTGGTGCGGGAAGCGGTTCCACGCGGGCGGGTGGTTCACCGCCACCTCCGCGCGCACCTGGTCCAGCAGCGCCAGCACGGTCTGCTGGGCCGGGTCGAAGCGGCTGTGCAGCAGCATGTCGAACAGGGCGAATTCCAGCTGCCGCACGGTGGCCATGCCGCTGTGGAAGTTGCGCGCGGCCAGCATCCTGTCAAACAGCGCGCGCGGCAGCGGTTCGCCGCTGTCCACGTGGGCGGTCATCCCCTGCACGTGCTCCCATTCCCAGCAGAAGTTCTCCATGAACTGGCTGGGCAGCTCCACGGCGTCCCATTCCACCCCGTTGATGCCGGCCACGGCCAGCTCGCCGACGCGGGTGAGCAGCTGGTGCAGGCCGTGCCCCATTTCATGGAACAGGGTGATGACCTCGTCGTGGCTGAAGGTGGCCGGGCGGCCGTCGCTGCCCCGGCCGAAGTTGCACACCAGGTACACCACCGGCGTCTGCACGCTGCCATCGGCGCGCTCGCGACGGTTGCGGCAGTCGTCCATCCACGCCCCGCCGCGCTTGCCGGGGCGTGCGTACAGATCCAGGTAGAACTGGCCGACGAGCTGGTCGTGCGCGTCCACCAGACGGAAGAAGCGCACGTCCTCGTGCCATACCGGCGCAGTGTCCGGCTGCACGCGCAGGCCGTACAGCTGCTCGATGAGCGCGAACAGGCCGGCCAGCACCGTCGGTTCGGTGAAGTACTGCTTCACCTCCTGCGCCGCGTAGCTGTACCGCGCCTGCTTGAGCCGGTCGGCAACGAAGGCCAGGTCCCATGCCTGCAGGTCCGGCAGGCCCAGCTCCTCGCGCGCGAACTGCTCCAGCTCGGCACGGTCCTGCACGGCGAACGGCCGCGCGCGCGCGGCCAGGTCACGCAGGAACCCCAGCACCTGCTGCGGGTCCTCGGCCATCTTGGTCGCCACGGAGTAATCGGCATAGGTGGCAAAGCCGAGCAGGCCGGCCACCTCCGCGCGCAGGGCCAGGATGCGCTCGATGTTGCCGCTGTTGTCCAGCGAGGCCTCACCCAGCTCCGAGGCGCGCTGCGCACTGGCGCGGTAGAGGGTCTCGCGCAGCGCGCGGTCTTCGGCCCAGGTCTGCACCGGCAGGTAGCAGGGCATCTGCAGGGTCAGCTTCCAGCCCGGCAGGCCATCGGCTTCGGCGGCGGCACGGGCCGCCTGCATTACATCGTCGGGCAGGCCCGCCAGCCGTGCCGGGTCCTCCACCTGCAGCGACCAGGCATCGGTGGCGTCGAGCACATTCTGCGAGAAGGCCGCCGACAACGCCGACAGCGACTGCTTGGCGGCGGACAGACGCTGCTGGGCGTCGGCATCCAGCTCGGCGCCGCCCAGACGGAACTCGCGCAGCGTGTTCTCCAGCACTTTCTGCCGGATGCTGTCGTAACCGCGGGCCTCCTCACTGGCCGCCAGGGCCTGGTACTGCCGGAACAGCGCCAGGTTCTGCGCCAGCGCGCTGCCGAAGCGGGTGACCCGCGGCAGGTTGGCGTTGTACGCCTCGCGCAGTTCGGGGGTGTTGACCACCGCCTGCAGGTGGCTCACCTGGCCCCACGCGCGCCACAGGCGCTCGGTGGCGTCATCCAGCGGCACCACGAAGGTGTCCCAGCGCGGCGCGGCCAGCTGCTCGGCCGCGGCGACGGCGGCTTCGGCCTCGGCCAGCAGCACATCCAGCGCCGGGCCCACATGGTCCGGGCGGATCTCATCGAAACGCGGCAGGCCCGACATATCAAGCAGCGGGTTGGCAGGGGTCACGGCATTCTCCAGAAACGGGCCGCGTGCAGCGGCATCGCCCCTGATATGGCGCTGCCGGCGCGGCCGCACAAGGCCTGCGCCGCACACCCGGTTACAGCGGTTCCAGGCTGCAGGCCGGCAAGCCCGGCAGGCCGTGGCCGGCCAGCGCCGCCTCCAGCTGGGCGTCGGCCTGGTCCACATCAATGCCGTGGCGCGCATACCAGGCGCGGTCGTAATAGCTGTGCGCATAGCGTTCGCCGCTGTCGCACAGGATGGTGACGATGCTGCCGTCGCGGCCGGCGGCGCGCATCCACTGCGCGGCCTGCAGCACGCCCACGAAGTTGGTGCCGGTGGAGCCCCCGACGCGCCGGCCGAGCTGGCGGCTGACATGGCGCATGGCGGCCAGACTCAGCGCATCAGGCACTTTCACCATGGCGTCCACGCTGCCGGGAATGAAGCTCGGTTCCACCCGCGGCCGGCCGATGCCCTCCACCCGCGAGCCGCCCTCGCAGGTCAGCCCGCGCCATGGCTGCCCGTTCGCGGCGGCCTGGTAACCGTCGAAGAACACCGACACTTCCGGATCGGCACACAGGATGCGGGTGTCGTGGCGACGGTAACTCACATAGCGGCCCAGCGTGGCCGCGGTACCGCCGGTCCCCGGGCTGCAGACGATCCATTCCGGGATGGGGTGCGGCTCCTGGGCCATCTGCTTGAAGATGGACTCGGCGATGTTGTTGTTGGCGCGCCAGTCGGTGGCCCGTTCGGCGTAGGTGAACTGGTCCATGAAATGCCCGCCGGTTTCCTGTGCCAGCTGTTCCGAGGCCGCGTTCAGCCCACAGGCGTGCTGCACCAGATGGCAGCGCCCGCCCTGGAACTCGATCGCGGCGATCTTTTCCGGCGAGGTACTGGCGGGCATCACCGCGATGAACGGCAGGCCGAGCAGCCGCGCGAAATACGCTTCGGACACGGCGGTGGAGCCGCTGGAGGCTTCGATCACCGGCCGCCCCTCGCGCAGCCAGCCATTGGCCAGCGCGTACAGGAACAGCGAACGCGCCAGACGGTGTTTCAGGCTGCCGGTGGGGTGACTGGACTCATCCTTGAAGTACAGCTCGATGCCGGCAAAGCCGGGCAGATCCAGCGGAATCAGGTGGGTATCGGCGGACCGGTTGAAATCGGCTTCGATCTTCTGGATGGCGGCAGCCACCCATTCACGCTGCGACATGGCGGGCATTCTGGTCGGCACGCAACGGTGCGATGAACGCCATTGTAGCGGGCACGCCCGCGGCCGGTGCCGCCGCCGTTGTCGGAATGGACACGAAGGCGGCGTTACCATGCGGGTTTTCACGGCCGCCTGCGGCCCCGAACGAAGGACTCCCCCATGACACCTGCCGAACTGCGTACCGTTCCCGGCGTGGCCGCCCAGGCCCCCGCCGAGACCCATGGTTTTGTCTTCAACCACACCATGCTGCGGGTCAAGGACGCGACCGCCTCGCTGGACTTCTACACGCGCGTGCTGGGCTATCAGCTGATCGACAAGCGTGACTTCGAGGAAGCCGCGTTCAGCCTGTACTTCCTGGCGTACGTGCCGGCCGGCACGCAGGTGCCGGACGATGCCGCGCAGCGCCGCCAGTGGATGGCCGGCCTGTCCGGCGTGCTGGAGCTGACCCACAACCACGGCACCGAGGCCAGCGAGGGCGCGGTGTACCACGATGGCAACAGCGAGCCGCGCGGCTTCGGCCATATCTGCGTGTCGGTGCCGGACATCGAAGCGGCCTGCCAGCGCTTCGAAGCGCTGGGCGTGCCTTTCCAGAAGCGCCTCAGCGACGGCCGCATGAAGCACCTGGCCTTCATCAAGGACCCGGACGGCTACTGGGTGGAAATCATCTCCAACGGCTGATCTGCCGCCCACACCGACCCGGCGGACACTTCATGAAGTGTCCGCCGGGGTGTCCGCGGACAGGCGGACACTCGGAGCGCCAGCGTATCTCGTTGAAAAGGCGAGAAAAAAAGTTGGCACGAAGCCTGCTTGGTAGGAGATGACTCCACCGGCCAGGCCATTCGATGATCCGCGACACCTCCGCACAGGACCAGCAGGTTGCCCCCGCCCACAGCGGCCGGGCACCGCGCCTGCTCCGCTACCGCTGGCCGCTGCTGGGCGGGGCGGCCGTGCTGCTCTGCATCGGCCTGGCCGCGCACGCCTGGCTCAACGCCAGCCGCTCATTCGACGGCAGCCGGGTGCGCATCGCCGAGGTCACGCGCGGCGACCTGGTGCGTGACATCGCCGCCGACGGCCGGGTGATCGCCGCCAACAATCCGGTGCTCTACGCCATTTCCGCCGGCACCGTGGACCTGAAGGTGGTGGCCGGCGATGTGGTCAGGCGGGGCCAGGAGCTGGCGGTGATCGACAGCCCGGAGCTGCGCAGCACGCTGGCACAGGAACAGGCCACGCTGGCCGGCCTGGAAGCGGAGGCCGGCCGCGCCGCGCTGGACGCCACCCTGGCGCGCGCCAAGGCCCGCAAGGACACCGACCAGGCGCAGATCGAGCGCACGGCCGCCGAGCGCGACCTGCAGCGCTACCAGCGCGGCTTCGATGGCGGCGCGGTGCCGGCGATCGAACTGGCGCGCGCGCAGGACAGCATGAAGAAGGCCGACATCACCCTGGCCAACGCGCGCACCGATGCCCGCCTGCAGGGCCAGGGGGCGGACCTGGACGCACGCAACAAACGCCTGCTGGCCGACCGCCAGCGCGCGGTGGTGGCCGAGGTGCAGCGCCAGGTGGACGCCTTGACCCTGCGCGCGCCGTTCGACGGCCAGGTGGGCCAGGTGCAGGCCACGCAGCACACCAATGTCATCGCCAACGCCCCCATCCTGGGCGTGGTGGACCTGTCGCGCTTCGAGATCGAGATCAAGGTGCCGGAAAGCTTCGCCCGCGATCTGGCGATCGGCATGCCGGCCCAGCTCACCAGCGGCAACGGCCAGCCGTTCCCCGGGCAGATCAGCGCGGTTTCCCCGGAAGTGGTCAACGGCGAGGTCACCGCCCGCGTGCGCTTTGCCGACACCCAGCCCAGCGGCCTGCGGCAGAGCCAGCGCATGTCCACCCGCGTGCTGCTCGACACCCGCCGCAACGTGGTCAAGGTCGAGCGCGGTCCGTTCGTGGAACAGGGCAACGGCCAGGTCTACGTGATGGACGGCAGCACCGCGGTACGGCGCCCGGTGCGCCTGGGCGTGACCAGCCTGGGCGAAGTCGAGGTCGTCTCCGGCCTGCAGCCGGGCGATCGCATCGTGGTCTCCGGCAGCGATCTGTTCGGCGATGCCGAGCGTGTCACCGTCAACTGAAGCCGTACTCCCCGCATTTGTACCCACCCACACGAACCACAAGGACAGTCCCATGCTTGAGATGCGCTCGGTCGCCAAAGTGTTCCGCACCGAACAGGTGGAAACCCACGCCCTGCGGTCGCTGGACCTGAAGGTCAACGAAGGCGAGTTCGTCGCGGTCACCGGCCCGTCCGGCTCCGGCAAGACCACCTTCCTCAACATCGCCGGCCTGCTGGAAACCTTCACCAGCGGCACCTACCTGCTCGATGGCCAGGACGTGAGCCAGCTCGGTGACGATGCCCGCAGCCGCCTGCGCAACCAGAAGATCGGTTTCATCTTCCAGGGCTTCAACCTGATTCCGGACCTGGACCTGTTCGACAACGTGGATGTGCCGCTGCGCTACCGCGGCATGTCCGCCGGCGAACGCCGCCAGCGCATCGAGCACGCGCTGCAGCAGGTCGGGCTGGGCTCGCGCATGAAGCACTATCCGAATGAACTGTCCGGCGGCCAGCAGCAGCGCGCTGCCATCGCCCGTGCGCTGGCCGGCAGCCCGCGCCTGCTGCTGGCCGACGAACCCACCGGCAACCTGGACACGCAGATGGCCCGCGGCGTGATGGAACTGCTGGAAGAGATCAATGCCGCCGGGACCACCATCGTGATGGTGACCCATGACCCGGAGCTGGCCGCACGCGCGCAGCGCAACGTGCACATCGTCGACGGCCAGGTCACCGACCTGGTCCGCGAACCGGTCCTGGCCACCCCGCGGCGCGTCGCTGCGGTTGCTGAGTGAGGCCGCGCCCATGTTCGCCTACTACGCACGCCTGGCCGTCCGCAGTTTCCGCCGCAACAAGGTCCTGACCGCGCTGATGGTGCTGGCCATCGCGCTGGGCATCGGCGCGTCCATGACCACCCTGACCGTGTTCCACGTGCTGTCCGGCGACCCCATTCCGGACAAGAGCGATCGCCTGTTCTACGTCCAGCTGGATTCCGACGGCCGCAGCGGCTACGTGCCGGGTGAGGAGCCGACCGAGCAGCTCACCCGCTTCGACGGCGAGGCCCTGCTGCGCGAGGCCCGGGCCGAACGCCAGGCGCTGATGACCGGCGGCGGCGGCACCATCGAGCCGGACGGCAGCACGCTGCAGCCGTTCTCGATCGATGCCCGCTGGACCTCTGCCGATTTCTTCCCCATGTTCAACGTGCCGATGCAGTACGGCCGCCCGTGGACGCGCGCCGATGACGAGGCACGTGCCCGCGTGGTGGTCATCTCCAAGGTGCTCAACGAGAAGCTGTACCAGGGCGCCAACAGCGTGGGCAAGGACCTGCGCATGGACGGCCAGAGCTTCCGTATTGTCGGGGTGATGCAGGACTGGCGCCCGGAGCCGCACTTCTACGATCTGACCGTCGGCACGTTCGGCACCCGTGAGGACCTGCTGCTGCCGGTCAGCACCTCGTTTGCGATGAACCTGGGCAACAACGGCGACATGAACTGCTTCGGCGAGCCGCCGAAAGGCGAGAACAGCCATTCGTTGAACGCGCCCTGCAGGTGGCTGCAGTACTGGGCGGAAATGGACCCGGGCAAGGCAGATGACTACCGCCGCTACCTGGAGAACTACTCCAGCCAGCAACGCGAGGCCGGTCGCTTCGAGCGCCCGCCGAACGTGCGCCTGCGCTCGGTGATGGAGTGGCTGGACGTCAACGGCGCCGTGCCCAACGATGTGCGGCTGCAGCTGTGGCTGGCGCTGGGCTTCCTGGGCGTGTGCCTGGTCAACACGGTGGGCCTGCTGCTGGCCAAGTTCCTGCGCCGCAGCGGGGAGATCGGCGTGCGCCGCGCGCTCGGTGCCAGCCGCGGGCAGATCTTCCTGCAGTGCCTGGTGGAAGCCGGCGCGGTCGGCGTGGTAGGCGGCGTGCTGGGCATCGGGCTGGCCCTGCTCGGCCTGTTCGCCGTGCGCCAGCAACCGGTGAGCTACGCCAAGCTGGCCCATCTGGACGGCAGCATGCTGCTGCTGGCGATCGGCCTGACCCTGCTTGCGAGCATCGCCGCCGGCTTCCTGCCCGCCTGGCGTGCCATGCAGGTGACCCCCGCCATCCAGCTCAAGTCGCAGTAACCCTGCCCAAGGACACCCCATGGACATCCGCCCCATCCTGAGCACCCTGCGCCGGCACAAGACCGCCGCCGCCCTGATCGTGCTGGAGATCGCCCTGACCTGCGCGATCGTCTGCAACGCGCTGTTCCTGGTCAGCCAGCGCGTGGAAAAAATCAGCATGCCCAGCGGCATTGCCGAGAACGAACTGGTCGTGGTGCGCGTCAGCGGCATCGGCAAGCAGACCAATGCCATGAGCCGCACCCGCGAGGACCTGGCGTCGCTGCGCGCCATTCCCGGCGTGACCGCCGCCACCATCGTCAGCCAGCTGCCATTCAACGGCAGCTCCTCCAGCAGCAGCATCCAGCGCCAGCCGGAGCAGGATGCCCCCACCACCAACGCCTCGACCTACCTGATGTCCGAGGCGGGCATCGACACCCTGGGGGTGAAGCTGATCGCCGGCCGTGATTTCCTGCCGGACGAGTACCGCGACTACGCGGCCACCGCCAACGCCGGTTCACAGAGCACCGCCATCCCGGTGATCTTCACCCGTGCCACGGCGGCGAAGATGGACCCGGAGGGCAACGCGCTGGGCAAGACCTACTACATGGGCAACCAGCCGCTGCATGTCATCGGCGTGGTGGAGGCGCTGAGCACTCCCAACGGCTGGGGCGACAACTGGACCGGATCCATGCTGCTGCCGCTGCGCCGCACCTATGACGAAGGCGGCTTCTACATGCTGCGGACCTCGCCCGAACGCCGCGCGGAGGTCCTCAAGGCCGCCGTGGCCGCGCTGGAGCGCAACGATCCCAACCGGCTGCTGCGCGACAACCGGCTGTTCGAGGACCAGCGCCGCGACTTCTTCAAGAACGATCGTGCCATGGTCGGTCTGCTGACCACGGTGTGCGTGGCGCTGCTGGTGGTGACCGCACTGGGCATTGTCGGCCTGGCCAGTTTCTGGGTGCAGCAGCGCAGCCGGCAGATCGGCATCCGCCGGGCGCTGGGCGCCACCCGTGGCCAGATCCTGCGCTATTTCCAGACCGAGAACTTCCTGCTGGCCACGCTGGGCATCGTGCTGGGCATGCTGGCGGCGTACGCCATCAACCTGGCCCTGATGAATCTGTACGCGCTGCCACGGATGCCGCTGCTCTACCTGCCGGTGGGTGCCGTGCTGCTGTGGGTGCTCGGCCAGATCGCCGTGTTCGGGCCGGCACGCCGGGCCGCAGCGGTGCCGCCGGCGGTGGCCACACGCGGCAGCTGATCCAACCGCCCAGCACACGCCGGCGGCGCCGTTCGCCGCCGGTTTGGCTATATTGACCTGTGCACGACGCGTCGGAGGGGTTCCGGCGCGTCCCGCTTCTTCTGCCCGATGGATGCCATGCCTGCGATCCTGATCATTGACGACAACGCCAGCGTGGGAACCGCACTGGATGTGCTGTTCTCCCTGCACGACATCGACACGCTGCACGCCAGCTCGCCCGAACAGGGCCTGGAACTGCTGCAGGCGCAGCCGGTGGACCTGGTCATCCAGGACATGAACTTCACCGAGGACACCACCTCCGGCGAGGAAGGCCAGGCACTGTTCGCGCGCATCCGCGAACGCCATCCGGACCTGCCGGTGATCCTGCTCACGGCGTGGACGCACCTGGGCACCGCGGTGGACCTGGTCAAGGCCGGCGCCGCCGATTACCTGCCCAAGCCGTGGGATGACCGCAAGCTGCTGACCACGGTCAACAACCTGCTGGAACTGTCCGAGGCGCAGCGCGAACTGGACCGCCGCCGCCAGCGCGAGCAGCAGCAGCGCAGTGCGCTGGAGCACCGCTATGCGTTGTGCGGGGCGGTGTTCGCCGACCCGGCCAGCGAGCGGGTGATCGCGCTGGCCTGCCAGGTGGCCCGTTCGGCACTGCCGGTGCTGATCACCGGCCCCAACGGCGCCGGCAAGGAAAAGATCGCCCAGATCATCCAGGCCAACTCGCCGGTGGCCAAAGGGCCGTTCGTGGCGGTGAACTGCGGCGCCCTGCCCGGTGAACTGATCGAAGCGGAGCTGTTCGGCGCCGAGGCCGGCGCCTATACCGGTGCCAACAAGGCACGCGAAGGCAAGTTCGAGGCGGCCGACGGCGGCACGCTGTTCCTGGATGAGATCGGCAACCTGCCGTTGAGCGGGCAGATGAAACTGCTGCGCGTGCTGGAAACCGGTCGTTTTGAACGGCTGGGCTCCAACCGCGAGCGCCAGGTGAAAGTGCGCGTGGTGAGCGCGACCAACGCCGACCTGCCGGCGATGATCCGCGAGGGCACGTTCCGCGAGGATCTGTACTACCGCCTCAACACCGTGGAACTGGCGCTGCCCCCGCTGGCCGAGCGGCCCGGTGACATCCTGCCGCTGGCCGAGCGCTTCCTCGAGGACGGGCGGCCGTTGTCGGCTGCCGCCGCCGCTGCGCTGCAGCGTCATCCCTGGCCGGGCAACGTGCGCGAACTGCGCAATGTGATCCAGCGCGCCGAACTGCTGGCCACCGGCACGCGCATCGAGGTGGGTGACCTGAACCTGCCGCGCGCGCCCACCGCAGCGCGGGGCAGCAGCGCGCCCGATCCCGACCGCCAGCGCATCGAACGGGCACTGGCACACAACCACGGCATCATCGCCCAGGCCGCCGCCGAGCTCGGCCTGAGCCGGCAGGCGCTGTACCGGCGCATGGACCGCTACGGCATTCCGCGCGAATGAAACGCCACTCGTTCACCCTGCGGCTGTTCCTGCGCCTGCTGCCGGTACTGGCGCTGGCATCGGCCCTGCCCTGGCTGCTGGCCTACTGGATGGACCACGGCTGGGCGGTGGTGCTGCTGTCGGCGGGCGTGGTGCTGCTGTTGATGTGGTGGAGCCTGCTGCATGCAGTGGCGCCAGTGCGCTCGCTGCTGCGCGCGCTGACCGGCATCACCGGCAGCTACCGTGACGGCGAATACAACTTCGGCGTGCACTGGCCGCAGCGCGATGAGCTGGGCGCGCTGGTGCAGGCCCACCGCGAACTGGGCGATGTACTGCGTGCGCAGCGGCAGAGCCTGGTGCAGCGCGAGCTGCTGCTGGACACCATGGTGCAGAACACGCCGGTGGCGATGCTGCTGCTGGCCGATGGCGGCGATGGGCTGCCGCGGGTGGTGTTTTCCAACCTGGCCGCGCGCAAGCTGCTGCATGGCGGCTGGAAGCTGGAAGGACAACGCCTGGCCGAGCTGCTGGAGCAGATGCCACCGGCCCTGCGCGATGCCATCGCGCGCGGCGGTGACAGCCTGTTCGTGGTGGGCGGCGAGGACGACCAGGATGAGGACGATGAGCAGATCTACCATCTGTCCCGGCGCGGCTTCCATCTCAACGGTCGCCCGCACGACCTGCTGCTGGTGCGCCTGCTGACCGCCGAACTGCGCCGGCAGGAAGTGCAGACCTGGAAGAAGGTGATCCGGGTGATCAGCCACGAGCTGAACAACTCGCTCGCCCCGATCGCTTCGCTGGCGCATTCCGGCGGCGAGCTGGTGCGGCGCGAGCGGTTCGACCGGCTGCCGGAAATCTTCTCCACCATCGAAGACCGTGCCCGCCACCTGGAGGGCTTCATCCGGGGCTATGCGCGCTTTGCCAAACTGCCGCAACCGCAGCTGCAGACCGTGCACTGGGCGCCGTTCCTGGCCAGCCTGCAGCAGCAGATTCCGTTCCACATGGCGCCGGTGGATGAGGCGCTGTGCAGCCGCATCGACATCGCCCAGTTCGGCCAGGCACTGCTGAACCTGCTCAAGAACGCCCATGAAGCCTGTGGCGAGGCCGACCCGCCCAACGCGGAGGTCAGCGTGCAGCTGACCCGCCTGCCGCAGTGGCTGCGCCTGGACGTGCTCGACCGCGGCAAGGGCATGAACGAGGCAGTCCTGCAGAACGCGTTGATGCCGTTCTATTCCACCAAACGCAACGGCACCGGGCTGGGCCTGGCGCTGACGCGTGAGATCGTCGAAGCCCATGGCGGCCGGGTGTCACTGCAGAACCGCAGCGACGGCGGGTTGTGCGTATCACTGCTGCTGCCGATGGGCTGACCTGCTCACCGGTGCCGCATGCATCACGCATGGCAGGTGCCATGCGTCACTTCCCGGCGCCTCTGCAATCTTGCCCATGTCAGCGCCGACACACGCATGCGCTTGATGAGGTGCGGCCACGCCGGCCGCGCATCTGGAGCCCGCCATGCATCGCCTCGTTCTTTTCCTGCTGCTGTGCTGCGCGCCCGCGCTGGCGCAGGCGCAGACCAACCGCTTCTCCGACAACACCCTCTACGAGGCCACCGTGCTGTCCACCGCACCGCTGCGCGTGCACTACGCGCTGCAGGGCATCGGCCGCTACGCGCCTGCCGATTTCCCCGCGCTGCGCCTGGATGGCAGCGCCACCCTGGTGTTCGGCTATGGCCATGCCGAAGCGCAGCTGCACGCACCGGTGGTGCAGGTGGATGCCCAGCAGAACTACCAGTGGCGTTTCCCGCAGTGGAGTGCGGGGGAGGCGCCGGCAGACATCGTGTCCGTGCAGGCCACGGAAGGCGAGGAGGTAGTGCTCGATTTCCGGCGGGGCTTCGGCCAGCCGCGCCTGCTGCGGGCCGGCTTCATCGTGGAATTCGCACCCGGTGTGGTCTACGAGCCGAACCGGGTCAACATCCTCGCCGTCTACCTGGCCGACCCGACCGCCGCGCCGTTGATCGACGTGTTCACCGCCGCGCAGGAATGAGGCCTGCACGGCTCCGCCGCGCGCTGCGTTCGTGGCGCGCGGCGGACCGGCTTACACCTTCTTCTGCGGCCGCTTCCAGCCTTCGATGGTTTCCTGCCGGGCCCGTGCCACGGTCAGCTTGCCGTCCGGTGCGCCGCGGGTAATCACCGAGCCGGCGGCGATGGTGGACCCTTCACCGATCACCACCGGGGCCACCAGCGAGCTGTTGGACCCGATGAAGGCGTTGTCGCCGATGGTCGTGGTGGACTTGTTCACCCCGTCGTAGTTGCAGGTGATGGTGCCGGCGCCGATGTTCACCCGGCTGCCGATCTGCGCATCGCCCAGGTAGGTCAGGTGGTTGGCCTTGCTGCCCACGCCCAGGGTGACCTTCTTGGTTTCCACGAAGTTGCCCACGTGCACGCCGTCGGCGAGCACGGTGCCCGGCCGCAGGCGTGCGAACGGGCCGATCTGTGCGCTGCCCTGGCTGACGACGCCTTCCAGATCACAATGCGCGCGCACCTGCGTGCCGGCGCCCAGCTGTACATCCTTCAGGCGGGTGAACGGACCCACGCTGACCCCATCAGCCAGCTGTACCCGGCCCTCCAGGATCACATCGACATCGATCTGCACATCCCGGCCCACGGTGACCTCGCCACGGATGTCGACCCGCGACGGGTCCAGCACGCGCGCGCCCTGCGCGCACAGCGCACGTACCGCGCGCAGCTGCCAGGCGCGCTCCAGCTGCGAGAGCTGCCACGGATCATTCGCACCCTCCGCTTCCTGCGCGTCCTCCACCAGCGCCATGTCGGCGGCGGTGAACTCGCTGGCGGCGAACGCGAACACGTCCGTCAGGTAGTACTCGCCCTGCGCGTTGGCGTTGGACAGCTGCGAGAGCCAGCGGCGCAGCGCGGTGGATTCAGCAGTGATGATGCCGGTGTTGATGGTGCGGATGCGCAGCTGCTCATCGGTGGCATCCTTCTGCTCCACGATGGCGCCAACCCGCCCTTCGGCATCGCGCACGATGCGGCCATAGCCGGACGGATCCTGCATCTCGGCCGCCAGCACCGCCAGACGGCCGGGCTGGGCCAGCAGGTGGCGCAGGGTCTGCGCGCGGATCAGCGGCACGTCGCCGTACAGCACCAGCACCTGCGCCGCGTCGGGCACTTCGGGCATCGCCTGGGCAACGGCATGGCCGGTCCCGAGCTGCTGGGTCTGCTCGGCCCAGACCAGATCAGGCTGGTCGCCAAACCGGTCGCGTACCGCCTGGCCGCCGTGGCCGTACACCACGTGGATGGCGGCGGGCTGCAGTTCGCGCGCGGCGGCGATCACGTGCGCCAGCATCGGCTGGCCGGCGATCGGCTGCAGGACTTTCGGCAGAACGGATTTCATCCGCTTGCCGGCACCGGCGGCGAGGATGATCACGTGCAGGGGTTGGCTCATGGGAACAGTCCGCCCAACGGCGGTGATAGCAGGATTGGGGGGTAGCATATCCGACGATCCGCATGGAGCTGCATCACCCGATTAACCGCACCGATGACGCGGCAACGGCGGAGTATGGTTGCGGTTGCTGCGGTGGCGGGTCTACCGGTGCGCCTGTGCGCTGCCATCATGGCGGCAGAAGCCGACCATGGC
>ENA-UOXB01000556-UOXB01000556.1-bioreactor-metagenome-genome-assembly--contig:-NODE-556-length-23829-cov-10.822832_pt1 | contig 23829 bp, 25 predicted proteins | sample MGYA00238158_ERZ761615 | MGnify/ENA primary metagenome ERZ761615 (study PRJEB28904, sample SAMN06267902) | bioreactor metagenome | isolation source: Joint BioEnergy Institute, California, USA...
CACCAGGCGGGCCAGATCGCCCGCGCCCAGGTTGAAGTTCTGCCGATAGCGTTCCAGAAGATCGGTCAGCTGATCCTCGGACAGGCCGATGCGCGCGGCGGGGTCCGGGTCGGCGGTGCGGTGGGCGTTGCGGTCGTCCACCTGGCGCATCGGATAGCGGCGCCCGGTCAGCCGCGCATAGACCGCCGCGACGACGACCAGCAGCACCGTCCCCGCCGCCACAGGCGTCACCGCAAAGCGATAGCCCAGGTCCGCGATGGCGTCGGGGCTCATCGCGGCGGTCATGGCGACGGCCCCGGCAGGGGGGTGCAACGCGCGGCACAGGATCGTCGCGGTGATGGCCAGGCCCACCGCCACCGCGATCCGCAGCGCGGGATCGGCGACATGCAGGCACACCGCGACACCGATCAGCGCCGCCACCGTATTGCCCACGATTGCGGCCCAGGGCTGCGCCAGCGGACTGTTCGGAACCGCGAACAGCAGGACCGAACTGGCCCCGAAGGGCGCGATCAGGTACAGGCCCAGCTGGCTGTCGACCGCGGGCGACAGCACGAACAGCCCGGCGATGATCAGGCCCGCGACGGCCCCGATGCCCGCCCGCACCGCCTCGGGCAGGGGGGTCGAGGCGACCGACGGGCCCAAGGCGCGCAGCGTGCTGATCATCAGTGGTCGCATGGTCCCAGTCCCGGTCAACTGCACGTTTCGCGGTCACTATGTCCATTATTTGGGCAGATGAAAGGGCATTCCGGGATATGCCCGCGGCGGGCCCCTGCAGCCTGTGCGGTGTTCATCCCTCAGCAGCGGCCCGACGCGCGGTCCGCGCATCGGGCCGGGGCCGTCAGGTCTTCAGGAAATCCTGGGTGCTGATGACATCGCCATAAAGAAACGCCAGCGCGCCCATGATCGCGGTGTGGACATGCGCCGCGGGGGCGGTCTGGCCGCCGAACTCGATGTCGCGGGTCGCGCAGGCATCGTGGATCGTGGTGGTGGCAAAGCCGTGGTCGTTGGCGGCGCGCGTGGTCGCGTCGATGCACATGTGGCTCATGGCGCCGACGACGACCACGTCGCGGACGCCGTGTTCGTCCAGCAGATCCTTGAGCCCGGTCTCGCGGAACGAGTTGGGGTGGTTCTTGGTGATGACCGCCTCGTCCTGGGCGGGGGCCACGACGTCGTTGATCCGGGCGCCCGCGCTGCCGGGGACGAAGATCGGGCCGCCGGGAATCTCGTGGCGGATGTTCACGACCAGATCGCCCCTGGAACGGGCATGGGCGATCACGCGGGCGGCGTTGTGGGCGGCGGCCTCGATCCCGTGAAGGGGAAGGTTGCCGTCGGGCCAGTATTCGTTCTGCAGATCGACGACCAGAATGGCGCGTTTGGACATGGGGTTCCTCCTGTCAGTCGGGCCATGGTGCACCGGATGCCCCGCATCGCGATAGGGGTCATGGCGCAAAGCCTGCGATCCGGACGGAACATCGCCCGCGGCGGGATGTTGATGCGGACATGACCGACGAAAGGACCGCGCCATGGACGACAAGAAGAAATCCGACCCCGTCGTGCCCCGCCAGAACGGCCAGGGCCAGGGCCAGGGCGTACCCCACGACCCCAAGGAGTTCGACGTGATGAACCCGGCCAAGATGGACAAGCCGTCCGCCGACGAAACCCCGTCCAAATCCTGACGTGACGGCGCATCCCGACGCGGCCGCGACCCCCGACGATCAGGGGTCGCGACAGGCCGCACGGGCGGTCGCGGTGATCGTCATCGCGACCGCCGTCAAGCTGGCGGTCTTTGCGGCGCTGGAACGTCCCTGGGGCTGCGACTGCGGCCGGATCTGGGCGATGCCCGGCGATCCGGCGCTGAATTCCCAGACCCTGCTGGACCCCTATTCCCTGCTGCATGCGGTGACGGGCGCGCTGCTGGTCCTGCTGGTCACGCGGCTGCGGCCCGATCTGGGCCTCTGGGCGCTGCTGGCCGTCGTCGTCGCCAGCAGCACGACCTGGGAGGTGATCGAGAACCTGCCCGTCAGCATCCGCCTGTTCGGCTATGACGCGGCGGACCCGTTGGCCTATCACGGCGACAGTCGCCTGAACGCATTCGCCGACACGGCCTGCGCGGTCGCAGGGGCGTTGTTCGCGCGGGTCGCATCGGCGCGGGTTGTGCTGGCCCTGGCGGTCGGGACAGAGATCGCGCTGTCCCTGTGGATTCAGGACGGTTTCGTCATCGCCGCCATTCGCGCGCTGCAACAGGCGCTGTGACCAGGGTCGGGCGCCGGCCCAGCACGCCTTCGATCGCGTCCGCGGCCCCGGCGGCGCGCGGCCAATGCGGCGCGTCCTGCGCAAAGCCGTGGGCGTTTGCCCGAAACGACGGGTCGTCCAGCAGGCGGCACAGCGCGTCGTGGATGCGTGCCTCGGACGCCCACCGGGGCGACAGGCGCAGGCCGGTCCCGGTCCGGGCGATGCGGGCGGCGACGCCCGGCTGATCGTTGGTCAAGGGCAGGGCCAGCATCGGCACGCCCTGTTCCAGGCACTCCATGACCGTGTTCATGCCCGCATGGGTCACGCAGACCTGCGCGCGTTCCAGGATCGCGCGCTGCGGGACAAAGCTGCGGACCCAATCCGCGGGGATGTCGCGCGCGCCCTCGGCCGACTGGCCGCCAAGCGAGACAAGCACCTGCGCCCCGGCCCGGCGACAGGCCCGCGCGATCCGCGCCAGCAGGCGGTGCCGGTGCCCCTGCAGCGTGCCCAGGCTGACATAGACCAGCGGTCGATCCGGGTCGGGGCGGATGTCGCAGGGCAGCGGCTCGGCGACCGGGGCGCGGAACAGGCCCATGTGGCGCACCCGCCCGCCGGTCACGGGACGGGGGTGGTCGAACCCCGGCACGGCCTGCGCCAGCGTCATCAGGGGCGACACGCAATCGGTGAAATCGCGCAGCGGCCCAAGGTCCCAGTCCAGGGCGATGGTCTGGATCACCCGCGACTGCCGCCGCATCACCCATTGCGCGATCCGCCGCGCGGTCCGCAGCCGTTCGATCCCCCGTTCGCTGTGGTCGGGGCGCCAGCCCAGGAACGGGATCGGCACGCCGGGTTCGTCGTCGAAAGGCAGGGCGCAGGCGATCGACACCATCGGGATGCGCATGTGGCGCGACAGCAGGCCCGCCGCCGGCTCTGTCTGGTCGCCCAGGATCAGGTCGGGCCGATAGGCGGCGATGGCTGCCGGACCAAGCCGGCAGAGCATCTGCGTGCGCGCGGCGCCCGCGGCGATCTCTCCGTGCAGGCGCGCCGAATGGGGGCGGCTGTCGGGCGGCAGGCAGGGCCTGGAGCGGACCGTGTCGCCGGCCAGAAATCGGACATGGTGGCCGCGGGCGCGCAGCTCCTCGGCCAGCGCGGCGAAGGCCTGGCGATGGCTGGGATAGGGCGGGCAGATCATCAGGATGCGGGCGGCAAGCCGGTCGTATTGTACCATCATCGTCCTCTTGCAGGCCCAACGACGGCTTGGGGCAATCGTTGCAAAACTTTGTCCCCGGCAATGCACCATCGACGGATCGGGCCTTCGTGGCGGGCTGAACCGCGATCGGGGCGGTTTGTTCCGCGCCGTCAGGAACATGGTCCCGACTTGCCGGTTGCGCCGCCCGTGCGGAACGAAAGGAACGGCCATGACCTGCAGGATACTGATCGTGGAGGACGACTATTGGGCCGCGCTGCACCTGGCGACGGAGGTCCGCGACCGCGGGGCGACGGTTCTGGGTCCGACCGGGTCGATCCCCCTGGCCGTCGCGCTGATGTCCGCCCGGCAGCGTCCGCATGCGGCGATCCTGGACGTCCAGCTGCGCACCCAACTGGCCTTTCCCCTGGCCGACGCGCTGGCGGAACAGGGGGTGCCCTTCATCTTCGTGACCGGTTTCGAAAGGGAGGACATGCCCGAACGCTTTGACGCGGTGCCGCATTTCGTCAAGCCGATCATCGGCGATGCCTGCATCGACGCGGTGATGGCCCTGGCCGACGCGACGCGCCGGACCCGCGTGTTCGGGCCGCAATGCCGCGTCCGGTCGGGCCGGCGCGGCGTGATCGGGGGCTAGCCGTCCCGGCGCGCCTTGGACGCCGCGATGGCGGCCTCAAGACGGCGTGCCAGTTCCTGCAGCCGGGGCGGCACGGCCACCTTTTCCATCTCGATCAGCAGTTCCTTCATGCTGTCGTCCATTTCGTCCTGGGGCGGGCGGGGATCCGTCTTGCTCATCGTGACCTCAAAAGCGCCTGGCGGCCTGCCAAACACGTCTTCCATTGCCTTCAGCAGATACCACGGCGCGGGGTCGGTGACAGTTCACATTTGCCGTGGCACCGCGAATTCGTCCCCGACGGTCACGCATCGTTGCGAAAACGGCGCAGGCACCCCCCGTGATGTCCGTCCGCTGAACCTGCAAACCGTTGGGATGTTCCCGAAGACGCGCGCATCGCCGAAACAGGCGGGAAACGGCCGGCCGATCACGTTTTCGGAACCAGATCGGTATGTACGCATTTGTTCAGCGTTCTGCTTTGGGAACAGGCGTAGCCGACCATGTCCGACAATGTACTTCACCACATTCCTGCCCTGCGCGCCTATGCGCGCTCGTTGTGCGGGCGACAGGAGGATCCCGACGATCTGGTCCAGGAGACCCTGTTGCGGGCCATCGAACATGCCGACAAGTACCAGCCGGGCACCCATATGCGGGCCTGGCTTTTCACGATCATGCGCAACCGTTTCTATACCAACGTCCGCAAGTCGGCCCGCGAACGCACCGGGTCCGAGGATTGCGTGTCCGACAAGCCGATATCGCAAGCCACGCAGGAATGGCACCTGCGCCATCAGGAGATGTGGGACCAGCTGGGCCGGATCCCCGTCCATTACCGCGAGGCCATCGTTCTGGTGTCGGTCTTGGGCGAAAGCTATATCCGCGCGGCCGAGATCCTGGAATGCGACATCGGCACCATCAAGAGCCGCGTGAACCGGGCGCGGACGATGCTGAAACGGGCGTTGGAACCGGAGTTCTGACGCGTCCCCATGCGTCAGGCCCGGTCAGCGACCGCAGTTTCGATGACATCGCGTAATGTCCCTGCGCCGGGTGAAGGGGGCCCGATGATCGGGCCCCGCACAGATCGTCATTCGTCGCGGTCGTCGACGATCACCGTCAGTTCCTGACCATCGCGATGCAGGGCAATCACGTCGTCGGTGGTGTGATCGGCGGCCTCCAGCGCGTCCGTGACGGCCTGGTTTTCCGACAGGGTTTCCCGCAGGGTGGTCAGGTTGTCCTGGGCCTGCTCAAGCGCTGCGTCGACATCGCCCGGCGTGCTTTCGGTCACGGCACTGGTCTGGGTTCCGCCTCCGGTCGCCATCCCGTCCGCGATGCCTGCGGGGGCATCCGCCGCGCCGCCGGCCGAGGCGCCCGAGGTGGTGTCCGACTGCATCGCCGCCGAGCCGTTCGTGTCGATCGTGGTCTGGCCGCCGGTCATCGGGGGCGTGCCCTCCTCGGCGGTCGAGACCGCGCCGCCGCCCACCTGTTCCAGCTCGCTGAGGCCCATGACGGTGACGGTCGTGTCCGCATCCATCCCCTCCAGCTGGTCGCCGTAGTCGCGGCCCGACTGCAGGTCGGCCACGACGCGTTCATAGGTCAGCGACATGTCGGCCGAACCGCCCGACTGCGCGGCCGATCCCGTATTCTGACCGCTGCCGGTCGTGGTGCTCATGTCGGCGGTGCTGGAGCCTTCGGCCCCGGCATCCTCGGTGCCGGTCATCGGGGCCCCGCCGCCGCCCAGGACGGCACCGTCCGCCGCCGCGCCGCCGCCTGCGCTGTCGGGTGCGGTGGTCTGGGCCAGGGCCGCGCCCGGCAGTGCCAGGGCAAGGGTCGCCGCGACAAGGGCCGCGCGGCTGGTCTGTGTCAGTGTCCAGGTCATGATGTCTCCTCCGGAGATGATGATGCGCCGTGGTCATGCGCTTGGACGGTCCCAACCGGGGCAACCCGCAGATGTTCCCGCACGCCTGCGTGAGACGAAAAAAGGACCGGCGCTCGGGCACAGCGCCGGTCCCGAAGGACGACCCGGGGGAGTTGGGCGTCCTTCACAGCATGTCGGCGGTCCGCTGCATCCAGTCGCGGTGCCGACGTTCGTCCGCCAAGGCCTTCTGGAAGAAGGCCAGCGTCTTGGGAAGCGCCGAGGGGTGGCTCGACGCGCGTTCATAGGCGGTGACGGTGTCTTCCTCGTTGGTGCGCATCGCCTTGAGGATCGTGCCGTCGCCCATCAGCCCGGCCAGGGCGATCTTGCCCGTGGTCAGCATCTGTTTCATGTCGCCTTCCGCCGGCGCATCGGCGCCCGTCTCGGCGGCGATCTGGTTCAGCACCTCCAGATGCTGCAGGTGATCCTGGCGGAACGTCTCGACCTGCTGCGACAAAGCCGGGTCCGACAGCCGCGAGATCGTGGATTCGTAAGCGGCGATGGCATCGCGCTCCAGCAGGATCAGGTTCGTGACCAGGTCTGTGATCGTGTCTTCGGTGCCGACGGTGGTGGCCATGGGAGGGTCCTTTCTGTGGGACGTTCCGGATTTGGGGGCGTGCAACCGGCGGATCGCCGGTTTGTTCCAGGGCATCGTTCGACGGCACCCGATCCGCCCGCCGCGACGATGGGCGGGAACATCGCGGCCCCGCCCCGGTTGCACGCCCCGCCCCAACAGGAGAGGCCCATGACCCAGGATCCCGAACGCCCGTCGCCCGCCGATCAGCCCGCCGATCGACCCGCCGATCGACCTGGCGCCCAGACCGACGGCACCGCGCCCCCGTCCGCCAGGATCGACGAATCCGCCGCCGAAAGCGGCCAGCCCGCCGACATGGCCTATTACCGCGTCCCCGCCAGGTCGGGGGCGATGATGCTGCTGGGCACCATCGCCATCCCGCTGGCGGTGATCGTGGGGATCGCCGTCGTCCTGCTGATCGCGCTGTGAGTTTTTCGGTCGGCGCGCTGGAACATTCGCCGCAACCGCCGGTTCAGCGGCCCCAAAACGTCAAGGAGAGCACCCATGGCCGAACAGACACTGGACACGCTGTTTCATGAAACGCTGAAGGACATCTATTACGCCGAACGCAAGATCGGCACCGCGCTGCGCAAGATGGCACGTGCGGCGCAGGACTCCGAGTTGAAGGCCGCCTTCCAGACCCACGAACAGGAGACGCAGGCCCAGTACGAGCGCCTGTCCGAGGTGTTCGATGCCCTGGGCAAGCGCCCGACCGGCAAGACCTGCGACGCGATCGAGGGGATCATCGCCGAGGCACAGGAGATCATGGAGGAGTTCAAGGGCAGCCCCGCGCTGGATGCGGGCCTGCTGGCCGCGGCCCAGGCCGTCGAGCATTACGAGATCGCCCGCTATGGCACGCTGAAGGCCTGGGCCGCGCAGCTGGGCCTGGCGGATGCCGAGCGCCTGCTGGACCAGACCCTGCAGGAGGAGACGGCCACCGACGAGATCCTGACCGGTCTGGCCGAGACCGTCATCAACGCCGCGGCCCAGGGCTGACCCGACCCCACCGGCCCGCATCGCGCGGCGCCGGTCCCCCAAACCGGAGAGATCCATGTTCTATACCGACAACAAGCTGCAATATCCCGTCCGCGTCGATGCCCCGAACCCGCTGTTCGCCCGCGCCCTGCAGCAGGCCATCGGCGGCGTCGAGGGAGAGATCCGCGTGGCGATGCAGTATTTCTTCCAGGCCTGCGGCGCGCGCGGCGACGCCCGGTTCCGCGACCTGCTGATGAACACCGCCGCCGAGGAGCTGGGCCATATCGAGATGCTGGCCACCGCGGTCGCCCTGAACCTGGAAGGCGCGCCCCTGGCGATGCAGGAGGAGGGCGCCCGCGACAAGGCGGTCGAGGCCGTGATGGGCGGCATGAACCTCAAGAACCTGCTGTCGGCGGGTCTGTCGGCGATGCCGGTGGACAGCGACGGCGTGCCCTTCGACATGTCCCACATCTATGCCAGCGGCAACATCGCCGCCGACATGACCGCCAACATCGCCGCCGAATCCACCGGGCGCACGTTGGCCGTGCGGCTGTACAACATGACCGACGACCCGGGGATGAAGGACATGCTGTCCTATCTGATCGCGCGGGACACGATGCACCAGAACCAGTGGATGGCCGCACTTGAGGAGCTGGGCGGCGCGCAGGGCGCTTTCCCGATCCCCAACAGCTTTCCCCAGGCCGAGGAGCAGTCCGAGTTCAGCTATGCCTTCCTGGGGTTCCAGGCGGATGGCAGCGCGCCGGTCGACGGCCGCTGGTCGCAGGGTCCGTCCGTCGACGGCAAGGGCCAGTTCACGTCCCAGCCCACGACCGCGATGGGTCAGCAGCCCGACCTGGGTCCGGCCCGCACCGGCAGCGGCGCGCAGACCGAACAGATGTAGCATCCGTGTCGGTGGCCCTGGGGTCGCCGGCACGCCCTCGTTCCAGGACATGCCCATGACCGACAACCTATCCGTCGCCACCGTACCTGAAATCGGGCGCCGCAGTCTTTCGGCGCCTTGCGACAGGTCGCACCGGGCGACAGCCGTTCGCACGGAACGGCGGATCGGTCGTTGCGCGACGCCCATCCCCGGCCGGATGCCGACGCGATCATGAGACAGTCCATTTCCGGTCACGCCGGCGCAGGTGACAGCGTGATGCTGGACTGCGTCATCATCGGCGGGGGTCCGGCCGGGCTGACGGCGGCGATCCACCTGGCCCGGTTCCGGCGTCGCGTGGTCGTCATCGATGCAGGTGCCAGCCGCGCCGCGCTGATCCCGCGGACCTGGAACCATCCGGGCTATCCCACGGGCATCCGGGGCGGTCGCCTGCTGGGGCGGATGCGCCAGCAGGTGACCGATCTGGGCGTTCCCATCATCCGGGGGCGCGTGGTGCGCCTGGACCCCCTGCCGCATGGCGGGTTCGAGGTTCTGGCGGGCAGCCTGCACATCGCGCGGCATGTCATCCTGGCCACCGGGGCCGTCGACCGGCTGCCGCCGATCGCCGATGCCCGCGCCGCGATCCTGGCCGGCCAGCTGCGCCTGTGTCCCGTCTGCGACGCCTATGAGGCGACGGACAGGCCGGTGGCCGTCATCGGCGCCGATGCCCATGCCGCGTCCGAGGCGCTGTTCCTGTCCCATTACACCCGGCAGGTCACCCTGCTGACGCTTGGCGCGCCGCTGCGACTGTCGCCCGACGATCACGGCAGCCTGACGAATGCGGGCGTCGCGGTCGACACGTCGCCGGACGTGACCTGGGACCTGTCCGGGCCGGGGGTCACGCTGATCCGCCCGAACGCGCCCCCGCTGCGGGTCGAGGCGGTCTGGTCGGGCCTGGGGGCCGTGGCGCAGGCGGGACTGGCGACCCGGCTTGGCCTGATCCCCGCGCCGGATGGCCGGATCCCCACGGACGATCATCAGCAGACGACGGTGCCAGGCCTGTTCGCCGCAGGCGATCTGACGACCGGGCTGAACCAGATCGGCACCGCGATGGGCCAGGCCCAGATCGCCGCCAGCCGCATCCACAGCATCCTGCGCAGCGCCGAGGGGCGTGCCCTGGCCCCCGTTCCGCAGGAGGGCGGGTGATGCGGGCGTGGCTGCCCGCGGTGACCCTGGGATTTGCCCTGGGCGGCTTTTTCGACGGGGTCCTGCTGCACCAGATCCTGCAATGGCACCATCTTCTCAGCCTGGTGCCGGGCATGGACGACCTGCGGCTGCAGATCCTGTGGGACGGCTATTTCCACGCCGCCATGTACGCGGTCGCGCTGGTCGGGCTGGTGGCGGTGTGGCGCCACCGGTCGGTGATCGGCGCCGATCCGCGCCGCCGGCTGTGGGCCATGCTGCCGGTCGGGTTCGGACTGTGGCACGGCATCGATGCGGTGCTGTCGCATTGGGTGCTGGGCATCCACCGCATCCGGGACGACAGCCCGGTCCCGCTGCTGTGGGATGCGGGCTGGCTGATCGGGTTCGGCATCCTGCCCGCGGCCGCGGGGTTGTACGTGGCGATGGGGCCGCGCGGTCCCGAAGGTCGCATCGGGGGCGTCACGGCCGCGTTGCTGGCGCTGACCGTCGGGATGGGAATCTGGGCCGCACAGCCGCCCGGCGACGGCCGGCTTGCCTCGGTCGTGTTCCGCAAGGACCTGACGGACGCCCAGATCCGCGACCGCCTGACCGCAACAGGCGCAGCCATCCTGTGGCAGGACGCGGCCCTGTCCCTGGCGGTGGTCGACATGCCCGCAGGCGGCGCATGGCGTCTGTACGGACAGGGCGCCCTGCTGGTCGCGGGCGGGGGCCTGCCCGCGGGCTGCCTGGGATGGCGCAGAACCTGATATTGCACGATAGGCAAGTTTTCGCCGAAACAGGCCCTTCCGTTAAGGTATGTTTAATGGGCAGTCTTTGCGTGATTGGATAGGGTCATGCCTGACGATGGCGATCCGGGGGGACCATGCGCATTCTGGTGGTCGAAGACGAATTCCTGATCGCCGAACAGCTGTCCCGCGACATCAGCAATCTTGGCGACACCGTGATCGGTCCCTTTTCGGACATCGGCGATGCGATGTGCAGCCTGACCAGCGCGGATGCCGAGGCGGCGATCCTGGACGTGCGCTTGGGCGCGCAGACGTCGTTCTGCATCGCCGATCAGCTGAGCCTGCAGGAGGTGCCGTTCGTCTTTCTGACCGGCTATACCGCGCGGGACGTCCCGGACCGGTTCAGCCAGACCGTCATCCACGCCAAGCCCAGCCCGACGCGCAGCCTGCTGCTGCAGCTGCATGCGCAACGCCTGCGGTTCGGTGACGCGGACGGGGTGCAGGAGGTCATGGTGGACATGCTGTCCTATGTCCGCCTGGTCGCCTCGGACGCCGCCGCGGCCGAACGCCTGGTCGAGCGGGTGATGCTGCAGGCGATCCGCGCCATCGAGGGCGATGCCGTCACGGGCACCCTGCGCGGCCTGATGATCGCCCTGATGGACCACGAGATCGCGCGGAACCTGCCCCGCCATTTCCACTAGGGCGGGAACATCGCGCCCTGTCGCCGGTTGCAGGCACCGGTCCGTCCCGTGACGGGCCCGAATGCCACAGGAGACCGCGCATGACCGATTATCCCTATCCGCCCTTTCCCGAACAGGAACAGGACCTGCCCGGCAGCTTCCGCAGGATGGACCCGGTTCCCGATCACGGCGAGGACAGCTGGAAGGGCAACGGCCGTCTGACGGGGCGCGTGGCGCTGATCACCGGCGCCGACAGCGGCATCGGCCGCGCCGTGGCCATCGCCTATGCCCGCGAGGGGGCCGACCTGGCGCTGGTCTGCCTGGACGAGAAGGGGGACATGGAGGATACCGCCGCCCTGGTCCGCCAGGCCGGACGCGAGTGTCTGGTCATCATGACCGACCTGTCCAAGGCCGAAAACTGTCGCGACGTGATCGCGCAGACCGCCGATCGGTTCGGGCGCATCGACATCCTGGTCAACAACGCCGCCCATCAGCGCAGCTTTGCCAAAATCGAGGACATCAGCGACGAGGAATGGCGCTATACCTTCGCCACCAACATCGACGCGATGTTCCATCTGACCAAGGCCGCGGTCGCGCATATGGGCCGGGGGGCCGCGATCATCAACACCGCGTCGGTGAATGCCGACAAGCCCAGCCCCGACCTGCTGGCCTATGCCACGACCAAGGGCGCGATCCAGAACTTCACCGCGGGCCTTGCGCAGATGCTGGCCGATCGCGGCATCCGCGCGAATGTCGTGGCGCCGGGGCCGGTCTGGACGCCGCTGATCCCGGCCAGCTTTCCGGGCGACAAGGTCGCCACCTTCGGCCAGAACTATCCCATCGGGCGGCCGGCGCAGCCTGCGGAACTGGCATCGGCCTATGTGATGCTGGCGGAGGCGGCCTCCAGCTACATCTCCGGGGCGACCATCGCGGTCACCGGCGGCCAGCCGATCATCTGAGGGGGATGCCATGACCAGAACGCTTGCCCTTGTCGCGGCCCTTGCGGGGGTCGCGCTGCTGGTCCGGTCCGCGGCGCGCCGATCCGGCCCTGGCGCGGGCGACGCGATCCGTCCCGCAGGGCCCGACCAGATGCGCGATCCGCCCCCGGACTGGTCCGATGTCGATGAACGCGGGGACGAATCCTTTCCGGCCAGCGATCCGCCGGGCACCTACTAGGGCCCGGCCTTCCTGCCTTTGGTGCGGGCAAATCGACCCTTGTTTCGCCTTCTGCCGGAACATTCGCGGGCGGCGCCTGTTCTGTTCCTGTCCGATCCAAGGAGGCATATCCGTGTCCAACGACCAGCCCGCCACGCCATCCCCCGCCAAGGCCCGCACCGCCCGGCGATCGCCGCGACGGGCGGCCGATGCCGATCCGACCCTGCTGCGCCTTGCCGCCGCGCGTCTGGCGATCGAGGGGATTTCCCATCAGGTCGATGGCGGGCGCTTTGCGGCAAAGGTCGTGGCCGGGCAGCCGGACCTGTTCCAGGCGGACATCTTTTCGGACGGGCACGACATCATCGACGCCGCTTTGCTGTGGCGCCCGGTCGGGCAGGAGGATTTTGCCGAGGTGCCGATGACCTTCGTCATCAACGACCGCTGGCAGGCCAGTCACGCCTTCGACGCGCCGGGGGACTATCAGATCGGCTTTGCCGCTTGGCGCGACCTGTTCGCGACATGGCGCAAGGAGATCCTGGCCAAGCATGCCGCGGGTCAAGCCATATCGCTGGAACTGACCGAGGGCCGGCGCCTGATCGAGGCCGCCATGGGCCCCAAGGGCCGCGCCGGCGCCGACGACCGGGCCGCGCTGGAGGCGGTTCTGGCGCAGGACGACGGTCTGGCGGCGCAGGGCGATGCGGCCCGCCTGGCCGCGCTGACGGATGATCAGGTGACCGCGCTGATGAACCGCGCTGCACCCCGGACCGACCTGACGCTGTCCGACACGCTGCCTTTGCATGTCGACCGGCAGGCCGCGGCCTTCAGCGCGTGGTATGAACTGATGCCCCGGTCACAATCGGGCAGCATGGACCGGCACGGCACCTTCGACGACGTGATCGCGCGCCTGCCCTATGTGCGCGATCTGGGCTTTGACGTGCTGTATTTCCCGCCGATCCACCCGATCGGGCGCACGAACCGCAAGGGTCCGAACAACAGCCTGACCGCAGGGCCGGACGATCCCGGCAGCCCCTATGCCATCGGGTCCGCGGATGGCGGGCATGATGCGATCCACCCCGAACTGGGCGATTTCGACGATTTCCGCCGCCTGATCGATGCCGCCCGCGACCACGGGCTGGAGATCGCGCTGGATTTCGCGATCCAGTGTTCGCCGGATCACCCGTGGATCAGGGAACACCCGGAATGGTTCGACTGGCGCCCCGACGGCACCATCAAGTTCGCCGAGAACCCGCCCAAGAAGTACGAAGACATCGTCAACGTCCATTTCTATCGCGATGCCCTGCCGGGGCTGTGGTACGCGCTGCGCGACATCGTGCTGTTCTGGGTGAACCACGGGGTGCGCATCTTTCGCGTGGACAACCCGCACACCAAGCCTTTCCCGTTCTGGGAGTGGATGATCGCCGAGGTCCGTCGCGTCGATCCGGGCGTGATCTTTCTGGCCGAGGCCTTCACCCGGCCCAAGGTGATGAAGCGGCTGGCCAAGGTCGGCTTTTCGCAATCCTATTCCTATTTCACCTGGCGCAACGAAAAGGCCGAGATCACCGAATACCTGACCGAGCTGACGCAGACCGACAGCCGTCTGGTGATGAACCCGAACTTCTTCGTGAATACCCCCGACATCAATCCGCGCTATCTGCAGTCCAGCGGCCGGCCCGGCTTTCGCATCCGCCTGGCACTGGCCGCGACCCTGGGCGGCAATTACGGCGTCTATAGCGGCTTCGAGATCTGCGAGGCCGCGCCCGTGCCCGGCAAGGAAGAGTATCTGGACAGCGAGAAGTACCAGCTGCGGGTCTGGGACATGGACCAGCCGGGCAACATCCAGGACGACATCCGCCTGATGAACCGCCTGCGCCGCGATCACCCGGCGCTGCGCCAGTTCACCGATCTGACCTTCCACATGGCCCATAACGACCAGGTTCTGGCCTATGGCAAGCGTTCCGGGGACGATTACGTGCTGATCCACGTCAACCTGGACCCGCACAACACCCAGGTGTTCCAGTTCGAGGTCCCGCTGTGGGAATTCGGCCTGCCCGACGACGCGTCGATCGAGGTCCGTGACCTGATCCACGGCAACAGCTTCACCTGGCACGGCAAGACCCAGACCCTGGATCTTGATCCGCAGACCCGTCCCTATGCCATCTGGCAACTCATCGCACCCGGAGCGCCGCGCCCATGAACATCCCGAACCCCAAGCGCGACGGCGCAACCTTCGCCGTGACCGGCGGCATCGACCGCGACCAGGCCGACTGGTACAAGGACGCGGTCATCTATCAGCTGCACATCAAGGCGTTCATGGATTCGAACGGCGATGGCATCGGCGATTTCGCCGGGCTGATGCAGCGGCTAGACTATGTTCAGGAGTTGGGCGTGACGGCCATCTGGCTGCTGCCCTTCTATCCCTCGCCCCTGCGCGACGACGGCTATGACATCGCCGACTATCGGTCGATCAATCCGTCCTATGGCGCGATGCGCGACTTCAAGGCCTTCGTGACCGAGGCGCATCGGCGCGGCATCCGCGTGATCACCGAACTGGTCATCAACCACACCAGCGACCAGCATCCGTGGTTCCAGAAGGCCCGCCATGCCAAGCCCGGATCGGCGGCGCGCGACTTCTATGTCTGGTCCGACACGGACGAGAAATGGCCCGAGACGCGGATCATCTTTCTGGACACGGAAAAGTCGAACTGGACCTGGGACCCGGTCGCGGGCGCCTATTACTGGCACCGGTTCTATTCGCACCAGCCCGACCTGAACTTCGACAACCCCAAGGTGTTGGCCGAGGTTCTCAAGGTCATGCGCATGTGGCTGGAGATGGGCGTTGACGGGCTGCGCCTGGATGCGATCCCCTATCTGGTCGAACGCGACGGCACCAACAACGAGAACCTGCCCGAGACGCATGACGTCCTGAAGGCCATCCGTGCCGATCTGGACAAGCATTTCCCCGACCGGATGCTGCTGGCCGAGGCGAACCAGTGGCCCGAGGACACCCGCCCCTATTTCGGCGAGGGTGACGAGTGCCACATGGGCTTCCATTTCCCGCTGATGCCGCGCATGTACATGGCGCTGGCGCAGGCCGACCGACACCCCATCACCGACATCATCCGCCAGACGCCCGAGATCCCCGAGAACTGCCAGTGGGGCATCTTCCTGCGCAACCATGACGAGCTGACGCTGGAGATGGTGACGTCCGAGGAGCGCGACTATCTGTGGCAGACCTATGCCACCGACACGCGGGCGCGCATCAACCTGGGCATCCGCCGCCGCCTGGCGCCGCTGATGCAGAACGACCGCCGCAAGATCGAGCTACTGAATTCGCTGCTGCTGTCGATGCCCGGCACGCCGATCATCTATTACGGTGACGAGATCGGCATGGGCGACAACTATTACCTGGGCGACCGTGACGGGGTCCGCACGCCGATGCAGTGGTCGGGCGACCGCAATGCGGGCTTTTCCACGGCCAAGCCGCAGCAGCTTTATCTGCCGACGATCATCGACGCGGTCTATGGCCACCAGGTGATCAACGTCGAGGCGCAGGCGGACGACCCGTCGTCGCTGCTGAACTGGATGCGCCGGATGATCACCGTGCGCCGCCAGCATCCGGCCTTCGGGCGCGGAGAGATGACGCTGCTTTATCCGCGCAACCGCAAGATCCTGGCCTATGTCCGCGAACACGAGGGGCGCGCCTATCTGTGCGTCGCCAACCTGTCGGACAGCGCGCAGGCGGTCGAGCTGGACCTGGCCAGCCGCCGCGGCATGGTGCCGGTGGAGCTGACCGGCCGGTCGGCCTTTCCGCCGATCGGCGATCTGCCCTACATGCTGACCCTGCCGGCCTATGGGTTCTTCTGGTTCGCCCTGTCGGGCGAGGAGGAGATGCCGTCCTGGCACGAACAGCTGCCCGACATCCTGCCGGAATTCATGACGCTGACCACCCGCGACGGCAAGGTCAGCACCGCGCTGGCCGGCCGCGAGGGCGCGCAGCTGCAGGCAGAGGTTCTGCCCCAATGGCTGCCGCTGCAGCGCTGGTTCGCGGCCAAGGACCAGTCCGTCCCGGCCCGTGTCCGTCTGCGTCAGCTGGGCGATCTGGGGCAGGGCGAACATGCGATGGTCGCGCTGGACGTGACCCCCGGCGGCGAGGGCGAGGAGCAGAGCTATTTCCTGCCCCTGTCGGCCCGGTGGGGCGACGAGAACCTGCGTCCCGGTGCGCCCAAGCTGTCCTGGACGCTGGCCAAGATCCGCCACACCGCACGGGTTGGCGCGCTGGTCGACGGCGCCTTCGACGAACGCCTGCCGCAGCTGCTGCTGGACGGGATGGTTGAGGGCAAGGCCCAAGGCGATCTGCAGTTCCACGGCACCGACGCCCTGCGCGCCATCACTGAACCCGGCACTCCGCGGCAGATGGGGGTCGAGCAGTCGAACCTGTCGATCGCCTTCTCGGACCAGATCATCCTGAAGCTGTATCGTCGCCTGCGCACCGGGCATCAGCCCGATGTCGAGGTGGCGCAGTTCCTGACCACGGTCGCGGGCTTTGCCCATACGCCGCGCTATCTGGGCCATCTGGATCACAAGGGTGATCAGGACACGACTTTGGCGGCCGCCTTTGCCTTCGTTCCGAACCGGGGCGACGCCTGGACGGGCATCGTCGATGCGCTGATGCTGGAGCTGAACGAAAGCGACGGCTGGACCTCGGCGGGCGATGCCGCGCCGGTGCGGCACGGATACGACTTTCCGCTGTCTATCGGCACCCTGCTGGGACAGCGGACTGCCGAGCTGCACCGCGCCCTGGCGACGCCCACCGATGATCCGGCCTTCGCGCTGCAGGACCTGACCGCCGAGACGCTGCGCGGTTGGGCCGATGATGCGGTCGCCGATGCCGAGGCGATGCTGGCACGGCTGGAACAGGCCGACCTGCCGGACGATGCGGCGCCCTTGGCGCAACAGGTGCTGGCGCAGCGCGACGCGTTGCTGGACCGCCTGCGCCGGGTTGCGGAGCTGACCCCGTCCGGCGGGCTGTCGCGCATCCATGGCGATTATCACCTGGGCCAGGTCCTGCTGGCGCAGAACGACGTGGCCATCATCGATTTCGAAGGCGAACCCGCGCGGTCGCTGGACGAACGTCGGGCCCTGTCGTCGCCCTTGCGCGACGTGGCTGGCATGCTGCGGTCCTTTGATTATGCCGCGATGACGGTCGTGGCACGGCATCGCGCCAGCTTTGGCACGACGGTCGAACAGGCGCTGGAGCGGATCGAGGATTGGCGGCGCACCGCCAGCGCGGCCTTCCTGGACAGCTATCGCCAGCATGTCGACGGGTCCGCGAACCTGCCGTCCGATCGCGCCGCGGCCGATGCACTGCTGGATTTGTTCCTGCTGCAGAAGGCCATCTACGAGACCGGATACGAGCTGGGCAATCGCCCGGCCTGGGTCGGCATCCCGCTGGCCGGTATCCTGGAACTGCTGACGCAGGAGAACGCATGACCGATGTCGCATATCTGCCCGACGGGCTGACCTCCACCGGGATCGAGGCGATCCTGCGGGGCCAGCATCACGATCCCTTCGCGATCCTGGGTCCGCATGACGGGCAGCTGCGCGTCTTTGCGCCCCAAGCCGCCGAGGTCCGCGCGGTGGCCGATGGCGGTGTCTTTCCGCTGGAACGCATCCACCCCGAGGGGTTCTTCTGCGGGCCCGCCCCGCAGGGGGACTATCGACTGGCGATGCGGGCGGGCGATCACGAATGGCAGGTCGACGACCCCTATCGCTTTGGCCCCGTGCTGGGAGAGATGGATGAATACCTTCTGGCCGAAGGCAGCCACCGCCGCCTGTACGACAAGCTGGGCGCCCATCCGGTCACCCATCAGGGCGTCGCCGGCGTGGCCTTTGCGGTCTGGGCGCCCAACGCGCGGCGTGTCAGCGTGGTCGGCCATTTCAACGCATGGGACGGACGCCGCCACCCGATGCGCCGCCGTCTTGGCCCCGGCATCTGGGAGCTGTTCATCCCCGGCCTGACGACCGGAGAGGTCTACAAGTACGAGATCCTCAGCGCGCATGGCGAACGCCTGCCGCTCAAGGCGGACCCCGTCGGGTTCGCCCATCAGCAGCCGCCGGAAACCGCGTCCGTCGTCCACGGGCTGCCCGATCACGACTGGCGCGACGGCGCATGGATGACCGAACGCGCGCGCCGGCAGGACCGCCAGGCGCCCATCTCGATCTATGAGGTGCATCTGGGGTCATGGCGCCGGGGCGGCGATGCCGAGATCCTGGACTATGACGCGATGGCCGATCTGCTGGTGCCCTATGTCCAGCAGATGGCCTTTACCCATGTCGAATTCCTGCCGGTGGGCGAACATCCCTTTACCGGATCATGGGGCTATCAGCCCGTGGGCCTGTTCGCCCCGACCAGCCGCTTTGGTTCCCCCGAGGCGTTCGCGCGGCTGGTGGACCGGCTGCACCAGGCGGGCATCGGCGTCATCATGGACTGGGTGCCCGCGCATTTCCCGTCCGACGCGCATGGTCTGGCGCAGTTCGACGGCACGGCGCTGTACGAACATGCCGATCCGCGCCAGGGGTTCCATCAGGACTGGAACACGCTGATCTACAACTTCGGCCGCCGCGAGGTTGCCAATTTCCTGCAGGCCAGCGCGCTGTACTGGGTCGACAAGTTCCATGTCGACGCGCTGCGCGTGGATGCGGTGGCGTCGATGCTGTATCTGGACTATTCGCGCCAGCCCGGCGAATGGGTGCCCAACCGGCATGGCGGCAACCAGAACCTGGAGGCCATCGACTTTCTGCGCGAGGTGAACACCCGCGTCACCACCGACCATCCCGGCGCCGTCACCATCGCCGAGGAATCGACCGCCTTCCCGATGGTCAGCCGTCCGGTCGACCAGGGGGGCCTGGGCTTTGCGTTCAAGTGGAACATGGGCTGGATGCACGACACGCTGGCCTATTTCCGGCTGGACCCGATCCATCGGCAGTATCATCAGCACGATCTGACCTTCGGCCTGGTCTATGCCTTCTCCGAGGATTTCGTCCTGCCGCTGAGCCATGACGAGGTCGTGCACGGCAAGGGATCGCTGATCCGCCAGATGGCCGGCGACCGCTGGCAGAAGTTCGCGAACCTGCGGGCCTATTATGCCTTCATGTGGACCCATCCGGGCAAGAAGCTGTTGTTCATGGGCTGCGAATTCGCGCAGGACCGCGAATGGAACCACGACCAGTCGCTGGACTGGCATCTGCTGGACGACCCCATGCATTCCGGCGTGCAGGCGCTGGTCGGGGACCTGAACCGGCTGTATCGCGACACGCCCGCGCTGCACCGGCTGGATTGCGATCCGGACGGGTTCGAATGGATCGACAGCAGCGACAGCGCCCAGAGCGTGCTGGTCTGGATGCGCAAGTCGGACGACGGCGCGCCCCCGGTGGTGGTGGTGTGCAACCTGACCCCCGTCGTGCGCGAGGATTACCGGATCGGCGTTCCGGTTCCCGGTGCCTGGCGCGAGGTGCTGAACAGCGACGATCAGGCCTATGGCGGATCGGGTGTCGGCAACGCGGCGGTGCGCGATGCCGAAGCCGTCGTCTGGCATGGTCGCGACCAGTCGCTGAGCCTGACCCTGCCGCCGCTGGCGACCATCGTGCTGATGCCGGTGCAGGCATGACCTCTGCCCCTCAGGCGCAGGGTGATGGCAGCGACCTGCATGCCCGCGCCCGCGCCTATGGCATCCAGCCGCAATACGACCTGGTCGGGGGCGCCGTGCATGACGCCCCCGACGAAACTTTGCGCGGGTTGCTGGAGGCGTTCGACGCGGACACGCTGCCGCCCTTGGCGTCAGAGCCACGCCTGACCGCGCCCGCCGGTGCGCAATGCCATGTGCCCGGTCAGGGTCGTCACTGGGGCATCGCCTTGCAGCTGTACCAACTGCGCAGCGACCGCAACTGGGGCATCGGCGATTTCGGCGATCTGCACGTGCTGGCCGGTCATGCCGCACAAGCCGGGGCGGCGTTTCTGGGCCTGAACCCGCTGCACGCGATGTTTCTGGCCGACCCGTCACGGTGCAGCCCGTTCTCTCCGTCGAACCGCCGGTTCCTGAACCCGCTGTACCTGGCGGTCGATCAGGTGCCGGGATTTCGCGCCGACATGGCCGATGCGGCGGTGCTTGAGGATCTGCGCGCCGCGGAACTGGTCGACTATCCGGGCGTAGCCGCGGCCAAGCTGTCGGCCTTGCGCGCCATCTGGTCCGCGGGCGCGACCCTGCCGGACGATTTCGTGGCCCAAGGCGGCGACGATCTGCGCCGTCATGCGCTGTTCGAGGTCGCCTCGGCCGCGATGGTCGATGCCGGTCACGGCGCGGGTTGGCTTGGCTGGCCCAAGGCATGGCGCGATGTCGATGGCGATGCCATGCGGCAGCTGGCGCAGGAACGGGCGGATGACGTCGCCTTTCACATGTGGCTGCAATATCTGTGCCAGTCGCAGCTGCAGGCCCTGCGCGACCGCTGTCGCGACCTGGGCATGGCGATCGGCCTCTATCTGGATTTCGCCGTCGGAGAGGCGGCCGACGGGTCCGGCAGCTGGGGCAGCGACATCGTGCTGCCCGACGTGCGCATCGGGGCACCGCCCGATTACTTCAACGAACAGGGGCAGGACTGGGGTCTGGCACCGCTGTCGCCCGTCGCCATGGCCGCGACCCGCGCGGCGCCGTTCCGCGACCTGATCCGGCACGCGACACGGCAGGCAGGCGCGCTGCGGATCGATCATGCGATGGGGCTGTGGCAGCTGTTCCTGATGCCGGAGGGGGCAGGGGCCGCCGACGGAACCTATGCCCGCTATCCGCTGGAGGACATGCTGTCCGCCCTGGCCGAGGCATCCCGGCAGAACCGGACCACCATCATCGGAGAGGACTTGGGCAACGTGCCCCCGGGCTTCCGCGAGGTGATGGAGGCGTGCCGCATCCTGTCCTATCGCATCTTCTTTTTCGAACGACGCGAGGACGGCTTCATCCCGCCTGCGGACTATCCGCGCGACGCGCTGGCCTGCCTGTCCACGCATGACCTGCCGACGTTTCGCGGCTGGTGGAAGGGCGACGACGTGGCCCTGCGCCAGCGGTTCGGCTTCATCAGCGACGCGGCCGCGACCGAACAGCGCGATGCGCGCACGGTGGAACGCGCCGATCTGTTGGCCGATCTTGTCGCGGCAGGGCTGCTGACGGCCGACGTCGCGGCGGGGATCGACCCGAGCGACGCCCCCACCACATTGACCATCGCCGTGCATCGCCACTTGGCCAGCGCGCCGTCGCGCCTGTTCGCCGTGCGTCTGGAGGATCTGGCGGCCGAGTTGCACCCGGTCAACGTGCCGTCGACGGTGGACGAATATCCCAACTGGCGGCGCAAGTTGTCGATGCCACTGGACGATCTGGTGGCAACGGCGCTGTTTCGGGATCTGACAGGCGGACTGGCGGCGGAACGGCCGATCGAACCCGACGCTGCCTGACCCCTGCGGATCAGGCAGCGCCAAGGGCCGTCAGTCGTTCTTCAGCGCCTTCATCTCGTACTCCATCATGAACGAGATGAAGGACCGGATGACCACGATCGCGCCCAGCAGCAGGATGTTCGCCAGACTGAGATGCAGGATGGTGCGGATCAGGTCGGCCACGATCAGCACCTCCAGCCCTGCCAGGATGTGCCGGCCAAGTGCCAGCCGCCCATGGTTCAGCTGATGATGGCGGTCATGCGCGTCGCGGTGCATCACGTCGCCCGACACGAAGCGCGTGGCGAAACGCGCCACGCCCAGAAGCAGGATCCCGATCGCGAACAGCTCCAGCGCGATCACGATCCATTCCAGCCCCGTCGCCACCATGCCCAGGTGATCCGCCATGGAGGACATCGTCGTGTCAGTCATGCTGCCTCATCTTGTGGCTGCCGGTACATGCCGTCTTCGTCCGTTCAGGCAGGGAATAGAGCAAGACGGCATCCGATGCACCACCCAAGGTTCGACGGACATCGTCGCCCTAATGCCCGACGCCAATAAGTGATCGCCTGTCCGCCCTCCGGCGCGGCCATTGGGGCGTCATTCAAGACCGTTACAAGGAAAGCGTTACGGAAAGGTTCGATCCCGAACCATTCAATCCAAAAGAAAATCCCGGCATTCCTGCCGGGATCGATCCTACTGCCTGAACTGTTGACCGGTCATCAGGCCTGATCGCCATGCCCCTGCACGACCTGCGCGTGCTGGACGACCGTCCAGTCCTCATGGGCCTTCTGCCGATAGACGGATGTGCAGGCGGCGGTAAAGGTGGTGTCGCCCTTCTGCGCCTTGACCTCATAGCCGACGACGATCAGACCCTCCTGGGGACGAGAGATATGGCGGTTCGAAAAGGCGACCTCATCCCATTCCGGCGTGCCGGTGACGGCCTCGACCGCGGCCTCGCCGTGAAACAGATAGGGCGCATGGCTCAGCGCCATCACGCATTCGGGGTCGACCCGCTCATGGTACCGCCCTTCCGAGGCGCGCCACAGGCTTTCCTCAAAGTTCCAGACCCGTGTGTCATCCATCATGCATCTCCCGTTTGCGTTCCACCTCAACAGGAGGGATCGCAGCCGGTTCCCCGAAGGGCGGCACAGTGTCGTGATGATGACAGGGGGCGTTGCGGTGATCGCGGATGGATCGATCGGCAATCCCGTCCCGCACGCGTCGCGTACAAAACCGGTTCGGGCAGATAAACAACCGGGGAAAGAACCTAAAACAACACCAATCAACGTCCCCGGTTGTTATGTACCTTATGCCTGAAATTGATTGACCAGTCAGCCTATCTGTTTCGACAGGGTGGGGTGATCGCATATCGGACGGCACGAACAAGACCGGCCCCCGGAAACGGGACCGGGGGCCGCTGCAGGGGCCTGATCCACCCGCCTAATGAAGGCTGAGAGGAGAGGGAACTCGCTGATCGGGCAAACCCTGCACATACAGTTTACGGGCGGGGTCCGGAAAAGTTTCACCCTATGCGGGCAAGATCGCCTAGAGCGACAGATCCTCGATGATCTCGGCCCGCACGCCCTTCAGCGGGTCGTCCTCGGTGTGCCGGACAAGATAGTCATAGGCCGCCTGATGGCTGTCGAATGCCATGGGCGCGTCGGTCGCGGTGAAGCCGTCGCCTGCCTGCGACAGCTTCATGTGCGGGGCGGCGCCCAGGGCGATGACGAATGTCTGCATTCTGCTCTCTCCGGTCCGGACTGGTGGGGGCGGGCATGGCTGCGGCCCGCCGATCTGCTGCAACGCGCGCCGGGCGGAAATGGCGCCGACCGTCATGCGGTCGGCACGGTCCCCCCGTCGATCACGTATTCCGTGCCGGTGATGCTGGCGGCGCGATCGGACGCCAGGAACGCGATCAGACTGGCCACCTCGGCGGGTCGGGACGGGCGGCCCAGGGGGATGCCGCCAAGGCTGTCCATGATGATCCGCCGGCCCCCGTCCAGGTCCGTTCCCGCATCCGCCGCCACGCGTTCTGCCAGCCGGACCGAGGCCTCGGTCTCGATCCACCCCGGCGCCACGCGGACCACGCGCACGCCATGGGGCGCGACCTCCTTGGACAGGCTCTTGCTGTAGACCGAAAGGGCGGCCTTGGCGCTGGCATAGGCGGTCGTGGCCTCGGGCAGGGGCAGCAGCGCCTGGATCGAGGT
>ENA-UOXB01000558-UOXB01000558.1-bioreactor-metagenome-genome-assembly--contig:-NODE-558-length-23795-cov-24.212848_pt1 | contig 23795 bp, 22 predicted proteins | sample MGYA00238158_ERZ761615 | MGnify/ENA primary metagenome ERZ761615 (study PRJEB28904, sample SAMN06267902) | bioreactor metagenome | isolation source: Joint BioEnergy Institute, California, USA...
CCACGTCATCCTGGCCCTTGGCCACAGCTCGCGCGACACCTTCCGCGCCCTGCACGCGCGCGGCGTATTCATGGAAGCCAAGCCGTTCTCGGTGGGTTTCCGCATCGAACACCCGCAGTCGCTGATCGACCGTGCACGCCTCGGCAAATACGCCGGTCACCCGAAGCTCGGCGCCGCCGACTACAAGCTGGTGCACCACGCAAAAAACGGCCGCTCGGTGTACAGCTTCTGCATGTGCCCGGGCGGCACCGTGGTCGCGGCCACCAGCGAGCCACACCGGGTGGTCACCAACGGCATGAGCCAGTACTCGCGCAACGAGCGTAACGCCAATGCCGGTATCGTGGTCGGCATCACCCCCGAGCAGGACTATCCCGGCAGTCCGCTGGCCGGTGTGGAATTGCAGGAGCGCCTGGAAGCCCACGCCTACGTGCTCGGCGGCAGCAATTACGAAGCGCCGGGGCAACTGGTCGGCGACTTCATCGCCGGCAGGCCAAGCACCGCACTGGGCAGCGTGGAGCCGTCCTACAAGCCGGGGATCAAGCTGGGGGATCTGGCGCCCTCGTTGCCGGATTTCGCCATCGAGGCGATCCGCGAGGCCTTGCCGGCGTTCGCCAAGCAGATCAAGGGCTTCGACCTGCACGATGCGGTGCTGACCGGTATCGAAACGCGTACCTCGTCACCACTGCGCATTACCCGTGGCGAAGACCTGCAAAGCCTCAACGTGCGCGGACTGTTCCCGGCCGGTGAAGGCGCAGGCTACGCCGGCGGCATCCTGTCTGCCGGTGTCGACGGTATTCGTGTGGCCGAGGGCGTGGCACGGGCAATCCTTGGCGAGCACGCCGGCTAACCCGTCAGGCCAAGGGGCGCGCAGCAACGCTGACGCGCCAGGCCGCTCAGGATTCCCAGGGGCGACCGCGGGTGCGCCTGACCAGTTTGACCTTGTCCTGCATGGCCGCCTTGGCCAGCATGTGCGCGCTGACCGGCGCGGTGATGAACAGGAACAGGGTGATCAGCAGCTCGTGAATGCTCAGCCCCTGCGACTGGTTACCGAAGAAGATCATCGAGGCCACGACCATGGCGCCAACGCCCAGGGTGGTGGCCTTGGTCGGGCCGTGCAGGCGGGTGAAGAAATCCGGCAGGCGATACAGGCCGATCGCGCCGATCAGCGCGAACGAGCAACCCACCAGCAAGAAGAATGCGACCAGTGCTTCGATCCAGAATGGCATGCTGACGATCCTCCGTTCAGTCGATGATTTCGCCGTGCATCATGTGCTTGCCCACCGCCACGGTGCCGACGAAGCCCATGATGGCGATCAGTAGCGCGGCCTCGAAGAACAGATCCGATTGCAGCCAGATACCGAACAGCACGATCAGTGCCAGCGCGTTGATGTACAGGGTATCGAGCGCCAACACGCGATCCGGCATCGACGGCCCACGCACCAGCCGGACCACGTTGAGTACCATGGCAAGGCCCATCAGGGCCATGCAGAAGGGAATCACGATATCGAGCATTCGAAAATCTCCAGCAGCGGCGCTTCGTAGCGCGACTTGACCTGCGCGATGATGTCATCGCCGTCCGCCGCATCCAGCACGTGCAGCAACAGCGTCTTGTGATCGGCGCTGAGCCCCGAGGAAACGGTACCCGGCGTCAACGACAGGATGCACGCCAGCACGCCCAGCAAGAACTCGTTCTCGATGCGCACCGGCACCTCGACGAAGGCTGGCCTGAGCCTGCGCGTCGGGCCCAGTACCAGGCGCGCCACATGAATGTTGGCCACCAGGATGTCCCACAGCACCATCAGGATGTAGCGGCACAGCTTCAGCGGACGGCGCAGGCGCGGCACGTCGAACATGAAGTCGCGGCACAGCAGCATGATGCCCCAGCTGAGAAAGGCGCCCAGCACCAGGTGCCCGACACTCGGCTTGTTGACCAGAAACAGCCAGATCACCGTCAGCATCAGGGTAAATATGGGGTGAGGAAGCCAGCGTTTGAGACTCATGCTCCACCTCCGCGTACCAGTTGCAGGTAAGCGCCAACGTCCAGCAATTGCTGAGCCGTGGCCTGGGTGTAGGCGTACACCGGTTGCGCCGCCACCACCAGCAACGGGCTGCAGGCCAACAGGCCGATGGCAGCCAACGTACGCACGCTATCGAGTTCGGGCTTGGCGACGGCCTCGTCCGCAGTGCGCCAGAACAGCACGCTGCCCGCACGGGACAGGGCGACCAGCATGCCCAACCCGCCGATCAATACCACCGGCCAGAGCTCCAGAGCCTGTTGCCCGGTGCCAGCGGCGCGCAGCAGCATCACCTTACCGAGAAACCCCGAAAATGGCGGTAGCCCGGCCACCGACACTGCGGCGATAAAGAACATCGCCCCCAGCAATAGCGGGTTGGCCAGCCGTGGGCCGGTGCGCAGGCGCCCACCCAGTTCGCCGCGCTGACGCGCGACCAGATCGGCGAGCAGGAACAGTGCTGCACAGATCCAGCTGCTGTGGATCAGGTAGAACAGCGCGCCGCTCAGGCTATCGGCGGTGCCCAGGGCAATGCCGGCCAGCAAGGTGCCGACCGAGACGATGACCAGGTAACCGATCAACCGCTCGAAGCGGCGAACCGCCAGCGCACCGATAACCCCCGCCACCAGCGTCAACATCGCCACCGGCCAGAGCAGGTCGTCGACCAGGTGGGCCAGGCCGCCGGCCTGGTTGCCGAACAGCAGTGTGAACACCCGCACGATCGCATACAGGCCCACCTTGGTCATGATCGCGAACAGTGCCGCGACCGGAGCGGTAGCCGCGGCATAGGCGCTGGGCAGCCAGAAATACAAGGGCAGTATCGCCGCCTTGAGGCCGAACACGATCAGCAGCAGGAAGCCGGCAGCGGCCAGCAGCGGCTGCCGCTCGGCATCGGCTTCGGCGATCTTGAGCGCCAGGTCGGCCAGGTTCAGGGTGCCGAGCAGGCCGTAGAGGATGCCGATACCGATCAGGAACAGCGACGAGGCCACCAGGTTGAGCACCACGTAGTGCACGCCGGTCTTGATCCGCTGCGCCCCGCCGCCGTAGACCAGCAGCGAGTAGGAGGCGATCAGCAGGATCTCGAAGAACACGAACAGGTTGAACAGATCGCCGGTCAGAAACGCGCCATTGATGCCCAGCAGCTGGAACTGGAACAGGGCGTGGAAATTGGCACCCCGCTCGTCGTCGCCGCGCACCGCGTAGAGCATCGCGAACCCGGCCAGCACGGCGGTGGTCACCAGCATCAATGCCGACAGGCGATCGAGCATCAGCACGATGCCGAACGGCGCCTGCCAGTTGCCCAGCGCATAGAGCTGCAGCTCACCGCTATCGGCCTGCAGCAGCAGCCAGATGCTGATCGGCAGCAACGCCCAGGTCACGGCCAGGGAAAGCACGCGCTTGACGCGCAACGAGAGGTAGGAACGTACCAGCAGCAGGCTGCCGGCGAGCATTGGCAACAGGATTGGCAGGATCAGCCCATGGTTCATCAACGCGGCTCCTCGCCATCCACATGGTCGGTGTGCAGCTCACCCAGGGCACGCAATGACAGCACCACCACGAAGGCCGTCATCGCGAAGCCGATGACGATCGCGGTGAGCACCAGCGCCTGGGGCAGCGGATCGCCGTGCTCGGCGCTCTTGCCGATGACCGCCGGCACGCCGGTGCCGAGGCGCCCCATGGCGAACAGGAACAGGTTGACGGCGTAGGAGATCAGGGTAAGCCCCATTACCACCGGGTAGACCCGCGCACGCATCAGCAGATACACGCCCGCTGCGGTCAGCACGCCAAGGGTCAGGGCGTAGAGCGCTTCCATCAGTGAACCTCCTTGCTGGATTCGTCCTGGCTGACATGGCCAATGTTGGAAAGGATCAGCAGCGTCGCCCCCACTACCGTGAGGTACACACCAAGGTCGAAGAGCAGCGCCGTGGCCAATTCGAACTTGCCGATCAGCGGCAGATGGAAATAGTCGAACGCCGAGGTCAGGAACGGTGCGCCGAACGCCAGGCTGCCCAGACCGGTCAGCGCCGCGATGAGAATGCCCAGGCCGGCCATGGAGTGGTAACTCCAGCGCAGCCGCTGCTGGGTCCACTCGACACCATGGGCAACGTACTGGAGGATCAAGGCAATGGCGGTGATCAGGCCGGCGATGAAGCCGCCGCCCGGCAGGTTGTGGCCGCGCAGGAAGATGAACGCCGACACCAGCAGTGCCATGGGCATCATCAACCGGGCGATCACATCGAGGATCATGGGGTGGCTATCGGTCGACCAGAGTTTGCCATTGCGGTCGGTATCCGGGTGCGGCAGGTGCAGCCCGGCCAGCAAGCCGTAGATGCCGACCGCGGCGATGGCCAGCACGACGATCTCACCCAGGGTATCGAAGCCGCGGAAGTCCACCAGGATCACGTTGACGACGTTGGTGCCGCCGCCGCCACTGACGCTGTTTTCCAGGAAGAACGCCGAGATGCTGTCGTACGGACGGGTCATCACCGCGTAGGTCAGCAAGGCGATGGCGATACCGGCACCGCCCGCCAGGGCCACGTCGCGCAGCCCGCGCAGGCTGCTGGACTCCTGCGGCGTGCGGTCGGGCATGAAGAACAGCGCCAGCACCAGCAGGATGATGGTCACCACCTCCACCGACAGCTGGGTCAGGGCCAGGTCCGGCGCCGAATAGCGGGCGAAGGCCAGGGCCACCATGAGCCCGGCACAACTGAGCGTCATCAGCGCCTTGAGCCGGTTGCGGTGGAACACCACGGTGAGCACGGCCATCAGGCAGAGGATCAGCATGCCCAGTGCGGTTATGCCATCCACCGGCGACAACGGTACCCCACCATCGAGTTTCTTGAGCTCCGACAGCGCCACCACCAGCAGCACCAGCGCACTGAGCAGCAACAGCGCGATGTAGCGCTGCAGCGAGCCGCTCTCGAGCAGGTGGGTCAGCCCACGGGCACTCTTTACCAGGCGGTAGATCACGCGTTCGAAAACATCCTTGGCGTCCACCGTCGGCATGCCGTTGTACCAGCGGAACAGGGGCTCGCGGCAGGCGTAGACCAGCACCCCGCCGGCCAATGCCACCACGCTCATGGCCAACGGCAGGTTGAACCCGTGCCAGATCGCCAGGCTGTATTGCGGCGCCTCGCCACCCAGGCTGGCCGACACCGCGGCGCTCAGCAGCGGCGCCACGGTATACGCGGGCAGCATGCCGACCAGCAGGCACAGGAACACCAGGATCTCCACCGGAATCTTCATGTAGCGCGGCGGCTCATGGGGCGGATACTTGGGCAGGTCCTTGGGCTCGCCATTGAAGAACACGTCGTGAATGAAGCGCAGCGAATACGCCACCGAGAACACCCCCGCCAGGGTTGCCGCCACCGGGATCATCCAGTTGAAGATGCCCAGCAGGTCCTGGCTGAGCGTTTCGCTGAAGAACATTTCCTTGCTCAGGAAGCCATTGAGCAGCGGCACACCGGCCATCGCCGAGGCCGCCACCATGGCCAGCACCGCGGTGTGCGGCATGTATTTCCATAGCCCGGCGATGCGCCGCATGTCGCGGCTACCCGTTTCGTGGTCGATGATGCCGGCAGCCATGAACAACGACGCCTTGAAGGTGGCGTGGTTGATGATATGGAACAGTGCCGCCACGGTCGCCAGTTCGGTATCGAGGCCGAACAGCAGGGTGATCAGGCCCAGGTGGCTGATGGTCGAATAGGCCAGCAAGCCCTTGAGGTCATGCTGGAACAGCGCCATGCAGGCGCCGAACAACAGCGTGACCATGCCGGTCATGCTGACCATGTAGAACCACCAGTCGGTGCCGGCGAGCACCGGATAGAGACGCGCCAGCAGGAACACCCCGGCCTTGACCATGGTGGCCGAATGCAGGTAGGCCGATACCGGGGTAGGCGCCGCCATGGCCTGGGGCAGCCAGAAGTGGAAGGGAAACTGCGCCGACTTGGTGAACACGCCAAGCAGAATCAGGGTCAGGGCCACGGGGTACAGCGAGTGGGCGCGAACGATGTCACCCGCCTCGAGCACCACGCTCAGCTCGAAGCTGCCGGCCATGTGGCCCAGCAGCAGGATGCCGGCCAGCAAGGCCAGGCCACCGCCCCCCGTGACGGTCAACGCCATGCGCGCGCCTCGCCGCGCGTCGCTGCTACCGCTCCAGAAGCCCACCAGCAGGAATGAAGACAGGCTGGTCAGTTCCCAGAACATCAACATCAGCAGCAGGTTTTCGGACAGCACCACACCCAGCATGGCGCCCATGAACAACAGCAGGTAGGCAAAGAAGCGCCCCATCGGCTCCTGCTTGCCCAGGTAATAACGGGCGTAGAGGATGACCAGCAGGCCGATCCCCAGAATCAGCAGCGCGAACAGGAAAGACAAGCCGTCGAGACGAAAGCTCAGGTCCAGCCCCAGCTCGGTCAGCCAGGGATAGCGCACCACATGGCCATGCCCTTCGAAGGTGCCTGGCCGCTCCGCCCACAGCAAGACCATGGCGGCGGCCGGCGCCAGTGCCGCGGCCAAGGCGCACAGCGAGCGCCCCTTGCGGTCAGCCAGGAGCGGAAGAAGGATGCCTAGAAATGGTAAGGCGACGACCAGCGCAAGCGCCATACACTAAAACCTCTCGTACCAGCCCGCCTGCAACCTGGCGGCCCATTGATGTGTGCCAAATCCGGTCGACTGCAGTCCGACCGATGCTTGCAAGGGTATGCGCGAAGCCCGATCAGCAGCCGATACAACTCCAATCGCTGCCCATGCACAGGAGCAGGGACCCGTTCGATGGCCAGTGATTGGTTATAACTGACTGATAATCCGCACGTTATGTTCGATCTGTTTAGCCCGGACGCTCGCTTCGCAGCGCAGGGTGATTATGCTTAGCTATCAACGCGAGGTCATGGGTAGAACTATTACCAAACGCTATCAAAAGCGCCTGCTTACATACCAACAGCATAAGCAAAGGGGCCGAAACAGCTAGGCTGTTCCGGCCCCGATTGACACCGCTCAACTACCGGTGCTGGAGGTTGGCTCAATGGGTGACGCGGCTGGTGCCGTTGACGGTCACGATGCGCACACGCTCACCGACGCGGAAGATCTGATTCTCTTCCACGGCCTGTACGTAGGCACGCATGCTGCCGTCGTCTTCGCGTACGGTGATTTCCACACCCTGGGTACGGGTGATGCCTTCCTCGGCCGCAGCGCCCAGCAAGCCACCGGCAACCGCACCGATCACCGCCGCCACGGCGGAGCCCCGGCCCCCACCGACGCCGCTACCCGCCACACCACCGATCACCGCACCCGCGCCGCCACCGATTGGCGTCTTGGTGCCCTCGATCTTGACCGGTCGCAGCGATTCGATGGTGCCCATGCGCACGGTCTGTACGGCTCGCGCCTCGTCACGCGAATAGCTGTCGCCGGTCAGGCTGGATGCACAGCCGCCAAGCGTCAGCGTCGCGGCGGCGAACAGGGCGGCAAAAAAACCAGGTTTAAGCATGACGATTCTCCAGACTTGACTGATAACCCTACGACACCTCGGCCGTCAGGACGGTCACTGTAATTGCCGACAAATTGCTTCATCCGTTCAGCATCGGTACAGGGTCGGCATCTGATCAACCCGACGTCAGTATAGACAGCCGTACTGGCAAATCGTCACCTTGGTCTCACAACGAATCTCGGCGATCGGCACGCTGGGCGATGCGCCACAACCTGGCGAGGTCGGCGGCACGTGCTTCGAGCTCCTGCCCGGCATGGGCGCAGGCGTACTCCAGGGTGATCGGTCCCGGAGCCAGGCTGAAACAGGCTTCGATGCCGGCTTCGCGTACCTGTTGATAGCCCTCCCCCAGGCTGCCTGCCAGGGCGATCACCGGTACGCCCTGGGCCTGGGCAACCCGCGCTACGCCGACCGGGGTCTTGCCGTGCAGGCTCTGGGCATCCAGCCGCCCTTCCCCGGTGATCACCAAGGTTGCGCCGCGCACCGCGTCAGCGAGGCCGGACAGCTCGGCAACCAGCTCGACACCAGGGCGAAAGCGCGCACCGAGAAACGCCTTGGCCGCAAAGCCCAGGCCTCCGGCCGCACCAACCCCCGGGAAGGTGCTGAAATCTTCGCCCAGCGCCTCGCCCGCCACTTCGGCCAGGCGCGCCAGCGCGGCATCGAGTTCGATGACCTGGGCGGCACTTGCGCCCTTCTGCGGGCCGAAGACCGCCGAGGCGCCCTTGGGGCCGCACAATGGGTTGTCCACGTCCGCGGCCACCTCGACCTGCACGTGCTGCAAACGCTTGTCGAGACCGCTGAGATCAATGCGCTGCAACGCCGCCAAGGCCGCGCCGCCGGCACGCAGCTGGTTGCCGCCGGCATCCAGAAAGCGCACGCCCAGAGCGCGCAGCAAGCCGCTGCCGCCATCGTTGGTGGCACTGCCGCCCAGGCCGAGAATGATCCGTGTGGCCCCGGCATCCAGAGCCGCCAGGATCAATTGGCCGGTGCCGTAGCTGCAGGTCAGGCGGGCGTCGCGCTGGCCGCTGGGAACCCAGTGCAGGCCACTGGCTGCGGCCATCTCGATCACTGCCGTGGCGTCGCCAAGCCAGCCCCAGTGAGCCTTCACCGGCGTGTTCAGCGGCCCTTTCACCAACAGCTCCCGGCGCTCGCCGCCGCTCGCCGCCAGCACGGCATCGACCGTACCTTCGCCACCATCGGCCATCGGGCACAGGGCGATCTCGGCATCCGGGTACACGGCCAACCAGCCGCGCGCGATGGCCTGGGCCACGTCGGGCGCACTCAGGCTCTCCTTGAACGAATCCGGAGCAATGACGATTTTCATGCAGAAACCTCGAAAACGGCGGAGCGCCCGCAAGCGCCCCGTGGAGGAAAGACTTACAGCAGGACCAGGCTGAGCAGCCACACGGTGAGCATGCCGACCAGGCCCTGGATCAGCGTGGCCATGGTCTGGGCGCGGTAGGCGACCGCCACCGGCATGCGGCTGAACTGGGTGACCACCCAGAAGAAACTGTCATTGGCGTGGGACACGGTCATCGCCCCCGCACCGATCGCCATGACGGTCAGCACCCGGCCCATTTCGCTGTCCAGGCCAAGCTGCGCCAGCAGCGGTGCCACCATCGCCGAGGTGGTAACCAGGGCCACGGTGCTCGAGCCCTGGGCGGTTTTCAGGGCAGCGGCAACCAGAAACGGCATGAACAAGCCGACGCCCAGTGCCGATAGCGTGGCGCCCAGGTAGGCCCCCAGCGGCGAGGCGCTCAACACCGCGCCGAACGCGCCGCCAGCACCGGTAATCAGCAGAATGGGCGCTGCGGAAACGATACCCTCGCTGACCCGGTCATGCAGATTCTGGCGCTTGCCGTTGCCCTTGAGCAGGGTGCAAGCCAATAGCAGACCGATCAGCAACGCCACGACCGGCTGCCCACAGAAACGCAGCACCGCCAGAATTTCGCCCTCGCCGAACGGCTTGCTGGGGAACACCGCGATGGAGCCCAGGCAGATCAGCAGGATGGGCACGAAGATCGGCGCGAAGGCCTGGGCAGCGCTCGGCAGCTTGCCGTACTGGCTGCGCAGCTCGGCGAACTCTTCGGCGCTGGGCAGCGGCGTGCCGTCATCCACGAGGGCGATGTCCTTGCCGATGAAACGGTTGGCCCACCACATGCCGGCCAGGGCGGTAATCATGGCCACGAACAGGCCAACGGCGATCACCAGGCCCAGGCTCGATTCCAGCCCGAGGTTGCCGGCAGCGGCGATCGGGCCCGGTGTCGGTGGCACGAAGGTATGGGTGGCGTAGAGGCCGGTAGCCAGGGCCACGCTCATGGCCACGACCGACACCTTCATGCGCGCCGCCAGGGCATTCTTCAGGGAATTGAGGATCACGTAGCCCGAATCGCAGAACACCGGGATCGACACCAGGTAGCCGATGATCGACATGGTCAGGGTCGGGAAGCGCTCACCGAGCAGTTTGATCACGGTTTCGGCCATGGTGATCGCCGCGCCGCTGCGCTCGAGAATCACCCCGATGATGGTGCCGAGCACGATGACGATGCCGATATTGCCGAGGATGCCGCCAAAGCCGGTGGCGATGGTCTTGATAATGTCCTGATGGGGCAGTTGATAAGCGAAACCGGCGATCAGGGCAGCCGCCAGTAAGGCCAGAAAGGGGTGCAGCTTGAGACGGGTGGTCGACAGCACGATAAATGCGATCAGTGCGACCAGGATCAGAACCAGAGCCATGCCGGTGTCCTCGTTGTTGTTATGGGATGCCACTGTCACACATTGTCACTCAGCGGCGGGCGCTCGCACCCTGTTCACGCGCACAACGAGAGCGAGGCCAGCGGCAACATTTACTGTGCCCACGCACCACGAGGTTCAGCCATTGGGTTCGATCAGACCCAGCCCGAGGGAAAGCTGCAGACGGCGATCCAGGCGCGTCAGCTCGACGCCACTGAGTTCGGCGATTCGCTCCAGGCGATAGCGCAGCGTGTTGCGGTGAATGCCCAGCGCCGCCGCGCAGCTCTGCACCTGGCCGTCATGCCGGCACCAGGCTTCCAGGGTTTCGCGCAACACGCCGCTGGCGTCATGGGCGAGCACCTGCTTCAAGGGCGCCAGCCAGCCCTGCAGCAACCAGCTGTGGCGCTGGGCATGCAGCAAGGTCGGCAGACGATGCTGCTCCAGCGCCACCAGGCGCAGTGACGGATGCCGTGCCCGGGCGAAGGCCTGCAGATCACGCAGCGCCAGACAAGCCTGGCGCAGTTCAGCGAGTGACTGAACCGCGTCGCTGAGCAGCAGGCGGGCCACGCCCCAACCACGCTCGTCGGCGCCCTCCAGCCAGTGAGAGTCGTCCTGACCGGCGGCCAGCGGCCGGCACCAGAGCAGCTCACGCATGCCCAACGGCGCCCACAGGTGCTCCTTCTTGCCGGCCAGGGCGCCAAGCAGGCGCGCCTGCTGCGCCAGGGGCTCGCCCTGCCCGTGCAGCTCAAGCAGGCATACCTGACGGGGCCAGCTGAACGTCAGGCCCTGGCGCTCGGCTTCGGCCGCCAATGCCGCGATGGCAACCGAGGGGTCGAACAGCTGACGCACCCAGGCGTCGAGCTGATGCCGCTGCCAGTGGCGCTCGGCTTGCAGCTGGCGTTGTTCGACCAGCATTTCCGCCGCCATGCGCACCAGTTCGGCGTAGGGCCGCACCACCTCGGGGGCGCCGGTAATGCCCAGCACGCCGATCAGCTCGTCGGCATGCAGCAGCGGCAGATTCACCCCGGGGCGCACGCCACGCAGGCAGGCCGCGGCCTGCTCGTCGATCTCCACCACCCGCCGGTTGGCCAGCACCAGCTGTGCGCCCTCGTGGCGGGTGTGCAGACGCAGCGGGTCGCCACTGCCGATGATCATGCCCTGGGCATCCATCACGTTGATGTTGTACGGCAGGATGGCCATGGCGCGATCAACGATGTGCTGGGCCAGGGTGGAGTCGAGTTCTAGCATCGTGCGCTCTGCTTGGGGCGAGCCGCCAGGCTGGGCGGGTGTCCAGGGGCATACCGTGCGCCGCAGCGGCGCAACGGAAGGTCGTCAGGGCGCCAGGCGCTGGCGCAGCCAGGCTTCGCCATTGAGCCGATAGTCGAGACGATCATGCAGGCGGCTGGCACGCCCCTGCCAGAACTCGATGCGCTCGGGCAGCAGGCGGTAACCACCCCAGTGCGGCGGGCACTCGGGCGCCCGGTCGGCGAAGCGTCGTTCGGTTTGTGCCAGCAGGCCTTCCAGCTCACCGCGGTCATGGATCACCCGGCTCTGCGGCGAAGCCCAGGCACCGAGGCGGCTGCCCAGCGGGCGTACCTGAAAATAGGCATCGGATTCGCCAGGCGTCACCCGCTCGACGCGCCCTTCGATACGCACCTGGCGCTCCAGGGTCGGCCAGAAAAAGGTCAATGCTGCAAAGGGATTGGCCTGCAGCTGCTCGCCCTTGGCGCTCTGGTAGTTGCTGAAGAAGGTGAAGCCCCGCTCGTCCAGGCCCTTGAGCAGCAGCACACGGCAATGCGGGCGACCATCGGCATCGACGGTCGCCAGGGTCATGGCATTGGGTTCTACAGGAGGCTGCTCGGTTTTCACCGCGTCGGCGAACCAGCTTCTGAACAGCGCGAGGGGCTCCAGCGGCGCCTGATCCTCGCTCAACCCGTCACGGGTGTAATCACGGCGCATGTCGGCCAGGGTCTGAGTCATGAGCGTACTCTCGAAAGCGACAAAGACCCTAGCTTAACGGGACAGGCCTTATTTGGCTTGATCTGCGGCAACCACTTTCTTGGCATCGGCCAGTTTGGTGGTGCCCTTGTCGGCAGTTTTGGCAACCGCCTTGGTTGCGGGCTTGGCGGCCGGCTTTGCAGCTGCCTTGGGCTTGGCCGACGCCTTGGCCACGGCCTTGGCTGCAGGTTTGGCGGCAGCCTTGGCAGCCGGCTTCTCGGCTGGCTTGTCGGCGGCGGCAACAGCAGTGGCGGCAGCCGGTGCCGGATCGGGGGTGCTGTATTTGGCAATCAGCGCCTGCAGGGTGTCCTGGCGGGTCAGGAGGATTTCCACACGGCGGTTCAGCTCACGACCGTTGGCACTGTCGTTGGCGGCGCGCGGCATGTCCGGGCCCATGCCCTTGACCATCAGGCGATCCTGCTTGAGGCCGCTGAGGCGGAAGATGGCGGTGAAGGCACGGGCGCGCTCGAGGCTCAGCGCGCGGTTGGTCTCCAGGGCGCCGCTGCTGTCAGCGTGGCCGAGTACCAGCACGCCGACCTTGCTGTCCTTTTCCAGCACCTTGGCCACGCGGGTGATCGGGCTCAGGGTGATCGGCAGCAGCATGCCGGGGCGGTCCGGGTTGAACGAGCCCTTGACCGGCGCGGTGACCACCAGCAGGTTCTCGCGGCGCTCCATCTCGAAATTGCTGTCCTTGATGGCCTCACGCAGCAGCGGCTCGTATTCGTCCAGCCAGGCCTGGGTGACTTCGGGCGGCGGCATGGGAACCGGCTTGGGGTCTTCCTTCTTCTCGAACAGGGAGCAACCTGTCAGCAGTACGCAAAGCGCCAGCGCGCAAGTCTTATAGGAAAGCATCGGTTCATCCGTATCTAATCGGTCGAAGGCACCCGGGTTACCCGGAGTCAGCTAAAAGCGTTGTAGCGCAAGAGTTTAAGCGCGGTTCTTAAAAACACTCGCATAAGATAACCGCAAGTTTCTGTGCACGCGGGTCCATTAAGACGAACGGCCCCAGGTTATTCGTAACGAAACCCACGGCCACATCACGCTCGGGGTCGGCAAAGCCGGTGGTACCGCCTGCCCCGGGATGGCCAAACGTACGCGGCCCCATGCCGTAGGTGGCATTGCCAACGGTGGGCTGATCGAGCATGCAACCAAGGCCGAAACGCGTGGAGGTCAGCAACGTCTTGTCCTCACCGACACTGTGTTCGCGGGTGAGTTCAGCGAGCAGCTCGCTGTCGAGCAGGCTGCCATCGAGCAGGCCGCTGTAAAAACCAGCCAGGCTGCGGGCGTTGCCATGGCCATTGGCCGCCGGCTGCTGCATGCGTCGCCATTCGGGTTTGTTGGTGCTGGTCATGATCGACGGCGGGTTGGTGAACGCCCGGGTGGTCATGGCCTGGGCGTCGCTCATCATGGTCTTGAGCATGCGCTGGGCTGCCGCATCGCCCAGGTTGCCCTTGCCGCGGCTGATGGTGGCGACGCGGTGAAACTCCTCGTCCGCCAGGCCGACATGGAAATCCAGGCCCAACGGTTTGGCGGTGCGCGCCACGATCGACTCGCCGGGGCCACGCCCCTCGACCCGCCGCAACAGTTCACCGACCAGCCAGCCGAAGGTGATCGGCGCGTAACCATGGCCCTCGCCCAACGCCCACCAGGGCGCCTCGGCGGCCAGCGCGGCGGTCATCGTCGGCCAGTCGTACAGGGCCTCGGCAGGCAGGTTCTGGCGGATCGCCGGCAGCCCCGCCTGGTGGCTGAGCAAATGGCGCAGGGTGATGCGCTCCTTGCCCGCTGCCGCGAACTCCGGCCAGTAACGCGCGACCGGCGCATCCAGCTCGAGTTTGCCCTCGCCCACCAGTTGCAATGCGGTCACCGCCGTGAACGGCTTGGTGCAGGAGAACAGGTTGAGGATGGTATCGCTGTGCCAGGCCTGCTGGCCGTCCTTGTCGGCGACGCCGGCCCAGATGTCCACCACGGTTTCCCCGCCGACCTGCACGCACAGGGCGGCGCCACGTTCCTGCGGATCATCGAACAAGGCCGCGAACGCGTCTTTTACCGCTTCGAACTTGAGGTCGAAGTAACCCTGAATCTGCACTGACGGCTCCTGCATGGGAAAGGCGCCAGCCCGGCTGGCGCGCGATGATTACGGCTTGGGCTCGGCGGCCGGCGCGTTGCTATCGGCTGCCGGCGCGGTGGCCGGCGCAGCATTCTGAGCAGGCGCGGCGGCCGGTTTTACCTCGGGTTCCTTGGCGGCCTGCTCGAGCACCAACGGCGGCACGCTCAGGTTGGCCTTGCGCACGGCGCTGACGAAACCATCCCACGGCCGATCGGTGATCGCCACCAGGCCCAGGTGACCGTTCTCGCCGTCGAGCAAGCGCCCGGTAACCGGCTGATCGAGATACTGGAACCAGTGCACGCCGACGATCTGCGGTTCTTCCAGGGCCTTTTTCAGGAAGTTGGCATAAGCCGGGCCACGCTCCTCTTCCTTGTACACCTCGGCGACGCCGCCCCAGAACGGGCCACGGTCGCGGGAGCCGAAATGGAACTCGGTGACCAGCAGCGGTTTGTCCAGCTTGCGCAGGGCTTCGAAGTCATAGCCCTGCTGTGGTTCGCGGGTATAGAAGTTGAAGCTCAGCACGTCGCAATACTGCGCGCACGCCTCGACCGCCTCGGGAATACTGGCCGAGAAGCGGCCACCGAGCAGCAGGTGGTTGGGCGTATGCCAGTCGAGCGAGTCGGCGATGGTCTTGAAGTAGGTATCGGCGAACAGGCGCAGAAAGCGCTTCATGTCGTTTTCGATGGCCGGATACGCCGGGTTGACCGGCGGCGCCTGGAAGCCCGGATCCTCCATCAGCTCCCAGGCCTTGAGGTCGATGCCCCAGGCCTTGGACAGCCCTTCCTGGTTACGGTACTTGTCACGCAGTTGCTTGAGGAAGGCGCGCTTGGCCGGTACGTCGGTGGTCAGGCGCAGCGTGGCGTAGGCCAGTGCATAGCGTGACAGCGGATCTTCCGCCGGGCCGGCCCAGGCCAGTTCGTTGTCGGCGTAATAGCCCATCACCCAGGGATCGTCGCGGTGGTCACGGGTGGCGATGGCGATGGCCCGCTCGGCGGCCATGGCGAACCGTGGGTCGAACGGGTCGGGCATGCCGCCCCACCAGTCAACGCCGGTACTGATGGTCGCGTAGTCGCCATGGATCGACAGCGGAATGCTGTAGGGCATGCGCTTGTCCTGGGCGAAATCGTTGTCGCTCCAGTTACCCAGGGTATTGAAGCCCCAGGCCTGCAGGCGGTTCTGCGCGCGCTCGCGCCAGAGCTGCGGCTTCAGCTCGCCATAGGTACGCTGCAGGTTGGCGGAGTAGAAGTCGTACCAGCGACCGCTGGCGAAGTCGCGCCCACGGTTGGCGCCGGTCTCGGACTGGCTGTCGCTGCTGCCATAGAAGGCCGCCAGCGGCTCGCCCTCGGCCGGCAGGGCGCTGAACATCGCTTCACGCCCTTCGATATAAGTCTGGCTCTCGGTGCCGATTACCGTGTTCACGCCCAGTGAATAGAAGGGATTGCCTTCCGGGGTGACCAGGAACCAGCGATCGCCACGCTTCTCGGTGCGGAAAAAGCCGCTGGCCTCGAAAGACGGGCCGCCGATCCAGCCACCGTAGATGTCCTGCCTGGGGTGGTCGGCCTTCCAGGCCTGCAGCTGCTTGTCTTCCTGCACAACGGCTTGGCGCAGTTGCTCGTCGTTCTTGATCTTGCCCGGCCAGTCGCGGCGGGTGAACTGGCCGTAGCCGTCGACGATACCGCGGTAGGCCTGCTCCAGATCAGCACTGCCACGCACGCCGAAACGGCCCAGCAGCACGTGCTGCGCGGCCTGGGGGTTGGGCATCGACAGGGTCACGGCAGTAACGTTGTTGGGGTCGATTTCACCCGTCACGGTTTCCGCCAGGAGCAGCAGACGACCGTCGTAGCGCCAGGGCATCGGCGCACCGGCACGCATGCCCTGGGCACGCGGCGAAGTGGCGCCCAGGGGCATCAGCAGCGTCTGCGCCGGGCCGGCCGGCAAGGCGATCTGGCTGGTCAGGCGCTTGCCATCGGCGCTTTCGATGGTCACATCCAGGGTCAGCGCCCAGTCCATGGCATTCTGCACGCGCAGGCTCATGGCGCTCGCCTCGGACCAGTCCCAACTGCCGCTTTGCGGCGTCAGGCGCAGGGTCGGGCGCTCGCTCGGGTTGAAGGTCAGGCGGCGCAGGATCTCGCCCTGGGCGGCACTCTCAGCCGTGACGCTGGGCAGGTAGGCGTTATCGCCGGAGACCTGCACGGCATCCATCGGCCGCACGAAGTTGAACAGCTCCTGGCGATCGGCCGCACTGCCCAGGGCCGGCAGGCCTAGCAGCGTGACCAGCGCCAGGCGCCGCATCGCCAGTGGGTGTCGAGGACGGGCTGCAGCGATGCACAGTGACAGAACTTTGGAAACCAGACCTACAGGTGCGTGCGCAGTGCACGGCCCCGAACGATCGGCCGACAGCAGCCAGGTGTTGACCTTCAAGACCCCTTCTCCCCGCAACTCGACGACGAATATGAGTGCTCGCGACCATCCCGTCACGAGCCTGTTGCCGCGCATCACGCGCGCAGGCGCAATAGTGCGACAGATGGGGGCTCCACCGCAAAGCCCGCATGTCCGATGACGGGCCGGCGGCGAGATTTTCTTGCGCAGCGCCGCAAACGCCTAACTGATTTCCCGGCGGAACGGCGGCAGCGCGTTGAGAATCGCCTTGCCATAGCGCTGGGTGACCACGCGCCGATCCAGCAGGGTGATGGTGCCGCGATCCTCTTCGGTACGCAGCAGGCGCCCGCAGGCCTGCACCAGGCGCAGCGAAGCATCGGGCACGGCGATCTCCATGAACGGGTTGCCGCCGCGCGCTTCGATCCACTCGGCCAGGGCCGCCTCGACCGGATCGTCCGGCACGGCGAAGGGAATCTTGGCGATCACCACATGCTCGCAGTAGGCGCCCGGCAGGTCGACGCCCTCGGCAAAACTGGCCAGGCCGAACAACACGCTCTCCTCGCCGCTGTCGACCCGCGCCTTGTGCTTGTTGAGGGTTTCCTGCTTGGACAGGTTGCCCTGGATGAACACACGCTTGCGCCAGTCGCGCTCCAGGCCGTCGAACACGTCCTGCATCTGCCGCCGCGAGGAGAACAGTACCAGCGTACCGCGCGAGCCCTGCACCAACCCCGGCAACTCGCGAATGATCGCCGCGGTGTGTTCGGCGGCGTTGCGCGGATCCGCTTTCAGATCCGGTACGCGCAACACGCCGGCATCGGCATGGTGGAACGGGCTGGGCACCACCGCCGTAGCCGCTGCCTTGGGCAACCCGGCACGCATGCGGTAACGGTCGAAGGTACCCAACGCCGTGAGCGTTGCCGAGGTGACCAGCGCGCCGTAGGCAACGCTCCACAGGTTGCGGCGCAGGGTTTCCGCGGCCAGGATCGGGCTGGCATTGACCTCGATATCGAACAGCGCACCGCTCTCGGCCAGGGTCAGCCAGCGTGCCATGGGCGGACTGTTCTCGGGGTCTTCGGCGGTGAACGCCAGCCACAGCTCCCAGGTACTCTGGGCGCGCGCCAGCAGGCTGCCGAACAGCGGGTACCATTCCTCGGCCTGATGGCTGGCGATGCCGATGCTGCCCTCGCCATCCATGGCTTCCTTGAGCTTTTCGGTCACGCCGGTGAACAGGTCGTTGAGCTTGGAAAAGCCCTTTTTCAGCTCCAGCCCCAACTCGATCAGATGCTCGGGCACCACGCCGCCGACAAACCGGTGGCGTGGCCGCTCGCGGCCTTCCATGTCTTCACCAGGCTTGAAATCGGCGACCTGCTCGCAGGCGCTGAACATGAATTGCTGGTGAGTCTTGAGCTCGCGGGCCAGCTCCGGCACCTGCTCGATCAGCCGACCGAGATCACCCGGCAGCGGGTGTTGGGCCAGCAATTTGGTGAGGTTCTTGGCGATCTGCTCGAGCCAGTCGGCCGTCGAGCGCAGGCGGGTGAAATGGGCGAAATGGCCGATGGCCTTGTCCGGCAGGTGATGACCTTCGTCGAACACGTACAGGGTGTCGCGCGGATCGGGCAGCACCGCGCCACCGCCCAGGGCGAGGTCGGCCAGCACCATGTCGTGGTTGGTGACGATCACGTCGACCTTGCCCATGCCTTCACGGGCCTTATAGAAGGTGCATTGGCCGAAATTCGGGCAATGGCGGCCGGTGCACTGGCTGTGATCGGTGGTCAGCTGCGCCCAGCGGCTGTCTTCCAGCTCCTGGGGCCAGCTGTCACGGTCGCCGTCCCATTTGTTGCCGGCGAGCTTCTCGATCATGCTGGTGAACAGCTTCTGGCCTTCTTCGTCCACGTCGATGCGAAAGCCTTCTTCCTCGAACAGCTGTGCCGTGGAGCTTTGCGCCTGGCCTTCCTGCAACAGCACGTCGAGCTTGGACAGGCACAGATAGCGGCCGCGGCCCTTGGCCAGGGCGAAGCTGAAATTCAGGCCGCTGTTGCGCATCAGATCGGGCAGATCCTTGTGCACGATCTGCTCCTGCAGCGCCACGGTGGCGGTGGCGAGCACCAGCCGCTTGCCGGCGGCCTTGGCGGTGGGAATCACGGCGATGCAGTAGGCCACGGTCTTGCCGGTACCGGTGCCGGCCTCGACGGCGACCACCGCGGGGTCGCCGAGCCGACGACCTTCGTCATCGACCTTGATGGTGCCCAGCACCTTGGCCACCTCGGCGATCATCAGGCGCTGCCCATAGCGAGGCTTGAGGCCCTTGGATTCGAGAAAACGGGTGTAGGCGCCCTGAATCTGGGCCTTGAGTTCGGTGCTGAGCATTAAGGATCTTGGCTTAGAAAGGCTGGATATATTTTCAGTATTCGCTGACGGCCGCTATCATAACGCGCCTATCGCCCCTGTGCTGATTCGCTTGCCGGCTCCCGATGAAGAGTACCGCTGCAACGCGGCAGCGGGCCCGACTTCTGAAACCGATCACGGCAGGCCGAGCGCGACCTGCACGATGCAGGACCAGCCAAACCGACGGCTGTGCAGTTGCGTCGAGATGATCCGCTGGCTACCGGAGTACCTGAATGCCGCCCTATTCGCTCATCTACACCTTGCACCTGCTCGCGGCGCTGATCTGGGTCGGCGGCATGTTCTTCGCGTGGATGGTGCTGCGCCCGGCGGCCGCTACGCTGCAGGCGCCGGAGCGCCTGACGCTGTGGCTGGAAGTTTTTCGACGCTTCTTCGTGTGGGTATGGATCGCCGTCGTGCTGCTGCCGGTCAGTGGCATCGGCCTGCTGCACATGGGCTTCAGTGGTTTCGATGGTGCGCCGCGCTACGTGCACGTGATGATGGGCCTGTACCTGGCGATGCTGGCGTTGTTCCTGCGCATCCAGGCGCTGCAACTGCCGGCCATGCGCCGCGCCGTGCAAGCGCAGGACTGGCCGGTGGCAGGCGCCGTGCTGGGGCGTATCCGCCGCCTGGTGGCCTTCAACCTGCTGCTAGGTCTGGCCGTGGTGGCTCTCGCCGCGGCGCGTCCCAGCCTGTAATGAAAAGGGCCAGGCCCTTTTCCTCTTAGAAACGCACCACATCCAGCCGCCCTGCTTGGCCCGCGGCGCCTGGCTGCCCAGGTGCGCCAGGGCGGCCATCGAGGCCGGCACTGGTGCTGTAGATCCAGCAGCCCTTGCTCGCGCCGCCGCTACCGGCATTGCCCGCCGTACCCGCCGGGCCACCCGCGCCACCGTCGAGCCGCGCCTGCACGTGCTCGACAGGAAAATCACTGGGCACTTCCAGGCGAACCTGGCCGCCTGGGGCGCCAGGGTGACCGTCGCTACCATCCTGGCCGTCATGGCCAGCGCTGGCCTTGCCCCAGGCGCAACCGCCGGCCTTGCCATTGGCACCGTCGAGGCCGGCGTAACCCGCCGCACCACGGCCGCCACGGGCATCGAGCAACCAGGGTTCGGTGCTCACCGACTGCATGCGAATCACCAGGGTGCGCCCAGGCATGGCCGCCTGTCGTGGCGTACCTGGCGCCCCCGGTGCGCTGATCTGCGCACCCGCGGCAATCTGGCCGCTGCCGATATCCAGCAACAGACGCTCGTTCGACGGTGCGATGGCGATCTGCGCATCGTGGCCCAGATACAATTCGCCGATGCGCACTTCGCTGACCCCGACAGGAATCAGCAAGGTGCCGCTGTCAGCCACGGCAACGCGATCCAGCTGCAGAACACTGCCCTGCACGGGTAGGCGGGTGAAATGGTGGGAATCGACTTCGATCACGGCTGCAGCCAGCGCTGCCAGCGGGCAGCACAAGGCAGCCAGGAAAATCAGCTTGCGCATGGGGCGGCCTCCTCGGCATTCGTCGGCACCGCCGCGGTCACCGTCTCGGCGGCAGGCAACGACCAGACATGGAACATGCCGAACGCCAGCACCTTGGCGCGCTCGACGGCCACCCGTGGCTGCGCGCGAAGCAGCGCATTGAACAGCAGCAGTTCGGCCAGATGCAGGCCCAGCACGGCGACGCCGGCCAGCGTCAGCAGCTGCGCGAAGGGTTGTGCATAGGGGGAGACGAGATTGACCAGTACGACGCACCAGAACAGTGTCGCCAGCAGTTTGCCCAGCCTTGCGATCATCCTCATTAACGCCCCTCCCCACTTGTTATCGTGCGGCACATTACTGCTTTTATGGGCGAGGAAACAGAGGGCTCAAGCAAAAACGATGTCCATTGCGTGACATCGTGTTCCTGGCCGGCACAGGGCCGGCCAGGAAGCTCACGAAGGTCGAGTCAGGCTTATGGCCGGGCTTCGACTTCGGCTTCTACGCGACGGTTGATCGCACGGCCTTCTTCGGTGGCGTTGTCGGCAACCGGGCGGCTTTCACCATAGCCGACTGCGTTCACGCGGGTACCGCCGACACCGTACTGGTTGACCAGCACGTCACGCACAGCGGTGGCACGGCGCTCGGACAGCTTCTGGTTGTAGGCGTCGGTACCCACGGAGTCGGTATGGCCTTCAACCACGGTGGTGGTTTGCGGGTATTGCTTCATGAAGTCAGCCAGGCTCTGGATATCGCCCATGCTCTCCGGCTTGACCTGCGCCTTGTCGAAGTCGAACTTGACGTCCAGCTCGACACGCACGGCTTCGGCAACCGGCTCAGGTGCAACAGTCTCTTCGACCATGACGGTCTCTTCGACTACCGCCACTTGCTGGTCTTCGGCGCCGTGAACCCAGCAATAGGCAGCGGCGAAACCCGCGCCAATTACCGCACCACCGCCCGCCCAAGCCGAGCTTTCGATGGCACCCAGAGCGGCACCGCTCACACCACCAACAGCGGCACAGGTCGGCCAGTCGGATTTCTGAACGCCAGCGCAACCCGTCAGAAGGGTGGACGCAATGATCAGGGGTACCGCTTTCCTTGTAATACTCATATGCAAGTCTCCTAATGGAATCGGCGCAAAAACCGACACTCTGGATTAAAGACGCCCGCTTCAAAATCTGCCAGACAGCATTACGACATCACTGCAGGCCGAACAGTTCTAGTTGAATATGAGGATGCGCGGTAGTCTTTTGTGATTGTTTCGAGGTTTCCAATGAGCCAAATCACGTCCGCCCGCACCCCCCAACAATCACTGGCCGCTCTACTGCAACGTTATGCGCCTGCCCGGCTGCTGTTGGTCAGTGCCAGCGAGCAACCCGCGGTCAATGCGTTCAAAAAGGCGCATCCGCACAGCCTGGTGGCCCACGCCAGCCCCGGTTACCTGCCAGCAGAGCTTGCCGGGCAACGTTTCGATCTCGCCGTGGTGGTCGACTGCCTCGAACATCTGGAGCGACGCGCCGGTCTGCAGTTGCTCGGCGGCATCCGCAATCTGAATGCCAGCCGCCTGGCGGTGCTGGTCGATCTGCCGGCCTGCGGCTGGAAAGACACCGACTTCTTCGCCCTGGCACTGCATGTCAGCGAACGCTTTTCTCGGGATGAACAAGTACTGAGCCTGTTTACCTACGACCTGCTCGAATACAAACAGGCGCCCGACTGGCTGAACGCCAAGTTCTGGGCCAACCCGGAAAACTTCGGCAAATACTGGTGGTAAGCACGATGCCTGACGCCACGCCAAGCGGCTGCCCCTGCGGCAGCGGCAACTCCCTCCCCGACTGCTGCGGGCGCTACCACGCCGGCGCCCACGCGCCCTGTGCCACCAGCCTGATGCGCTCGCGCTATAGCGCCTACGTGCTGGGCAATGTCGATTACCTGGTCGCCACCTCACTGCCGGCGCAGCAGGCGAAACTGGATATAGAAGGTATTCGTGCCTGGAGTCTGCAAAGCACCTGGCTGGGCCTGGAGGTCGAGCATTCGGAATTGCTCGGCGGCCAGCCCGAGCATGCGCGGGTCACCTTCGTGGCCCGTTGGCATGACGCCGCTGGCGAGCACAGCCACCGCGAACGTTCGGCGTTCGTGCAGAACGGCGGCCGCTGGTACTTCATCGACCCCACCGTGGGTTTGCAGGCGGGCCGCAACGACCCGTGCCCATGCGCCAGCGGGCAGAAGTTCAAGAAGTGCTGCGCGACCTATCTGTAGAAGCGAATCTCAGAGCAACTTGAGGTGCGAGGTATCCGGGGCCGGCGCTGCGGGCGCAGCCTTGGCCTGGCCCATGTCGCTGCCCACCGGTGCCAGGCTTAGCGCGGAGAGATCCAGATCAGGCGCCGCCACCTCCGCCTTGCCATCCTGCAAATCGGCGCCCAGTGCCGCCACGCCGAAATCCGGCGCGTCCACATCGGCGAAGGCGGCCATGTATTCGTCCCGCGGCGCGACCACCAGGCGAGCGGCAGGTTGCCCTGCAGCCTGGCTCACCGGGTTGGCCGGGGGCGGCGGCGCCAGCTCGATTTCCTCGATGAGCTGCGCCTCGGTGTCGACCACGTCGACCCGAGCACCGGCGCGCTCCAGGGTGCTGCGGTACTTTTCCGCCGCGGCTTCGTCCAGGTTGTTCTTGATCACCACCCGGCGCCCGGAAAACAGCTGGGCGATTCGCTGGGCGTCGGCCTGGAACAGCTTGGCCAAGTTGGCCTGCACCACCTCCAGCTGGGCACCGGGCACCAGCTCACCGGAAAATGCGATCTCGTATCGCGCCATCTTCTCGTTCCTTCCTGTCGGCTCGCCGCACCGTTTCGGCCACGGCAATAAAACCTAAATGCGTGAGGGCCAGTATGACGCAGCTTTTCGCGCATACACGAGCGTCGGTCGGCATTTTCCTCACGGCGAATCACGCGCGACAGCACTAGGGCAGCCAAGCCGTCTCTTGTTACACTGAGGCCTCGAACGGAGTATGAAATGTTTTCTCAGGCGCAAATGATAAGAATTCTTAGCCTAATGGTATTCCTCGGTCTGGGCTCGACACTCGGTGGTTGCTCGACCTGGTTCTCGGACAGCTTCGAAGACCCGGACGTGCGTCTGGTTGACGTCAACGTGGTCAAGGCCAAACTGCTCGAACAGCGCTTCATCCTGCGTTTTCGCATCGACAACCCCAACGACGTCAGCCTGCCGGTACGTGGCCTCGAATACG
>ENA-UOXB01000567-UOXB01000567.1-bioreactor-metagenome-genome-assembly--contig:-NODE-567-length-23438-cov-9.017748_pt1 | contig 23438 bp, 23 predicted proteins | sample MGYA00238158_ERZ761615 | MGnify/ENA primary metagenome ERZ761615 (study PRJEB28904, sample SAMN06267902) | bioreactor metagenome | isolation source: Joint BioEnergy Institute, California, USA | place...
CCACGCCGAAAGCATCGGCCACCGCGCTGATGTTCCAGCGATGCTCGCGCAGCGCCGCGTGCAGATGGCGGGCTTCGTCGTTTACCACATGGTTGGCCAGTTGCTTGGCGGGCAGCGGCGCGGGCGCGACGTTGCGGCTGACCTGCTGCAGTTCGGCCGGCAGGCAGTCCACATCGATAAAACCATCCTCGGCCAGCGCCGCCGCATAGCGCAGGCAACTGGAGAGCTGACGGATATTACCGGGCCAGGGGTGGACGAGCAGACATTGACGTGCGGCCTCGCTGAGGCGAAACCGACCATGGTTGGCCAGCAACTCATCGATCAGCTCCATGCGGTCGGTGCGCTCGCGTAGTGCCGGCAGCGCCAGCGGCATGCCATTCAGGCGATAGAACAGGTCCTCCCGGAACGCCTTGCTGGCGATCATCTGCGCGAGGTTCTGGTGGGTGGCGGAAACCACCTGCACATCCAGCGGCACAGGCGTTTCGGCGCCCAGCGGGAAGATTTCACGTTCGGCCAACACGCGCAGCAGACGAGTCTGCAGGTGCGCCGGCATGTCGCCGATCTCGTCGAGGAACAGCGTGCCACCGTTGGCCAACTCCAGCTTGCCCTTCATGCCCTTCTTGTTGGCACCGGTGAAGCTGCCGCCGCGATAGCCGAACAGCTCGCTCTCGATCAGGCTTTCCGGAATCGCTGCGCAGTTCAGCGCCACGAATGGGCCACGAGCGCGTGCGCTGGCCTGGTGAATGGCGCGGGCGAAGGCTTCCTTGCCGGTACCGGTTTCACCGGTGATGAGGATCGGAATGTCCTTGTCGAGTACCTTACGCAGGCGACGCACGCCTTCTTGCAGGCGTGAATCGCTGCCGCCCAGGCGCTGCAGATCCGGATGTTCGTTGTTGCCGGCAGGTGCAGTGCGGGTGCGCGTCTGTGGCTGCAAGGCCGGAATGCGCAGGCTGACACCTACCGGCGCGTCGCCCTGCAGCGTGCGCAGGTTGAGGCTGCGGGCGCCTCCATTGCTCTGGCTCAGCAGTTCGTCAACGCTGGCCGGCAACAACTGGTCGATGCGGCTGCCGAGCAGGTCGATCTGGCGCTCCTGCTGGTAGCTGACGAAGGCCGCATGGTTGGCACCGATGACGCGGCCCTGTTCGTCCAGCGCCAGCAGCTGCTCGTTGGCCAGATCGCTGATGTCGTCGTGGGACTTCACCGATAGGGTCATGCGGTCACGGTAGCGCTGGCGGAAGCTGGCGTTCTCGATCATCCGCGCATACATGATCACCAGTTGCAGGGTGAGATACTGCGCTTCCTTCGGCCCTGCGCTGTTCAGGCAGGTGGCATTGAGGCAGCCACGCAGGATGTTCTGCGCGTCATAAATCGGTGCCACCGAGCAGCTGAGGCGGAAATTGGAAACCAGGAAGTGTTCCTGGTGGTGAATGGTCATCGCCTGGCGCGAGGCCAGCGCAGTGCCGATGCCGTTGGTGCCGACCGTGGACTCATCCCAGCAGGCGCCGACGATCAGGCCGGCCTGGGTGTATACGTCGTATTGCAGAGGCAGGCGGGTATCGAGAGTGACACCATGCTCGTCGCTGAGCAGCACGGCGAAGCCCGCTGGTACCACGCGCTTGGCCAGCCCGGTGACGCCTTGGCTGGCGATGCTCAGGTAATCCTGATGCAGACGCTGATGTTCGCGCAGTTCCTCCGCCGTCAGCACATGCTTTTCGCCGATCCCGTGCGGGTCGAGGCGGTGTTGCATCACGCTGCGGTACCAGGATCGGGCGATCTGTTCGTCCGGATGGACGCTGCGCTCCGGAAAATGATCCGCCACGAAGGCAGTGAGGTCGCTGGGGCAGGCCCCCGGCATGTGAATGCTCATGAGCACTCCTTGCAATGGTGCGTTGGCTCGCAGCCTTTTGTTGTTCTGCCGTTCCCCGTGCACCAGGCAATCGGGCGAATCCGGACAACCGTCACTCTAGCGGCAATCAGGCGGGATGGGAACCGACAGGTCTGATCGCGACTCAGGCGCCTGCGCGCCACTGCAGTCCCGGCAAGGGTAGGGCAGGCAAGGTGCTGAAAATGCGCCAAAGCGAATGGTGAAAAGGAGGCTTGTCGAACGATTTGGATAGCGCTAACATTCTGCTCAAACAATGAGCGGCCCACTCGATGGTGCCCATGGAGTTCCCATGCAACAGCAGCCTTCCGCATTGCCTGCCCGTACCACGCTCGTGGTCATGGGAGTCAGTGGTTCCGGCAAAAGCGAGATCAGCCAGGCGGTCGCCGCTGCACTGGGCTGGCGCCATATCGAAGCCGATCATTTCCATCCTGCCGAAAACGTCGAACGTATGCGTGCCGGCATTGCACTCAGTGACGAAGACCGTCGTCACTGGCTGGATGCGCTATGCGAGCAGATGCTCAGTGCACAGGCCGCCGGCGAGTGCTTCGTGCTGGCCTGCTCGGCGCTCAAACGTGCCTACCGTGAGCGCCTGCGTCAGGCCATTCCCGGCCTGCAGTTCGTTCATCTGAATATCGATCACGCCACTGCGGTGCAGCGTGTCGGGGCTCGGCCCGGGCATTTCATGCCGATTTCCCTGGTCGACAGCCAGTTCGCCACTCTCGAAAGCCCGGCGGGCGAGCCTTATGTACGTGTCGTCGATGCACAGCAGCCAGTGCAAAGCCTGGTGATTGATATCCAGGCTTGGGTTCGCCGCGATGCCGCGGAGGTGCTTTCCAGCGACGCTCAGAATACTCTCGACAGCGAAATTGATAGCGCTAACCAAGCGGCCCAGTTGGGCGCCGAACCGATCTATGAAGGGCGCATTGCGCGTCTGTTCGATCGCCTGACCGACGGCCTGATGGCTGTTTTGATGGCGTTCATGGTGGTCGCCGTGTTCACCAACGTGGTGCTGCGCTATGCGTTCGGCACCGGCTGGCCGGGCGCCGAGGAGTTATCGCGCCTGGCCTTCGTCTGGCTGGTGTTCGTCGGCGTGGCCTCCAGCATGCGCCGTGGCGAGCTGATGACCTTCCGCATGATTCGCGATCGCTTCCCGCTGCTGGCGCAACGGCTGGTGGATTCGCTGAGCTGGATGCTGGTTGCCGGAGCCAGCCTGCTCTCGGCCTGGGGCGCCTGGAATCAGGTGCAGTTCGGCTGGGGCAATGTCAGCACGGTGGTCGGTTACCCCGTGGTGCTGGCCATGCTGCCGGTATTGGCGAGCATGCTGGTGCTGGCAATTCTCGCAGTGGTGCAACTGGTCAATCTCTGGCGGCACACGCCGCAGCGGGCCTTGGCCCAGGCGCACGTCGAATGATGCCGACTCCATTCCAACAAGACGGGCACTGCCCACCGAGGACCTGTCGATGACTGTCGCGGTATTTCTTTCCTCCCTGCTGGGGTTCATGGCATTCGGCATGCCCATTGCGTTCGCCCTGATCCTCACGGCGGCCGTGCTCATGTGGTATCTGGATTTCTGGGACGTGCAGCTGTTGGCGCAGAACCTGCTCGCCGGTGCCGACAGTTTCCCGCTGCTGGCGGTGCCTTTCTTCATCCTGGCTGGTGAGCTGATGAACGCCGGCGGCATCTCCCGGCGCATCATCGCCATGGCCCAGGCGTACTTCGGCCACCTGCGTGGCGGCCTGGGCTATGTTGCCATCGCTGCCGCCGTGCTGCTGGCCAGCATGTCCGGCTCGGCCCTGGCCGATACCGCGGCGCTCGCCACCTTGTTGTTGCCGATGATGCGTCAGCGTGGCTATCCGGTGCACTCCTCGGCGGGGCTGGTGGCCGCTGGCGGCATCATCGCGCCGATCATCCCGCCGTCGATGCCCTTCGTGATCTACGGCGTGGTTACCAACACCTCCATCAGCCAGCTGTTCATGGCCGGTCTGGTGCCGGGACTGATCATGGGCGTAGGCCTGATCATCGCCTGGACCCTGATCGCTCGCGGCTTCACCGAGCCGACGCCGGCCAAGGCCAGCGCAGCCGAGCGGCGTCGGGTGCTGATCGATGGTGCGGCGGCGCTGATGCTGCCGGTGATCATCGTCGGCGGCCTGCGTTTCGGCATTTTTACCCCCACCGAGGCGGCTGTGGTCGCAGCGGTCTATGCCCTGGCCGTTTCCACCTTGCTCTATCGCGAGCTGAGCTGGAACGACCTGATGGAAACCCTGACCCGCGCCAGTCGCACCACGGCGTCGGTGATGTTTCTCTGTGCGGCCGCTACCGTATCGGCCTACATGATCACCCTGGCGCAGTTGCCGGACGAGATCGGCGCCATGCTCGGGCCGCTGGCCGAGCACCCAAGATTGCTGGTACTGGCGATCATGTTGCTGATGATCGCGGTAGGCATGGTGCTCGACCTGACCCCGACCATCCTGATTCTGGCACCGGTACTGGCGCCCATCGCGATCAAGGCCGGCGTCGATCCGGTGTACTTCGGCGTGATGTTCGTACTGATCGGCTCCATCGGCCTGATCACCCCGCCAGTCGGCACGGTACTCAACGTCGTCGGCGGCATCGGCAAGTTGCGCATGGAGGTGCTGGTGCGCGGTGTCATGCCGTTCTTCCTGATCTATATGGCCATCGTCGTGCTGCTGGTGGCGTTCCCGGCCATCGTCACCGTGCCGCTGGCCTGGTTGCGCTGAGTTGACCCACCGGCGCCTGCGCGCCGGCAACATTCACAACAATAAGAGGTAGACCCAATGAAACGTCCGCTGCTCGCCATCCTCACCGCTGCCATGCTGTACAGCCCGCTCGCAAGCTTCACTGCCCATGCCGATGAGGTGCGTTCGCGCATGATCCGCTTCGGTTACGGCCTCAACGAAAACAGCAACCAGGGTCGCGCGGCCAAACTGTTCGCCGAGGAAGTGGCCAAGGCCTCCGACGGCAAGCTCAAGGTGCGCACCTTCGGCGCCGCCAGCCTGGGCTCCGATGACCAGATGCAGAGCGCGCTGATCGGTGGCGCGCAGGAAATGATGGTCGGCTCCACCGCGACGCTGGTGGGTATCACCAAGGAAATGGCGGTGTGGGACACGCCATTCCTGTTCAGCAGCGCCGAGCAGGCCGATGCCGTGCTGGACGGCCCGGTGGGGCGCCAGGTCATGGACAAACTGGAGGAGAAGGGCCTGGTCGGGTTGGTGTACTGGGAGAACGGCTTCCGTAACCTGACCAACAACACGCGGCCAATCACCAAACTGGAGGACTTCTCCGGGGTCAAGCTGCGTGTGATGCCCAACCCGGTGTTTCTCGAGACCTTCAAGCTGATGGGGGCCAACGCGGTGCCGCTGCCGTTCTCCGAGCTGTTCACCGCGCTGGAGACCAAGGCCGTCGACGGTCAGGAAAATCCGTTCAACACCATCCTCTCCTCGAAGTTCTACGAAGTGCAGAAGTACCTGACCGTGACCAATCACGTGTACAGCCCGTGGATCGTCACCGTGTCCAAGCGCTGGTGGGATGGCCTGTCGCAAACCGAGCAGAACATCCTGCTGGAGGCGGCCAAGAAGGCGCGCGATTTCGAGCGCAAGGATACCCGCGAGGAAGCAGCTCGCGCCCTGGCTGAACTGAAGGACAAGGGCATGCAGATCAACGAAGTGGAGCCGGCCGAAGTGCAGCGCATGCGCGAGCAGGCCGCGCCGGCGATCCAGAAGGTCGTCGATACGGTCGGCCAGCAACTGTTCGATCAGGTCCAGGCTGAAGCCGAGAAGGCCGCTTTGTAAGAGCTTGCCCAGGCTCAGGCTGAGTAGCGTACAGCCGAACCTGGGCAGGTTCGCAGTTTCGCGGGGCACGCAGGTGGTAACGCTCCTTGCATGGTGGCGTTACCCCGGGCGGCGTGTCCCGCGCTTTATTCGCTGGCGGGGCTGGTAGAATCGCCCGCTGGTAAACAATGGAGGCGCTATGACTCAACGCCGTCGCCGGTCCGCTGAACGCGTCACCCTATCCGATGTGGCCAAGGCTGCGGGTTGCTCGCTGATGTCTGCTTCGCGCGCGTTGTCGCAGCCGGGGCGGGTGTCCGATGCGCTGCGTGAACAGGTGATGCGGGCTGCGCAGGCGCTGGGCTACGTGCCCAATCCGGCTGCGCGGGCGCTGGCCAGTTCGCGCTCGAACCTGGTGGCGGTGGTGATCCCGTCGCTGTCGAACTCGGTGTTCGTCGATACCGTCGAGGCGATCCAGCGCGTGCTGATGCCAGCCGGTTTCGAGATGATGATCGGCGTCAGCCACTACCGGGTCGAGGAGGACGAGCGCCTGCTGCGCTCCTACCTGGCGCATCAACCCGCTGGCCTGCTGGTGACCGGTTTCGAACGCAGCGATGCTGCGCGCGAAATACTCGGTGCCAGCAGCTGCCCGCTGGTGACGCTGATGGAACTGAGCGAAGAGCCTGAAGACTATTGCGTCGGCTTCTCACAGATCGAGGCCGGTGCTGCCATGACCCGCGCCCTGGTGCAGCGCGGCTACCGCCACATCGCCTTCGCCGCGGCGCAGCTCGACCCGCGTACCTTGCAACGCGCCGAGGGTTATCGCCAGGTGATGCACTACCTCAATCGCCATGATCCGGCGCTGGAACTGCTGACGCCGCAGCTGTCGTCCATAGGCCTGGGGGCCGAGTTGCTCGATCGTCTGTTGGCTCAGCAGCCGCAGATCGATGCGGTGTTCTTCAACAACGACGACTTGGCCATGGGGGCGTTGTTTCGCGCGCGGCAACTGGGGCTGGAGGTGCCGGGGCGACTGGCCATTGCCGGCTTCAACGACCTGCCTGCGGCGGCCTGGATGCATCCTGCTCTAAGTACGGTGCGCACCACGCGTGGTCGTATCGGCGAGCTGGCGGCGAACATGCTGCTGGCGCTGATGCGTGGTGAAACACCGGAGCAGCATTGCATTGATGTCGGTTTCGAACTGGTGATGCGCGACAGCGCCTGACGCTACGGCTTCTTGCTTGCCGCCAACTGTTCGGCGGCATCCAGGCGCAGGCGTTCACGCTCATCGAAACGTTCGGCAGCCAGCGCCTCGATTGCTGCACGCTTGTCCCCGCTACTGAGGCCTTCGCTGGCCTCGATTCGCGCTTTCGCGGCGATATAGTCTCCCAGACGCTTCTGCCAGTTCTCGCGCTGGCTATCCAGCGCCTCCAGGCGTGTGGTGGCTTCTGCACCGACCAGTTGCTGGCGCATCTGGCGTATTTGCACCGCGCTGGCGCCCTCGGCCTGCAGACGCGCTGTGTTCTGTCGCAATTCCTGTTGCAGTTGCGGCAGTACGGCGTCCTGCAAGTCCTCAGGCAAGGAGGCTCGCAGACGGTCGACGGCAAGACCTTTTTCCTCTGCACTCATTCTGCCGTCGTGCTGGATAGCCAGGCGCTCCAGGGTGAAGCGGTTGTAGCCTTCCTCTCGGGCGAAGAAGGCCTGGTGCGTTTCGCTGTCGAACAGCCGTGCGCGCAAAGCCTGTACGGCACTTTCACGCTGGCGCATGGCATCCAGACTGGCCATTTGCGGCAGGTCGCGCTCCAGCAGTACCAGCTCACGCTTGTAGCTCAGGTATTGTTCCAGCAGCGCCTGTGCGTGGGCTCGCGCCGGCTCCTGGAGCTGGCTGTCGATGTAGTTGCGCAGGCGTGAAACACTGGCATCCAGGCTTTCTTCACCGATGCTGGCGAGAAAGTAATCGAAGATGCGCCGGATATCTTCGCTGATGATCAGGTTGCCGGTGGCATCGACTCGAAAGCTGCCGTCGACTTCGGTGCCGACGAAGGAGCTGGGCAGGGCGAGCTTGGCAGTCTTCTTCGGCCTGCCTTCGCTGGTCGGCGGTGCGGTCTCTGCGGTTCGCTGCGCTGCGGATGGCGTCGCCGTAACCGCGGCGGGAGAGGGAAGTTGAGCGGGCTGGTGCCCGGGTTGCAGGTAAAGCATCAATGCCAGGCTGGCGGCGATCAGTAACGGCAGGGCGAACAAAACTTTCTTCACGGCAGGTTCCAGTGAGACATCGGCTCGCGAGCCGAACTATTACTCAACACTAGTAGCTCGTAGGGTGCGCCGTGACGTTCCCGGTATCCGGTGCGCGGCGCACCCTACGAGGCGTGGCGGTTAGAGCCCGGCGTTCTTCAGGCGGTTGGCGTGTTGGCGGTAGACCGTCACCGGGTCGGTCTCGAACAGGCTGGTCAGGCCCAGCGTCTGGTTGACCTCGTCGAGGTGGTTCATCCGGTAGTTGTCACGAATCACCTGGCCCATGCGCGAGCTGCAGCGACCGACCAGACCGTCGTTGGCCTCGTTGCCGAAGGTCAGCGAGGAGGCACCCATCAGCAGGTCGCTCGGGTCGAGCAGGTTGGTCAATGGGCTGGTGCCGCTCCAGGAGTAGTAACGCACGCCATTGACGCTGTACGCGCCTTCGCCGCAGGCACTGGTGGGCAGGCCCTGCGGGAATTTGGCGTTGAATCGCGCTGCACCTTCGCTGTTGAGCGACTCCAGCGAACCCAGCGCGTTCTGCGGCGTGGTGCTGGAACTGCCGGAGAGGAAGTTGATCAGCGTGCCCAGGCCATTGACGATCCCCACCAGCAATGGTGTGGCGACCGGGCCGGCCGGGCCCTCGCTGACGCCCTTGAGGAAGTCGGCAGCCGCCGAGCCCTTGTGCGGTGCACCGACGCTGGTGACCGAGGCGACCAGGTCCGGGCGCACGGCGGCGACGTAGCGCGTGGTGGGGCCGCCATGGCTATGACCGATCAGGTTGACCTTGCCCTTGCCGCTGATGGCGACGATGTCCTCGACCTGCTGCAGCAACTGCTCGCCGCGAGCCTCGGAGGTATCCAGCTGGCTGACTTCGGTGACATAGACACTGGCGCCATCGCGGCGCAGGGCTGCAGGGATGCCATACCAGTAGTCGACCCCGAGGATGCTGTCGAAGCCGAGCATGCCGTGGCCAAGGACGATGGGATATTTGGTCTGGGTATAGCCTGAGGAGCCGAACCAGGCAGCCTGGGTCTGGCCGCTGGCGAGCAAGCCGGCACCAAGGCAGAGGGCGAGCAGGGTTTTATTGTTCTTCATGGGCGCTCTCGATGGGTTTTTAGAACGCTTCCTGCGAGAAAATCGCGCCCATCCAGTGGCACGTACCGCGCAAGGACGATGGCAGGAAACATGCCATTGCTGCTCATCCGCGAGCGAGCCCTCTATCACGGCACTTTTGCCAATATTGGTGCGATCTGGCGCCGATATCGCCAACTATGCTCTGTTACGTGTCGACACGTCACGTCCTGCGCGGGGCCGCAGACTGGTCTGCACGAAACGCCTCTTCATGGCCTATAAAGGCGAACGCAGGGTCAGGGGAGGGCGCAGTTCATGCGCCAGCCAATCGAAGGTTGGGGTGGCGCTTTGGCGTGCCTTGACAGTGTGCCCTGGGCTTCTCTAGGATGCGCGCTGCGCCGATTTAAACAGCTACTTGCGGGGCGCCACAGGGTGTTGTCATCAGCGCCTGAAATTCCGCTAAAGCGCTGGTTCGGTGTCGCCTCTCACCGCTGCCCAGCGGGATTCTCGAGGCGGAGACGCGACCATGATCTGTCCCCAACCCCTTATTCGCCTGGCGCCCATTACCTCGGGCCTGCTGCTGCGCAATCCGCGCGTGCTGCTGGGCGGTAGCCATCAACCCACCTTGCTGCGTTATCTCGAAGGGTGGCCCAAGCGCTGGGCCGGCTCGCGGGCCTTTCGCATCCAATTCGTGCAGAACGGCGAGTCGCTGAGCCGTTTCGCGCGGGATAGTTTCGATCTGGCCGTGATCCAGGCACCTGGCGCCGATGAGCTTGAGCAAACGGTTATCGACCTGGTGCGCGTGGCGCGCCAGGGCCTGATCACTCGCTGTTGAGCAGTCGATGCAAGAGACGGACTTTCCTCCGGGCACCTGCTTCTATATCAAGGAGTTCGATGTGCCTCTGGCTCAGGTGCCGGGGCAAGGCTGGTGGAACTGGTACGGCGGGCGGGCGCGCCGTTATGATCCTGCCGGTCTAAAGCCGGGCAACCATTGGCTGGCAGAGTCCTTCGCCGAGTGGCTGGCCTTGGTCGAGGCATCGCTCAATCAGGGATAACCGATCTCGACGATGTAGCAGGTCTTCTCGCCACTGGGGCTGTGCACGCGAACCTCTGCGTCCAGTTCCTTGCCGACCAGGGCGCGTGCCAGTGGCGAGTCGATGCTGATCAGGCCCTGCTTCAAATCCAGCTCGTCGGGACCAACGATGCGGTAGCGCGACTGTTCGCCATCCTCATCCTCGATAGTGACCCAGGCACCGAAATACACCTTGTTCGGATCGGATGGTTTTTCGCTGACCACCTTGAGCTTTTCCAGGCGCTTGGTGAGAAAGCGCACGCGGCTGTCGATTTCGCGCAGCATCTTCTTGCCATAGGTGTACTCGGCGTTTTCCGAGCGGTCGCCCTGGGCCGCCGCTTCGCTGACCGACTGCGTCACCTGTGGCCTGCGCACATGCCACAGTTCGTGCAGCTCTGCGCGCAGACGTGCTTCGCCTTCAGGCGTGATCAATGGCGTGCCGGCGGGGCGAGGGGGGCGATAGCGGCTCATGGTGTCTCTGAGAGAGGGAAAGGGCTGCCAGTCTAGCAAACCCGTTCCCCCAGGCTCAGCCTTCGCGCAACACGCTTAACGGGCTGGCATTTAGTGCACGGCGGGTGCCGAGAACGCCGGCCAGGCCGATCAGCAGCGCGCCGATCACAGGCAGTAGCAGCAACCAGGGGTGAGGCTGCCAGCTCATGTCGAAGGCATAACGGTAGAGCAGGAAGCTCACCAGCTCGCAGCCCAGCGCGGCGAGCAGGCCGGCGGCAGCGCCGAGCAGACCAAACTCGGCGCGTCGGGCGCTGACCAGCAGCTTGCGTTCGGCGCCCAGGGCCCGTAGCAGCGCACCCTGGCGAATGCGCTCGTCCAGCGTGGCCTGCAACCCGGCCAGCAGCACGGTGATGCCGGCGGCGAGCACGAACAGCAGCACGTACTCGATGGCCAGGGTGACCTGGGCGAGGATACTGCGCAGCTGTGCCAGCAGGGCGTCGACCTGCAGCAGGGTGACGCTGGGGAACGCTCGGCTGAGCTTGATCAGCTCGGCATCCTGGCCGGGCGGCAGGTAGAAGCTGGTCAGATAGGTAGCGGGAAGATCCTGCAGGGTCTGCGGTTCGAAGATCATGTAGAAGTTGGGCTGGAAGCTGTCCCAGTCAACCTGGCGCAAACTGGTGACCTGTGCTTCGCGTTCGATGCCGCCGACGTTGAAGCGCAGGCGATCACCGAGCTTCAGTTGCAGGCTTTCGGCCAGTTCAGCCTCGACGGAAACGCCGGGCAGATCGCTGGCGTGCTCGGCTCCCCACCAACTGCCGGCGGTGATCAGGTTGTCCGATGGCAATTGCTCGGCCCAGGTCAGGCTCAGATCGCGTTGGATAGCGCGTTCGCCACGACTTTCCTTGGTCACCAATTGGCGTACCGGCTCGTCGTTGATCATGATTAGCCGGCCAGGCACCACCGGATACAGCGGTGCGGGATGCGGCGACAACTCTGCCAGGCGCGCGGCGAAGGCATCGCGCTCGGCTGGCAGCACATTGAGCGCGAAGTGGTTGGGCGCATCCTCCGGCAACTGGTCTTGCCAGGTGTCGAGCAGCTCGCCACGCAGCAGGGCGATCAGCGCCATGGCCAGCAGGATCAGACCGAACGCCAGCGATTGTCCGGCGGCCGCCAGCGGGTGGCGCAGCAGTTGCCCGAGCCCAAGGCGCCAGGGCAGGGCGGCGCGTTGCAGCATACGGCGCAGGCTTTGCAGGCCGAGCAGCAGCAGGCCGCCGAGCAGTAACGCCGCGAGTAGCCCGCCCCCCAGCAGCGCCAGCGTCAGTTTCAAATCCAGGCTCAGGCGCCACATGATCAGGCCCAGTGCAACCAGCGCAGCGCCATACACAAGCCAGGAGCTGGCCGGTACCGGCAGCATGTCGCGGCGCAGCACGCGCAGCGGCGGCACTCGGCCGAGAGCAGCTAATGGTGGCAGGGCGAAACCGGCCAGCGCCACCAGGCCGGTGGCCATGCCGGCCAATGCAGGCCACAGATCGGCAGGTGGTAGGTCATCGGGGATCAAGCCGCGCAGCAGATAGAACAGCACGTGCTGGCCGGCCCAGCCGAGCAGCGCGCCGAGCATGCTGGCGATCAACCCGAGCAGTGCCAGTTGCAGGCCGAACAGTGCCAGTGCCTCATGGCGTGAAAGCCCGAGGCAACGCAGCAGGGCACTTGCGTCGAAGCGGCGTGCAGCGAAGCGTGCCGCTGAAAGTGCCACCGCAACGCCAGCGAGCAGCACCGCCGCCAGGCTGGCCAGGTTCAGGTAACGCTCGGCACGGCCAAGTGCGCCACCGACCTGGCGATTACCGTCGCGGGCATCGTCCAGCCGCTGATTGGGTTCCAGGCCGGCTTCGACGGCTTGGCGGTAAGCAGCCAGTGTCTCGGTATCGCCACGCCAGAGTTCGCGAAAGCGCACACGGCTGCCGGGTTGCACGACCTCGGTGGCGGCAAGGTCGTCCAGATGCATTAGCACCCTGGGCGTCAGGCTGTAGAAGTCGCCAGCGGTGTCCGGGTCATAGGTCAGTACGCGGCTCAGACGCAACGTCTTGGCGCCGATCTCCAGCTCGTCGCCGATCTTCAGGTTCAGCGCGACCATCAGGCGTGCTTCGGCCCAGACCTCACCGGGACGCGGGCCAGAGCCCACTTCTTCTGCTGCGTAAGGTTCGGCCGCGCTTCTCAGTTCGCCGCGCAGCGGATAAAGGCTGTTGGCGGCCTTGACGCTGGCCAGCTGAATACCATCAGCTGCGGCTACGACGCTGGAGAACTCCACTGCCTGGGCGTGATCCAGACCCAGCTTGAGCCCCGCATCGATCTGCTCCTGGCTGGCCTGCGAGCTGCCACTCAGGCGCAGGTCGGCGGCGAGAAATTCGCTGGCGCGCAGCAGCATGGCGTCGTTGAGGCGCGCGCTGAAGTAGCCGATGGCGCTGCTGGCCGCGACTGCCACCAGCAAGGCGAAGAACAGCACCCGCAACTCGCCGGCGCGAGCATCACGCAACAGTTGGCGGGCGGCGAGCGAAAACAGGCGAGCGAAGGGCACGCGTTTCATCAGGGCTCCACGCGGTCGATCAGGTGCCCGGCTTCCAGGCGGATCAGACGCTGGCAGCGGTGCGCCAGGCGCTCGTCATGGGTGACCAGCACCAGGGTGGTGCCACGCTCCTGGTTGAGCTGAAACAGCAGGTCACTGATGCGCTCGCCGGTATGGCTGTCGAGGTTGCCGGTGGGTTCGTCGGCGAACAGCACGTCCGGCTCGGCGGCGAAGGCGCGGGCGATGGCCACGCGCTGTTGCTCGCCGCCGGAGAGTTGGCGTGGGTAGTGCGTCAGGCGCTGGCCGAGGCCGACGCGTTCGAGCAATGCGCGCGCACGCTGACGGGCATCGGCATGACCTTCCAGCTCCAGCGGCAACATCACGTTCTCCAGCGCATTGAGGCTGTCGAGCAACTGGAACGACTGGAAGACGAAGCCGACATGTTCTGCACGCAGACGCGCACGCTGGTCTTCATCGAGTTCGCTGAGGTTGTTGCCGGCCAGCAGCACGGCGCCGGCGCTGGGCAGGTCGAGGCCGGCGAGCAAACCGAGCAGGGTGGATTTGCCGGAGCCGGAGCTGCCGACGATGGCCAGGCTGTCACCCTTGGTCAGTTCGAGGTCGAGATCATGGAGGATAGTCAGCTCGCCTTCCGCGCTGCTGACCACTTTGCTAAGGTTCCGCGCAGCGAGAATGCTCGAAGTCATGGAGATTCCAAATGCGTGCATGGTGGCTCAGTGGTGCCTTGACCCTGATGTTCTGGGCTCAGGGAGCGGTTGCAGGCACCCTGCTTGTGGTCGGCGATAGTATCAGCGCCGCTTTTGGCCTGGATAGCCGCCAGGGATGGGTCGCAATGCTGCAAGAACGCCTTCGCAAGGAGGGTTTCGAGCACTCGGTGGTCAATGCCTCGATCAGCGGTGATACCAGCGCAGGCGGCGCCGCGCGGCTCTCTGCGCTGCTTGCCGAGCACAAGCCGGAGCTGGTCATCATCGAGCTGGGCGGCAATGATGGCCTGCGTGGCCAACCCCCTGCGCAATTGCAACAGAATCTTGCGTCGATGATCGACGCATCGCAGGCGTCCGGTGCCAAGGTACTGCTCCTGGGGATGCGCTTGCCGCCCAACTATGGCGCGCGTTACACCTCCGCTTTCGCCCAGGTGTTCGCCGACCTGGCCGAGCGGAAGCAGGTTCCACTGGTGCCGTTCTTCCTCGAGGGTGTCGGGGGCGTGCCGGGGATGATGCAGGCCGACGGCATTCATCCGACTCAGGACGCACAGGCTGTGCTGCTTGATAACGTCTGGCCGACGCTCAAACCCATGCTGTGAACACCGCTGCGCTGCGGGAAAACTGAACTGGGAGAGGCTTTTCCGCCTCAAGCCTTTCGGCTAATGTGGCCGACCTGTCACGGAGTCCCAGATGCCGCGTCTCGCCTGGTCCCTTTATGCCTATCAACTGATCGAGCCGGATGAGCAGCTGGACCTGTTCGCCTGTCGCGAGGTGCGCGTGCACCTGGTGGCCCGCCAGTTGCGCCTGGGAGGGCACGCTGATCGCACATTGTGTGGCGGCTTGTTACCGGCGCAGCCGCGTTGGCGGGCGCTGGAAAAGGTCTGGCTGCGCGACCGCCGGCTCTGTCCTGCGTGTCTGGCCACCTTCGAGGCGCAGCGCCAGGGTTTGTGCTCGAACTGGGCGGATGGCTGACGCCTGCCAGGCTTTCCAACGGCGGTGTACAATCGCCGCAATATCACTCAACTCTTCAAGGGACTCCCGGATGTTGTCGCGCTTTTCTGCGGTCAACCGCTGCCTGACGCTGCTCGCGCTGTGCTCCAGTGCTGCGGTGCAGGCTCTCGAACTTCCACTGCCGCCGCCAGGCGAAGATGTGGTGGGCCAGGTACAAGTGATCAAGGCCAAGTACGAGGACACTTTCGCCGATCTGGGAACGGCCAACGATCTCGGTTATCTGGAAATGGTCGCCGCCAACCCGGGCGTCGACCCCTGGCTGCCTGGCGAGGGCACCGAAGTCATCCTGCCGACACGGTACGTGCTGCCACCGGGCCCGCGTGAAGGCATCGTGATCAACCTGGCCGAGTATCGTCTGTACTACTTCCCGAAAGGGCAGAACGTCGTGCATACCTTCCCACTGGGCATCGGTCGTGAAGGCTGGGGTTCGCCGCTGGGTGTCGGTCGGGTAACGGTGAAGACGCCGAATCCGGCCTGGTATCCGCCCAAGTCGATCCGCGAAGAACATGCCGCTGACGGCGATATCCTGCCCACTGTGGTGCCGCCTGGCCCTGACAACCCGCTGGGCCCGTACAAGATGACGCTGTCGTTTCCGGGTTACCTGATCCATGGTTCTAACAAGAAGTTCGGTATTGGCATGCGCGTCAGTCACGGTTGCTTCCGTATGCTCAACCACAACGTGCTGGAACTGGCGGACATGGTGCCGGTCGGCACTCCGGTACGCATTCTGAACGAGCCGTACAAATTCGGCGTCAGTGGTGGCAAGGTCTATCTGGAAGCGCATGCGCCGCTGGATGATGAGGGCGATCCATCCGTCGTCGACAAGCACACGGCGGTGATCAACGCACTGCTCAAGCGTGACGAACTGAGCGGCCTGCGCCTCGACTGGGAAATGGTGCGCGAGGTGGTTGCAGCCGAAGACGGCATGCCGGTGCCCATCGCCGCACAAACCGAGAGCGTGGTCGCCAACAGCGACAACCCGTTCTGATCTTCGAGTCACTGAAAAGCCCGCCCGCAATCATGTCGGCGGGCTTTTTTATTGCCTGATTGCTGGAACTGTTCGGTGTCCGTCGCAGGCAATAAAAAAGCCGCACCAGTTGCCTGGGGCGGCTTTCGAAAAAACGAGTCGCAAATTACTTGCGGCTGGCTTTTTCCAGCATGCGCAGAGCACGCTCGTTGGCTTCGTCAGCGGTCTGCTGAGCTTTCTGAGCAGCAGCCAGAGCTTCATCAGCCTTGCGGTAGGCTTCGTCGGCACGGGCTTGAGCGCGAGCAGCTGCGTCTTCGGTAGCAGTCAGACGAGCTTCGGTTTCTTTGGACATGCTGCTGCAACCGGTAGCCAGAACTGCGGCCAGAGCCAGAGCAGAGAATTTCAGAACGTTGTTCATCGTGTTCCCCTTGAGGTGGAGTTTTCCATAAAAAGCAATTCCCCAACTGCGGGAAATTAGCCGGCGTACATACTACCTATTACTTTTAGTAAGTAAACGGAGCCAAGGCAAGAGTTGCAGTTTTTTTTTCTTCGGGCAGGAGGCTGCAGGGTGCGGGTTATGGGGGCTGGCTAAAAAACAGTCAGTTACGCAATCCATGCAGTGTAGCGGTTGTACGAGCTGTTATAACTGTCCCGACTTTGGAGCTAAAACAATAAAAGAGGGGAAAGCCGATGCTTGGGAATTTGGGGCTCTTGGTGGGCCTGGCGCTACTTATCTTCATGGCGCTGCGCGGTGTGAACATTTTCATCGCGGCATTGCTATGTTCGATACTGGTGGCGCTCACCAACGGTGTCGCCGTACCTCGTGCACTACTTGAACACTTTCCATTCGGTCCTCTGGGCGCATTCACCTTCGCCGGCAAGTTCTTCGTACTGTTTCTCTGTGGGGCTGTCTTCGGCAAGGTCATGGCCGCCAGCCAGGCCGCCGGCAGTATCGCCCAGGCCATTACCCGAGGCTTGGGTACGCAGCGCACGCTGTGGGTGGCGATGCTCGTCTGCGCGGTGCTGACCTACGGTGGGGTGGTGGTGTTCGTGGTGATCTTCACCATGTATCCGCTAGGCATCACGCTTATGCGCGAGGCCAACCTGCCCAAGCGCCTGTTCTGCGCCGCTACGGCGCTCGGCGCCGGTACCTTCACCATGACGGCGTTGCCCGGTTCGCCATCGATTCATAACGTGATCGCTGCCAGCGCGTTGGGTACTGACCTGTTCGCCGGTACCTGGATCGGGCTGTTCGCCTCGCTGGTGATGATCGTCCTCGGTATGGCCTATCTGCAGCGCGAGTGGCGCCTGGCGCGTGAGCGCGGCGAGGGTTTCGAGGCCAATGCGCAGGACGAGCGCATGCAACAGCTGGCCGGCGCGCCGGGTAGCGGACCGCACTGGGGGCTGGCGCTGGTGCCGATCGTCGTGGTGCTGGGGATCATTCTGTTACCGCGCCTGCTTGCCCTGTCCGGTGCGGTCATACCGGGTGAAGGATCGCTGGGTGGGCTTTTGGCTTTCAGCCAGGCGCAGCCGATCCTCTGGCCCAGTCTCGCCCTGGTGATCGCCACTGGCGTCGCTGTGCTGATGTTTCCAGCCTTGCGCCGCAATACCGTGGGGTTGCTGGGGCAGGGGGCGGACGACTCGATCATGCCGCTGTTGAACACGGCGGCAGTAATCGGCTTTGGTGGGGTCGTTACTCAGACGGCTGGTTTCGCCCAGTTCGCGCAGTGGATACTGGCCGTTGACCTGCCTCCGCTGCTGTCGGTGTTCGCCTCGGTCAGCGTGGTATCGGGGATCGTTGGCTCATCTTCCGGTGGCTTGCAGATATTCATGCAGACCCTGGCGCCGCGCTATCTGGAAATGGGGATAGAGCCGGAGGTGCTGCACCGTATCGCCAACATCACTGCTGGCGGCCTGGATTCACTGCCGCATTGTGGCGCGGTGATCGCCATGCTGATGATCATGGGGCTGACGCATAAGCAGGCATACAAGGACATTTTCGTCATCACCGTACTGATCCCGGTGATCGCGGCGCTGCTCTGCATCGCGTTGTTGAGCGTCTGATTGCCCGTGGCTGGGCGCTTCGGCGCCTGATAAGCTTGGCTGATCGCTGTGCCGAGGCAGTATCCGAGTTTGCGCTTTTGCCAAAGCAACGGTATGAAGTAAAAGTAGATGCGCCGCTAACGGTTGCGGCTAGAGGAGAGAAGATGAGCGAGGGGTTGTCCATCCACCATGACCAGGCGAGTCACCAGTTCGTGACGACCGTCGATGGTGATCGTGCCTATCTGGCCTACATGGATCTGGGTAAGCAGACGCTGGACATCTACCGCACCTTCGTACCCAATGCGCTACGTGGCCGTGGTATCGCTGCGGCGCTCACCGAGCATGCCCTGCAGTATGCCGAGGGCAAGGGGTATACCGTGATTCCTTCCTGCTCCTACGTCGAGCGCTACATGGAGCGTCGTGCGCGGCATCAATAGGTGCTATTTAAGGCTGGCTGAAACCAGCTCACCTGTTGACTGTGGATACGAAAACGCCGGGCATTGCCCGGCGTTTTCTTTTATGACCACCCTCAGCCGCGAGGACGCTTGGGCAGTACATCCTTGAGCTTGGCATGCATGCTGCGCAGGCTCTTTTCGGTGGTGTCCCAGTCGATGCAGGCATCGGTGATGGATACGCCGTACTTGAGGTCGCACAGGTTCTTCGGAATCGACTGATTGCCCCATCCAAGGTGGCTTTCGACCATCAGGCCGACGATGGAGTTGTTGCCTTCGAGAATCTGGTTGGCGACATTCTCCAGCACCAGCGGCTGCAGGGCCGGGTCCTTGTTGGAGTTGGCGTGGCTGCAGTCGACCATGATGTTCGGGCGGATGCCGGCTTTGGTCAGTTCCTGCTCACAAATCGCCACACTGACCGAATCGTAGTTGGGTTTACCGTTGCCGCCGCGCAGTACCACGTGACCGTAGGCGTTGCCCTTGGTGGTGACGATCGACACGCCGCCTTCCTGGTTGATGCCGAGGAAGCGGTGCGGGCTGGAGACTGACTGCAGCGCGTTGATCGCCACGGTCAGGCCGCCGTCCGTGCCATTCTTGAAGCCGACTGCCGAGGACAGGCCAGAGGCCATTTCGCGGTGGGTTTGGGATTCGGTGGTGCGGGCGCCGATGGCCGACCAACTGATCAGGTCCTGCAGGTACTGCGGGGAAATCGGATCGAGCGCTTCAGTTGCGGTGGGCAGGCCCATTTCCGCCAGGTCGCGCAGCAGCTGACGGCCGATGTGCAGGCCATCCTGAATCTTGAACGAGTCATCCAGATACGGGTCGTTGATCAGGCCTTTCCAGCCCACCGTGGTGCGCGGCTTCTCGAAGTACACGCGCATCACCAGGAACAGGCTGTCGGACAGCTCGGCGGCCAGTACCTTGAGGCGCTCGGCATACTCGTGAGCGGCCTTGATGTCGTGGATGGAGCAGGGGCCGACGACCACGAACAGGCGATGATCCTTGCCGTCGAGGATGTCGCGTACCACCTGACGACCATGGGCGACGGTCTTCAGTGCGGCATCGGTCAGGGGGATTTCGCGTTTCAGCTGATCGGGGGTGATCAGGGTTTCGTTGGAAGCGACGTTGAGGTCGTCGATCGGTAAATCTGCCATCGTGCTATTCATCGGGTCAGGTCGTCAGGTCACGGGTGCCGGCCGCCAGCGATCCCCTATGGCGGTGCACAGCTAGTTGGCGCAGGGGGAGCCGAACCTTAGCGCGTACGGGGCTGCGCGACAATGGGCGTTAAGTTCAATGGGCCTCATAGATTGGCAGTATGAGGTGGCTGATTGCCTTGCGGATGAACGCGGCGCCTCAATCAGGCCAAATAGGGAAACTCGGCAGCATGCTTGGCTATCCAGTCCTGAGCGCATTGTTCGATGGCCAGGGTCTGGCCCGATTCCTGTTCCAGCTGCTGGCGGTAATGCTGGATCTGGCAGACCTGTTCGACCATGCGTGCGCGAAACAGGGTGTCCTCATCGATGAAGGCAATGCCCACCAGGTAATCGTTTTCCTGGCGTCGGCACCAGGCTACTACCCCTGGATAACGCGCCTGATCGCCGAGCAGTGGAATGCGCAGCTCGACAGACGTACCGCGGCGAAAGCCGCGTAACGAGTTGCATGCGACCCCGCCCAGGCTGATATTGTTCAGCCGTTGCCGGGGAATGCAGGCCTGTCTGCGCAACACCAGTTCCACCGGCATGTCGCTTGGATGACGCAGAAACTTACGCATGAACACCAACCTCGAATACAGGCAAACTGATATCAGTGGCTTCAGTATAGCGACACAGCTGGAATTGACCGATCTGGATGCTGATCGGCGTCTGCTCGATCTTCCCGGCATCTCGCTACTGGTGTTCACAAGCACGGGCTGTGCCAGCTGTCGTTGGGCACGCCAGACGCTGCCTGGCATGCCGCTTCCGGTCGAGCACCTGTGCTGGATCGACGCCGGGCATAATGCCGGTTTGGTGGCGCGCTATGAGGTCTTTCATCTGCCTTCATTGTTTCTGGTCAAGGACGGTCATTTCTTTGGCGCGTTGCATGCGCGTCTTGCCCATTCCGATCTGCTAACCGCCATTGGTGAGGCTCTGCTTCGCCCGGCTGAGGAGCTTCCCTGATGTCCCAAACCTCCGCGCCGCGTATCGGCATCATCGGCACCGGTGCCATCGGCGGCTTCTACGGCATGCTCCTGGCACGTGCCGGCCATGACGTGCACTTTCTGCTGCGCAGCGAATACGCCGCCGTCGTCGAGCGTGGCCTGCAACTGAACAGCAGCGTGCACGGCGCCCTGCACCTGGCGCCGGTGCAGGCCTACCAGGATATCGAGGACATGCCGCAATGTGACTGGCTGCTGGTGGGCGCCAAGACCACGGCCAATGTCGAGCTCGCGCCTTTGATTGCCAAGGCTGCGGCGCCTGGTGCCAAGGTGGTGTTGTTACAGAACGGCCTGGCGGTGGAGGATGAGCTGCGTCCGTTGCTGGGTGATGATCTGCATCTGCTGGGTGGGCTTTGCTACATCTGCGTTCATCGCAGTGCGCCGGGTGTGGTTGAGCATCAGGCCTTGGGGGCGATCAATCTGGCTTACCACTCGGGGCCGGCGGATGACGACGAGGCGCGCCTGGCGCTGGCCGAGGAAGGCGCGAGCCTGCTGCGCAGCACCGGCCTGGACTCTGCAGCGATGCGCGACCTGGCGCAGACGCGCTGGCAGAAACTGGTGTGGAACATCCCGTACAACGGCCTGTCTGTGCTGCTCGATGCCGACACGCGGCGCCTGATGGGCAACGCTGATAGCCGCGCACTGATCGGCGACATGATGCAGGAAGTGGTACAGGCCGCCCAGGCGCTGGGTTACATGATGCCGGAGAATTATGCGGGTAAACTGCTGGCGGCGACGCAGCGTATGCCCGATTACCTGCCGAGCATGTACCACGACTTCGCTCAGGGACGGCCGGCCGAACTGCACGCCATCTATGAAGCGCCGCTGGCGGCCGCGGACGCAGCAGGTTTCGACATGCCCAAGGTGCGCGCGCTGTATCAGGCGCTACGTTTCATTCAGGCTCGCCGGGAGGCCTAAGCATGGGCAAGGGGCTGGGGGACAAGCTGGTGCTGGCGATTTCCTCGCGGGCGCTGTTCGATCTGAGCGAAAGCCACCAGATCTACGAAAGTGAAGGGGTGGAGGCTTATCGCCGTTATCAGATCGAGCATGAGGATGAGGTGCTGATGCCGGGGGACGCCTTCCCCCTGGTGGAAAAGCTGCTCGGGTTGAACACGCGGCTCAGCGAACAGCGCGTCGAGGTGATCCTGGTGTCGCGCAACAGCGCGGATACCGGCCTGCGTGCGTTCAATTCGATCCAGCACTACGGCCTCGGCATTTCCCGCGCGGCTTTTGTGGGGGGGCGCAGCCCTGATCCCTATCTGGCGGCCTTTGGCTGCCATCTGTTCCTGTCTACCCATGCCGACGATGTGCGCAATGCGCTGAAAGCCGGTTTCGGTGCGGCCACGCTGCTTTCCGGCGGCACCCGGCGGGCCAACAGCAATGAGTTACGAATTGCCTTCGATGGTGACGCCGTGCTGTTTTCCGATGACTCCGAGCGCGTCTATCAAAGCGGCGGCCTCAATGCCTTTCAGGATCACGAGCGCGAGTCCGCTCGGCAGGCTCTGCCAGGTGGGCCGTTCAAGCCATTTCTCGCCGCATTGCACGCGTTGCAGCAGGAATTTCCCGAGGCCGAATGTCCGATTCGCACGGCGCTGGTCACTGCCCGCTCGGCGCCAGCGCATGAGCGGGTGATCCGCACGCTGCGCGAATGGAATATCCGCCTGGATGAATCCTTCTTCCTGGGCGGTCTGGACAAATCGGCAGTGCTGGAAGCCTTCGCCGCCGACGTGTTCTTCGACGACCAGACCGGTCACTGCGAAAGGGCCCGCCAGGTGGTGGCGACCGGTCATGTTCCTCATGGGGTGAGCAACGAGTTGCTACCTTGATCCTAGCGGCGTGCAGGCGCCTAGCCGCCTGCATATAGCCATTCGTCCTAAATAACGCTGTCGATCTTGCTTTGTCTGATGCGCTGCTAAGCTCAATCAAGGGCCTGCGCCAGCAGTCGAGGAGGCCGCGTGATCCGCTCGATACTCTATGCCACCGATCTGGGGCTTTATGCCTCCTACGTGCTGCAGCACGCCCTCGCTATGAGCCGCAGTTTCAAGGCCGATCTGTATGTGGTGCACGCGGTGGAACCCATGGGCCTGTTCGCCGAATCCGTGCTGCAGACCTACCTGGATGAAGAGACCCTCGTGGAGCTTCGTCGTAATGGGCTGAACACGGTTATGGCGAGTATCGAGCAGCGGGTGCTGGAGGGCTTTCGTGACGAGTTGGGCGACGGTCAGCAGGATCTTCAACTGATACGGGCGGTGCGGGTGCTGCAGGGGGATCCGCCTGCAGTAATTCTCGAGGAGGCGCAGAAACTTGGGGTTGATCTGCTGGTCGTAGGCAGTCACAGCCATGGTACGGGCCTGACCATACCGCTGGGGCGTACGGCAGCGCGAATCGTGCAATTGTCGGAGGTGCCGGTGTATCTGGTGCCCATGTTGCAGCACCGTGGGCACGGGGATCTGTAAGAGGGGGATTTCTAAAAAGTTCTAGGCTGTTCGATTAAACCAATAATATGGTTATATACGGCATTGGCAGGCTGTTGGCCTTCCTCACCAGGCCGTTGAAAAACGTAGGCGAGGCAGCCAGTGCAAGGCGAAAACAGGCGAGGACGCGGAGTTTACGAGTTGTAAATGAGCATTCCGAGCCTGTTTTCAACGCAGCAATGGCAACGCAGGTAGTTTTCAACGACTTGTTACTGCTCTGAGGGAAATATATGAAGCTTCAGCAATTGCGCTACATCTGGGAAGTTGCGCACCACGACCTCAACGTATCGGCTACCGCTCAGAGCCTTTACACCTCGCAACCAGGGATCAGCAAGCAGATTCGCTTGCTCGAGGATGAGCTGGGTGTGGAAGTTTTCGCCCGCAGCGGCAAGCACCTGACCCGCGTGACCCCAGCCGGGGAGCGCATCATCACCACGGCTGGCGAGATTCTGCGCAAGGTCGAAAGCATCAAGCAGATCGCCCAGGAATTCTCCAACGAGAAGAAGGGCACGCTGTCCATCGC
>ENA-UOXB01000569-UOXB01000569.1-bioreactor-metagenome-genome-assembly--contig:-NODE-569-length-23381-cov-16.453357_pt1 | contig 23381 bp, 20 predicted proteins | sample MGYA00238158_ERZ761615 | MGnify/ENA primary metagenome ERZ761615 (study PRJEB28904, sample SAMN06267902) | bioreactor metagenome | isolation source: Joint BioEnergy Institute, California, USA...
GCGGTTGCGCCGTGAGGGCATCATCATGCCGTTCGAGCAATTGATGCAGCATATCGGCAAGGCTTATCCCGGCTCCACGCTGCTCGAGGCGGAGTTGGAGGAGGAAGACGGCGTGCTGGTCTATGAAGTCGAGATCCTGACCACCTTGGGCGTGGTACGTGAGCTCGAACTGGATGCCCGCAACGGCAATATTCTGAAGGATGAGGAAGACGACTGATGCGCCTGTTGCTGGTGGAAGACCATGTACCCCTGGCCGATGAGCTGACTGCCAGCCTGGCTCGCCAGGGTTACGCCGTGGATTGGCTGGCCGATGGGCGTGATGCAGCCTACCAGGGCGCCAGCGAGCCTTATGACCTGATCATTCTCGACCTCGGTCTACCAGGCAAGCCGGGCCTGGAGGTGCTGCAGGAATGGCGCGCCGGCGGGCTGGCGACACCGGTGCTAGTGCTCACCGCCCGTGGTTCCTGGGCCGAGCGCATCGAGGGGCTTAAGGCCGGTGCCGACGATTACCTGACCAAACCCTTTCATCCCGAGGAGCTGGCCCTGCGCATTCAGGCACTGTTACGCCGCGCCCATGGCCTGGCCAACCAGCCGCAACTGGAAGCTGCCGGTCTGCAACTGGACGAGAGCCGCCAGTGCGTGACCTCGGGTGGCGAGGCCATCGACCTGACCGCTGCCGAGTTTCGTCTCCTGCGCTATTTCATGCTGCACCCCGGCCAGATTCTCTCTAAAAGCCATCTTGCCGACCATCTATATGACGGCGAGACCGAGCGCGACTCCAACGTCATCGAAGTGCACGTCAATCGTCTGCGCGGCAAGCTTGGGCGCAATGTGATCGAGACGCGACGCGGGCAGGGCTACCGCTTCACCGGAGACCAGGGTTGAGGTCCATTCAGCGTCGGCTCGGTATTGGCCTGGCCGCGACGCTACTGCTGGCCGGACTGGTTCTGGCGCAGGCCAGCCTCTGGGTATTCGACCGCGGCCTGCGTGCCTACCTGGAAGATGATCTGCGCGATGAGGCCCAGGGGCTGCTGGCGGCGCTGGTGCGCGGGCCTTCAGGTCTGCAACTGGATGAACGACGCCTTGATCCCTCGTTCCAGCGGCAATTCTCCGGGCATTACTTTCGTATCGATTTTTCCGACCGGAGCTGGCGTTCACGTTCGCTATGGGATCGTGAATTGCTCAAGCCCAATGGTACGGGCATGCAGGCCGAGCTGGGCGACGGCCCGCAGGGTCAGTTGCTGTTGATCTACCGCGCCGATTACCGCCGCTATGGCGAAAACCTTTCGATCAGCGTGGCTCAGGACTACCAACCGATACTGCAGAGCTTTCGCCATATGCAGTGGGTTGGACTCGGCCTGGGAGGTGCCGCATTGCTACTGATCCTGATAGCGCAGCGTTATACCGTGCGCCGGGCGTTGCGCCCGCTGGAGCAGGTGCGCCAGCAGATCGTGCAATTGCAGCAAGGACGGCGTACCGAGCTGGATGCCGAAGTGCCCGAGGAGCTGGAATCGCTGGTAGCGCAGATCAACCACCTGTTGGCGCATACCGAAGACACGCTCAAGCGCTCGCGTAATGCGCTGGGCAACCTCGGCCATGCGCTGAAAACCCCGTTGGCAGTACTTATCAGCCTGGCCGGCCGTGAGGAGATGGCCGCCCATCCGGCGCTGCGCGCAAGCATGCGCGAACAACTGGAGCAGATCGAGCAACGTCTCAGCCGCGAGCTTGGGCGTGCGCGTCTGGCCGGCGAGGTACTGCCTGGCGCGCGGTTCGATTGTGCGCAGGAGCTGCCGGGGCTTTTCGCCACCTTATCGATGATTCATGACCGTGGCCTGAGCCTGGATTGGCAGGCGCCGGCGGGGCTGATTCTGCCGCGCGACCGCGAGGACTTGCTGGAGCTGCTCGGAAATTTGCTGGACAACGCCTGCAAATGGGCCGATCAGCACGTGCAGCTGAGGGTAGAGGAGAGTGCCGACGGCTATCGTTTATATGTCGATGACGACGGCCCCGGCATCGATGCAGAACGCCGTGAGGCCGTGCTTGGACGCGGCACACGCCTGGACGAACAAGTGGCAGGCCATGGCCTGGGACTCGGTATCGTGCGCGATATCATCGAGGCCTGGAACGGTCGTATCGAACTGCAGGACAGTCCGCTGGGCGGGTTGCGGGTGATGGTCAGCTTGCCCCGGCGTTGAGCTGAGGCCGAGGTCATGGCCTTGCGCCGGGCAAGCCATCGTTGGTGGGTTACGCGGCGCGATAACTTCGCTGGCGTCTGCAAACGCAATGTTCAACGCCGCTAACCCACCCTACGGGGCGTGCAAGACGATCCCTTACATTCCGTTGGCGAATGCCGGATTGTCGAAGCTGATCGCGGCGCGTACCGGCTGCAGGGCGTGGGCATAACGCACCAGGACGTCGAGCGCATAGTCGATGCGCGCACGGATTCGCTCATCGGCTTCATCAACCGGTTGCGGACCGTTCAGAACCTTCTCGACCTGACGCACGATGAGGTGCTCAGGCAGATAGCACAGGCGGCAATTCTTGTAGCTGGAGGCGCGCAGCTCACCGATGGGATAGGCGCCACCAATGCCGGAGGAAACGCCAACCAGCAGGCCGGGTTTGTGCGCGAGCTCGGCTTTGCTGGCGTAGATGAAGAAATTCTTGATCGCCGGACAGGCCATGCCGTTCCACTCCGGCGCGATGATCACCACCGCATCGGCGGCTGCTAGCTGCTGCTGATACATGGCCCAGGGACCGGCATCTTCCGCCGGCCAAAGCGGCAGCGGGGCCAGGCCCAGGTCGATGATGCTGCTGGTGTCCTGAGTGGTTTGTCCCATTTCGATCAGGCGCTGACGCAGTACGCGGGCGACCTTTCCCGATTGGCTGTTGTTACGGCTGGAGCCGGCGACCAAGGCGATATTGAGCATGCTGCTTCCCCAAAAAAGAACGCAGGCTAGGCGATTGCCTGCCTGCGCTGCAAGGGACGCGCTGCCAGATCAGGGATGATTTGGCGTCAAACACGGAACTGGTCCATCAGGCTCTGCTGGTGATTAGCCAGCCGGTTAAGGTTCTGGCTCACCTGTGCCGATTCATCTGCTTGTGCGGTGATGGCTTCGGTGACGTCGCGGATCGATGCGACGTTGCGATTGATTTCCTCGGCTACCGAACTCTGTTCCTCCGCGGCGCTGGCGATCTGCAGGTTCATGTCGGTAATGGTGCTGACGGCCTGACTGATGCGCTGCAATGCGGCCACGGCCAGTTGCACCTGCTCGACGCTGCCCTGGGCCTGGCGATGGCTGCTGTGCATGGTGCTGACCACTTCGCGCGTGCCGTTCTGCAGTCCTTCGATCACCTGACGAATTTCCTCCACCGAATCCTGGGTGCGTTTGGCCAGGTTGCGCACTTCATCGGCGACCACGGCAAAGCCACGCCCAGCTTCACCGGCACGCGCGGCCTCGATGGCGGCGTTGAGGGCGAGGAGGTTGGTCTGTTCGGCAATCGAGCGAATCACCTCGAGCACCGAGCCGATCTGCTCGCTGCTACTGGCCAGGCCCTCGACTTCCTGCATGGCCACGTTCATTTCATTGGCCAGCAGGTCGATGGTGCTGGTGGTGCGGTCGATCACCTGCAGGCCCTCGCGACTGGCCAGATCGGCGTTGCGCGCCGCTTCTGCGGCCTGTGCGGCGTTGTGCGCGACATCTTGTGCGGTGGCGCTCATCTCCTGGAAGGCGGTTGCCACCTGGTCGACTTCGCGGTACTGCTGCTGCATGCCGGCGCTGGTTTGGCTGGCAATGGCCGCGGATTTGTCGGCGGTGCCGCGTGCATCGATCACACTGCTCTTCACGTCGGCGATGATCGGCTGCAACTTGTCGAGGAAGCGGTTGAACCAGCCGGCCAGCTCGCCCAGCTCATCCTGCCTGGCGTACTGCAGGCGACGGGTCAGGTCGCCTTCGCCGCTGGCGATGTCCTTGAGCATGGCGGCCACGCCGAGAATCGGCCGCGTCACGCCGCGCGCCGTCAGCCACATCAGCAGCAAGCCCGCGACCACCGCGACGAGCCCCATCAGCAGCGCTACGAGGCTGTCGCTGGCACGGTTGGCGTCGAGCTGCGCGCCCAGTTTGATGGCGCGTGCCAGAAGGACTTCCTGCGGCACTTCCAGCAACACCGACCATGGCTTGGCTTCGGGAATGGGTTTGAACGGGCTGAGTTCGCGCAGCATGTCGCCATGATTGAGTTCGGCATCGCTGCCGGCCTGGATCAGGTTGCGCAGTTCACCCGCATGATCGGTATAGGCGCGCTCCACGGGTTGGCTCAGAAGGCTGCCGTCGCGGCTATGACCTGCCAGCAACGCGCTGGGGCTGAAGATGCTGATATGCCCCTGGCCTTCGTAAAGCTCGCGATTGGCCTCCTGGCTGATCTGTTGCAGGCTGGCCAGGCTGATATCTACGCCCATCACGCCGATGATCTTGCCGCCGAGCTCCAGTGGGAAAGCGATGCTGGTCATCAGCGTTTGTTGTCCGTTGACCTCGTCGTAATAGGGTTCCAACACGCAGGGCTGGCGCGTCTCGCGCGGGCAGGTGTACCAGGTGTTGTAGGCGATGCCGTTGGCGCCAGGCGTGGTGTCGCCGAGCAGCTCTTCGTTCATCACCTCGGCTTCCAGTTGGCCGACCGTGGGCTGCGCCCAGTACAGGGCGAAGCGCCCACGCTCATTGCTGCCCAGGTCGGGTTGGTCGGCGAACAGCTCATCCTTGCCATCCAGGGCGTTGGGCTCGAATACCAGGTACAGACCAAGCAGGGCAGGATTGGCTTCCAGGCTGCTGCGTACCTGGCGAGTCAGGTCTTCGCGCAGGTCGAAGGCATCGAGAAAGCGCTTCTCCGCTTGCTCGCGCAAAAAGAGAATCTGCCGGGAAAATCCCTTGCCGTATTGATAGGCGTCCATGAAGTAGCGCTGGACGCGGATCGCCTGCAGTTCGCCGCGCGCCTTAAGGCGCAGCTTGGCACTTTCCTCGAGCATACCGGAGCTGGCCTCGCGCACTAGGGTGGCGCTGCGGCTGGACTGATACTGCGAAGCGCCCACCAGCAGCGTGACGATGGCGAGCAGGCAGAGGCCGGCGAGCAGGGTGATCTTCCATTGGATCGAAAGACGACTGAACAGCATGATGCGTTCCTTTCTACATGGACTAGTAGGTTATCGGTGCGTGCCGAGCATTCTTGACCGGTTGGTATTTTGATCGAGATTATGCACGTATTGATTTAAATTCTGAACGAGCGTCGATTTTGACAGGATAGTCCGCATACGGCAGAGTACGCGGCTTTTTGCGTTGTGCAGGTGGAGTGCTTATGAACGCTGTAATCGCCGCGGTCGGCATCATGCTGGTCCTCAGTCTCTGTCGCGTACACGTGGTCGTGGCTCTGATCATCGGCGCGCTGGCCGGCGGCCTGTTGGGTGGCTTGGGTGTCGAAGGTACGCTGAAGGCGTTCAACCAGGGGCTGGGTGGCGGGGCGACGGTTGCGCTGTCCTACGCACTGCTCGGTGCTTTCGCCGTGGCCATCGCCAAATCAGGCCTCGCGCATGCCTTGGCGGATCGCGCGTTGGCGCTGGTCGACAAGCAGCAGGAAGGTGCGGGTGGTGCGTTGAAATGGTTGCTGATCGCGTTGCTGCTGGCGGTCGCTATCTCCTCGCAGAACCTGCTGCCGATTCACATCGCCTTCATTCCGTTGCTGGTACCGCCGCTGCTGTACGTGTTGAGCAAGCTGCAGCTTGATCGCCGCCTGATCGCCTGTGTGCTGACCTTCGGCCTGATCACACCGTACATGTTCCTGCCGGTTGGCTTTGGCGGCATCTTCCTCAACGAGATCCTGCTGGCCAATGTCGCCAAGTCCGGTGTCGACGTCACCGGCATCAGCATCACCCAGGCCATGGCCATCCCGGCGCTGGGTATGCTCTTCGGTCTGCTCGTGGCAGTGTTTTTCAGTTATCGCGGCAAGCGCATGTATGACCTGGAAAAGGTGGCGCAGACCGAGCGCGTGGATGCCCAGTACAACCCGCTGAGCCTACTGGTTGCCGGGCTGGCGATTGCCGCTGCGTTCGTCGTGCAGCTGTGGCTGGATTCGATGATCATCGGCGCGCTGGTCGGCTTCGTGATCTTCTCGGTTTCCGGTGTGGTGCGCTGGAAAGAAGCGGACGGCCTGTTCACCGAAGGCATGAAGATGATGGCCATGATCGGCTTCATCATGATCGCCGCCGCCGGCTTCGCCGAGGTCATGAAGACCACCGGTGAGGTGAAGACGCTGGTCGACAGCTCGGCTGCGTTGATCGGTCACAACAAGGCGGTCGGTGCGCTGCTGATGTTGCTGGTCGGGCTGCTGGTGACCATGGGTATTGGCTCTTCCTTTTCCACCATCCCGATCATCGCCGCGATCTTCGTCCCGCTTGGCGTGCAACTGGGTTTCAGCCCGTTGGCCATCGTCTGCATCGTCGGCACTGCCGGGGCGCTGGGTGATGCCGGTTCACCCGCTTCTGACTCGACGCTCGGGCCAACTTCGGGTTTGAACGCCGATGGCCAGCACAACCACATCTGGGACAGCGTGGTGCCCACCTTCCTGCACTACAACCTGCCGCTGCTGGCGTTCGGTTGGGCGGCCGCTATGCTCCTGTGAAGAGGTGAGCGTGCGCCGGATTAAGTTCTCGGCGCCTTGAGTCGCTTAATTCCTCCACGGGGTTGCCGATATATCGGTAGCCCCGTTTTTGGTTTCGCACATAAGGACAACAAGAAATGCGCCTGACACTGAAAGCCAAGGTCATACTGCTTGCGCTGGTTCCCGTCATCCTCTTCGCCCTGGTGCTCAGCGGTACTGCGGCGCGGGTGCTGCAAAGCCTGGCGGCAGACGAGGTCGCCGAAACCCGTGAGCGGCTGATGCAAGAGAAGCGTAGCGAGCTGGAGCACTATATCCAGATCGCCCTTGGTTCCGTGAAGGGGCTCTACGACGGCGCCGCGCAGGGTGACATGGCCAGTCGCGAGCAGGCCATCGCGGTTCTCTCCAAGATCAAGTACGGCGCTGACGGCTACTTCTTCGGTCATGATTCCAACGTGGTGCGCCTGTTCCGCGGCGATAGCCCAGTGGACGTCGGCAAGAGCCTGGCCGACCGCCGCGATCCGAATGGCGTCTACATCAACCGTGAGCTGGTCAACGTGGCGAAGAACAACAGCTACTTCGTCAACTACTCCTCGCCACTGCCTGGCAATGAGTCGGTGATGGTGCCCAAGCTCGCCTACAGCTACTACTTGCCGAAATGGGACATGGCCCTTGGCACCGCGCTCAATCTCGATGGCATCGAGGCGCGCATCAGTGAGGTGCAGGAGGATATCGATCAACGTATCGACACCATCATCACCAGCATCGTGGTCGTGGCAGCGATCCTGCTGCTGGTATTCGGGGTGATTGGCGTCTGGCTGGGCAATGCCTTCCTGCGTCCTCTGCAGCAAATCAAGGCCAACCTCGACGACATCGCAGCGGGTGAGGGCGATCTGACGCGTCGTCTACCCGTCACCAGTGATGACGAGCTTGGCCAACTGGCGGGCTCGTTCAACCGTTTCGTCGAGAAGGTGCATGGCCTGGTGCGGCAGATCGTCGAGATGACCGGGCAGCTCACCGAGCTGGTCAATCAGGTTTCTGATCAGGCGCAGCGTTCGGAGCAGGCCATGGCGCAACAGCGCCACGAAACCGATCAGGTGGCCACGGCGATCAACGAGATGTCGGCCGCCGCTCATGAGGTGGCCAAGAGTGCACAGAACGCCGCCGAGGCCGCACAGCAGACCGACCGTGAAGGCCAGGCGGCGAAGAGCGTGGTGGACGGCAGCATCCAGCGCATTCACTCACTGGTGGAGGATATTCGCAGCAGCGGCGTATCGCTCGACAGTCTGCAGCAGGACGTGCAGTCGATCGTCAGCGTGCTCGATGTGATCCGCTCGATTGCCGAGCAGACCAACCTGCTGGCGCTCAATGCGGCGATCGAGGCGGCGCGTGCCGGCGAGGCCGGGCGTGGTTTCGCTGTGGTCGCCGATGAGGTGCGCGCCTTGGCCAGCCGCACACAGCAGAGCACCCAGGAAATCCAGGGCATGATCGACCGTCTGCAGCAGGGTACGCAGCAGTCGGTGACTTCGATGCGCCGTTCCAGCGATGCCGGCGAGCTAACCAGCGAGCAGGCCAACAAGGCCGGCGAATCGCTCGATGCCATCGCCCAATTGATCGCCACCATCAACGCCATGAACGCACAGATCGCCAGCGCCGCTGAGGAACAGACCGCGGTGGCCGAAGAGATCAACCGCAGCGTGCATCAGATCGCGGTAGCCGTGGACAGTGTCGCTGATGAAACCGAGCGTGGTGCGCAGACGGCACGCAGCCTGGCAGGCCTCGGTGATCGCCTCGGAGCGCTGGTGCGTCAGTTCCGCATCTGAGTCAGAGCGGAAAGCTCCAGCGGCTGAACGCGTCGCTGAGCAGATCGATCCAGGCGCGGACCGCCGGTGACATGCCGCGGCGGTGGGTATAGGCCAACTGAATATGTCCCTGCGGCACCGTCCACTGCGGCAGCAGGGCAATCAGACGGCCATCGGCCAACTCCTCGTGGCAATGTGTGGTCGGCAGCAAGGTGATGCCCACACCGGCCAGCGCTGCGGCCTTGCGCATTGGGAAGTCGTCGACTGCCAGGCGCGCCTCCAGGGCAATTTCCCGAAACTCCTGAGACGTGGCATGGCAGAAGCGCAGATGAATACGCCGATCAGCGCCAATCGCCCCCAGGGCCGGTAACTGCTGCAGATCTTCCGGTTGTTCCAGGCGCAGCCCGGCGACCAGATCCGGGCGCGCCACGATATGGGCACGTGCAGGCAGCAGGCGGCGGGTGATCAGCCCCGGTTCCTCATCATCGACGTTACGCACGCGCAAGGCGACGTCCACTGCTTCGTTGAGCAGATCGATGCGCCGGCTGGTCTGCAGCACCTCCAACTGGACCCTGGGATAGCGGCTCAGAAACTCATTGATCAGGTTCGGCAGTATTGCAACGCCAGGGGGGGTGGAGAAACGCACCCGGCCACGCGGCTCGCTGGTCAGGTTTGTGACAGTTTCCTCGGCCTGTTCCGCTTCCAGCAACATCGCCTGGCAATGGCGCAGGTAGCGTTCGCCGATATCGGTCAGCGCCAGCTTGCGTGTCGAGCGTTGCAGCAAGCGCGCGCCCAGGCGCTGCTCCAGCTCGGCGATGCGCCGCGACAGGCGCGACTTGGGAATGCCCAATGCACGTCCGGCCGCGGCGAAACCACCGGCTTCCACCACTTTGGCGAAGTAGAACAAGTCGTTGAGGTCCTGCATTTCACTGTCCTATATGTGGGACGAAGCATCACGATTTTGCCATCTTATCGGTTATTGAGCTCATGAGTAGTATCACCTCCATTGTGCCGCTACGTCGCACCACTCTCTGGAGATACACCATGAAACTACTGCACATCGATTCCAGCATCCTGGGTGATGCGTCCGCTTCCCGTCAGCTCAGCCGCTCTGTGGTCGAAGCTTGGAGTGCTGCTGCGCCGAATGCCCAGGTGACCTACCGTGACCTGGCCAGCGATGCGCTGAGCCACCTTTCCGCAGCCAGCCTGGTTGCCGCCGGTACGCCGGACGAACTGCGTGACGCCGCGCAGAAGCACGAAGCCGAGCTGGCCGAGCGCACCCTGGAAGAGTTCTTGGCTGCCGATGCCATCGTCATCGGTGCGCCGATGTACAACTTCGCTATTCCCAGCCAGCTCAAGGCCTGGATCGACCGTATTGCCGTGGCCGGCAAGACCTTCAGCTACAGCGAGAATGGCCCGGTAGGGCTGGCTGGTGGCAAGACCGTGGTAATCGCATCCAGCGCTGGTGGCATTCACGCCGGCCAGCCGTCTGGTCAGGCACATGAGGACTACCTGGTTCGAGTGTTGAACTTCCTGGGTATCGATGACATCGAGATCGTCCGCGCCGAAGGCCTGGCCTATGGTGAAGAGCCGCGTGCGCAAGCCATGAAGGGCGCTACGCAGCGCATCTCCGAGCTGTTCGCCACTGCCTGAGCCGGACGCAGAAATGACAAAGCCCGCGAAAGCGGGCTTTGTCATTTCTGCAGTAGTCCTCAGACGATGATGCCCTGGCTGCGCAGGTAATCGTCGTAGGTGCCGCTGAAATCAGTGACGCCGTTGTCCGACAGCTCGATGATGCGCGTGGCCAGGGAGCTGACGAACTCGCGGTCGTGGCTGACGAAGATCAGCGTGCCCGGGTAGTTCTCCAGCGCCAGGTTGAGCGCTTCGATGGATTCCATGTCCAGGTGGTTGGTCGGTTCGTCCATCACCAGCACGTTGGGCTTCTGCAGGATCAGCTTGCCGAACAGCATGCGGCCTTGCTCACCACCGGAGATCACCTTGACCGACTTGAGGATCTCGTCGTTGGAGAACAGCATGCGCCCCAGGGTGCCGCGAATCACTTGCTCGCCGGTGGTCCATTGGCCCATCCAGTCGAACAGGGTCACGTCGTCTTCGAAGTCGTGGGCGTGATCCTGGGCGTAGTAGCCGACCTCGGCACTCTCGGTCCATTTCACCGCGCCGGCATCCGGCTTCAACTCACCGACCAGGGTGCGCAGCAGGGTGGTCTTGCCGATACCGTTGGGGCCGATGATCGCCACGCGCTCGCCCGCTTCGACGGTGAAGCTGAAGTTCTTGAACAGCACCTTGTCATCGAACGCCTTGCTGAGGTTCTCGATGGTCACCGCCTGGCGATGCAGTTTCTTGGTTTGCTCGAAGCGAATGAATGGGCTGACGCGGCTCGACGGCTTGACCTCGGCCAGCTGGATCTTGTCGATCTGCTTGGCGCGGCTGGTGGCCTGCTTGGCTTTCGAGGCGTTGGCCGAAAAGCGGCTGACGAAGCTTTGCAGCTCGGAGATCTGCGCCTTCTTCTTGGCGTTGTCGGCCAGCAGTTGCTCACGCGACTGGGTGGCGGCAGTCATGTACTCGTCGTAGTTGCCCGGGAACAGACGCAGCTCGCCGTAATCCAGGTCCGCCATGTGGGTGCAGACCGAGTTCAGGAAGTGCCGGTCGTGGGAAATGATGATCATGGTGCTGTTACGCGCCGTGAGGATCGTTTCCAGCCAGCGGATGGTGTTGATGTCCAGGTGGTTGGTCGGCTCGTCGAGCAGCAGCACGTCCGGATCGGAGAACAGCGCCTGGGCCAGCAGCACGCGCAGCTTCCAGCCGGGGGCGACTTCGCTCATCGGGCCGAAATGCTGTTCCAGCGGAATGCCCAGGCCGAGCAGCAGCTCGCCGGCGCGGGACTCGGCGGTGTAGCCGTCCATCTCGGCGAACTCGCCTTCGAGCTCACCGACCTTCATGCCGTCTTCTTCGCTCATTTCCGGCAGCGAGTAGATGCGGTCGCGCTCGGCCTTGACCTTCCACAGCTCCTCATGGCCCATGATCACCGTGTCGATCACGTTGAATTGCTCGTAGGCGAACTGATCCTGGCGCAGCTTGCCCAGGCGCACGTTCGGCTCGAGCATCACCTGGCCACCGGAAGGCTCGAGATCACCACCGAGAATCTTCATGAAGGTCGACTTGCCGCAGCCGTTGGCACCGATCAGGCCGTAGCGGTTGCCGTTGTTGAACTTGACGGAAACGTTCTCGAACAGCGGCTTGGCGCCAAACTGCATGGTTATGTTAGCGGTGGAGATCAAAGGTGTTACCTATCAATGAGTTATGAGCGCTTTTGGCGGGCCGGAAGCGATTCCGAACTGATCCAGCTCACCCTGATTGGGGGCGAGTCGAGTCGTTGCGCAAAGGTTTGCAGCAGCATCCGGGCGGATGTCCGAGCTGCTGGTATATAGAGGCGGGGTTACAAGCCTGATATCGCGGCTATTGTCGCATAGCTGCGCCGGCAGTTGAATGGCGGCCTGTGATCCTTGTTCGCCACAGCGCCCGCTTGCTCAGTGGCAGGCCGCTGCACCGGGCGCGCCTGCGCAAAGCGCCGTTCGGCCGGAAACGCGAAAATTTTCCTGAATCCCCGCCATAGAGCCTCTGTCACTAATGACAGACAGGGGTATTTCCCATGCATGTCGATGAGGTGACAGTAGTGAGGTGCTTTATCTGTGGCGACGACGCTTGGTTGATTTCCAAAACCGGTACCTATGCGGCGTGCGACTGTCGCACCTGTGGTTTGTATCGGGTCGAAGGCGGCTGGATTCAGGGCATTGCGACGCCGGTGCCGGCCGAGGAGTTTCGTGCCTTCCTGCAATTGCAACGCGAGGAAAGCCCGGACGATACGCCGGTGATCAGTAGCGAGTCGGCCAAGTCGCTGTTGGCGTTAAGTCAGCTGCATACCTTTCAGGCGATCTGACGCCTCTGGCGTCCTTTCAGGGCTTGAGATGGGCGGGCCTCAATCGCCAGTCGATTGCCTGGGCGCTACGGAACTTATGCCGCGCCAGGCGTCTACAGTGCTGGGATTGCCCACTATTGAAAGGAACATCGAAATGACCCGTTCACGTCTGCTCACCAGCGCCGTGGTTTCGCTTGCGATGGCCTTGGCGCCGTGCCTCGCCTCGGCCGATCCGGGTAACGGCAAGGGGCACGGGCAGGGCAATGGTAAAGGTCAGGCCCAGCAGCATCAGGGACAGGGGAACCAGGGTGGCGGGCCGAGCGACGGCCGATATGCTGGCCCCAGCATTGATCGCGGCGGCATTCTGAGCATTCTGCAGGGCAATCGATCCTACTGGTCGCCAGGCCCCGCGCTGCCACCGGGCATACAAAAGAACCTGGCGCGCGGCAAGCCGCTTCCGCCCGGTATCGCCAAGAAACTCGATGGCCGCCTGCTCGGCCAACTGCCTCGCTATGACGGCTATGAATGGATGCAGGCTGGCGTCGACCTGATCCTGGTAGCTGTAGCCACCGGCGTCATCTACGCCGTGCTCAACGGCGCGCTGGACTGACCAGCAGCGACGCTCACGCCTAGCGGCTCGGCCTATTCAGCTGGGCCATTTACGTTCTTGAGGCGTTGTCAGCCGAGCGTGCTCTGGTCAGGCTTTTGAGCGAACGATACGCCCGGCCTTGATCTCGCCGGCGTATTTGCTGAGCCGGTCTTCGTCGTTGGTCAGCACGCCGACCATGCGCAGAATCGCCCAGGCATCCGCCTCGTTTTCCGTTCCGCGGAGCCGCTCGGCAATTTTCAGCAGGTCGACTGAAACCCATCGCAGGTCTTCGGCGACGGTTTTCAGGTCTTGTTTGAGTATCTGGGTTTGGCGCTGGCCCATAGGTCCTCTGACGTTTGAAAGGGTGATTGCGGATTTTCACCCGCCCAGCCGCTCTGGCTGCAGGTGTTGAGTCGACCCATTATCGCGCTTTCCATTCCCCATCGAAATCGACTTTCCCGCACGCCTTGGCAAGCCAAGGGCAATGAAACCGATCCCAGTCGCCAGAATGATTGCGTTTGACCGCCATACCTCACTACGACGCGCAATATCAAATGGCTATACTAGCCGGGTTGCTAGCGCTCAGGGGCTCCAGGGATGGTGCTTCGCTGCCTGCCATCTGCGTTTCCCATTGCACTCTTACCTGCGCGAATTCCATGGTCACCACCGTCATCCTCGGCATGCTCTGCGTGTACCTGCTGTGCTTTTGCGTGATGTTCATGCTGATCAGCACCCGGCTCGCCGACAAGAAAATGGGCATGGACGTGTTCGCGCTCGGCAATCTGCTGCTCGGCCTTGCCTATATCCTTCAGCTGTTCGGCGGTGCGCCTGGCTGGAGTGCGATAAGCGTCATCAACCACACCCTGACGCTCTGCGCGCCTGTCACCTATGTACTCGGCGCCATGCGCTTCTTCGAGCGACCGACAGCCGTACTGCGGCCTCTGCTCACCCTGGCTGCCACCTACACGCTCGCCCAGGCGCTGGTGCAGCTGTGGCTCGGCAACGAGGCACGCCACGCCTTGCTGGCTGGCGCCTGTGCGCTGCTGTTTCTGCTCATGACGCTGGTGGCGCTGTACGGCAGCCGAACCTTCGCCAAGGATCTGCGCGTCGAGATGCTGGTGATTGCGCTGCTGATCGGCGGCATCGGCGCGCTGAACGCCGCCAAGTTCGCGATGATTCTCGGCGGGGGCATGGCCGCGCTGGACATGAACGGTGGCTTTCAGAAAGTCTTCTACCTGTACATGTCGTTCCTGGCGACCGTACTGCCGCCCTGCGCGGTGTGGCTGGTGCTGCGCCGCCTTACCGATAAGCTGCGCAGCCTGGCGGCCCATGATCCACTCACAGGGTTGCTGAATCGGCGCGGGCTGATGGATGCCCTGGGTGCCCATTTTCGCTCGCGTAGCGCAGAGCCTGCTTTTCTGATGATCGTCGACATCGACCACTTCAAGCGCATCAATGACACCCATGGTCACCAGGCCGGCGATCTGGTGCTGTGTCACGTGGCCGATGTCATCACCGACACCGCGCGCCAGGGCGATCTGATCTGTCGCCTGGGCGGCGAGGAGTTCGTGGTGGTCGCCCTTGGCTCGGATAGCACTGGTGTACCGCAACTGGCAGAGCGGATGCGCGCGGCCATTGAAAAACTCGAAGTGCCTGATGCCACTCGAAACCAGGTAATTCGCTGCACCGCGACAATTGGCCTGTCAGACTCGTTCGACAACCTGCAGGCGTTCGACGAGTGTCTGCTGCAGGCAGATGCTGCGTTGTACCGAGGTAAGGCGGCGGGGCGTAATCGGGTTGAGTGGGTTCTGCAGCAGATTCAGTAGATGCACCACAATCAGCTGTTAGTGGCTTTTTCTGTGACACCAACGCTGCCGTTCGGTGACAAGTATTGTGGTCTATCCCTTACTGTTCCACTCGAACAGAAGTTTCTGACGTTTGGTTAAGGGGAGGGCTTTAGCCCGTCGCAGTGAGCGAAGCGAACGGTTTGAGCCACTTGCTAGGTGCGCTATTCATACTGATACATGCTTTCCCATTTATTATCGCCAGCATGAAATGATAGAAGAATAGCTTTCATTTCTTCAGTGGTGTTTGGTGGCTCAACTGTGACGCGGTAAATTTCTTTGTTTAGGTCGCGATATACAGATGACAAACCATCAGAGGGGGCAAGGCTCCCGCCGACCTCAATGGAAATTCCAGGCGAGGTGACGAGTATAACTTGATGAAAACCGCCTTCCCAATCTAAATCATCAACCATTGTTGATATTTCTATATCGCTCGGGCTGTTACTAATGAAACTATATTTTTCGCCAAAGCCAGAGATCACATGCAGGCCCACTGCTTCGTTCGAAATATCAATGCTAGGTCCGCAGGACACAACAGAGCGCAAGCTTGTAAGTAGAGTGGCAATCTTGAACTTCATTGAGGTGAGCACCTAACTATAAATAGACACCAACTGGTGCATAACTCCCCGGGCGGGCGTGGTGTATAACATTCCTTGTTCCTCTTGCGCTCCGTGTCTAGGCCGGCGCTTTCAGCGTATCGATGACCGTATAAGGGGGTTATACAGCATGGATAGGCAGCCTCGATTGCTCGATCAAGTGCGGAGCAGATTTGCCTGAGACGCTACTCGATTCGTACGACAGCTGTCCATTGGGGCTGAGCGAGGCGTATTACCCATATCGCGTTTCTGCGACATGGGTACAAAAAAGCCGTGGAAATTCGGGGCGTTGTATATGCCGGGAAAACCTTGTGCCTTACCGCTTATTCAACCGCTGCGCCAACCTATCCCCACCGAACTGAATAAAGCTGACCATCACCACCAGCACGACTATCACCGTCAGCATCACCTGCGTGTCGAAGCGCTGGTAGCCGTAGCGGTAGGCCAGATCGCCCAGGCCGCCTGCGCCGATGGCGCCGGCCATGGCCGAGGAGTTGATCATGGTGACCAGGGTGATGGTGAAGCCGCCGACGATGCCGGGCAGGGCTTCGGGCAGCAGTACGTGCCAGACGATATGTCGGCGGCGGCAGCCCATGGCCTGGGCGGCTTCGATCAGGCCGTGGTCGACTTCGCGCAGGCTGACTTCGGCGATACGTGCGAAGAACGGTGTGGCGGCGATGGTCAGCGGTACCACGGCGGCCCAGACGCCGTAGGTGGTGCCGACGATCAAGCGGGTGAAGGGGATCAGCGCGACCATCAGGATCAGGAAGGGGATGGAGCGGAACAGGTTGACGATGGCGCCGAGCACCCGATTCAGCCGCGGCGCCTCGAAGATGCCACCCCGGCTGCTGGTGACCAGAAATACCGCGAGCGGAATGCCGGCCAACAGCGCGAGCAGGGACGACACGCCAACCATCAGCAGGGTGTCGAGCAGGCCTTGCCAGAGGCGTTCAAACAGCAGCGACATAACCCAGTACCTCCACGTGGTCGGCCAGTGCGCGGGCGTTTTCGATCAGCACTGCATGGCCTAGGGTTGATGGGCCGACGGACAGGATCAGGTGGCCCACGGCGTGGCCCTGGATCTGCTCCAGGCTGGCGTCGAGCAAGGTGGCGCGGCCGCCCAGTGCGGCGCCGAGCGCTGGTAGATCCGGCTCCAGGCCGCTGCCGGAAAAGTGCAGGCGCAGCACCAGGTCATCCGCGCTGCTGCCGCGTTCCAGTTGCAAGCGCTGTTGCAGGCTCGCCGGCAGGGCATGTTGCAGCGGTGCGAGCAGGGTGCGGGTGACGTCGTGGCGCGGCGCGCCGAACACCTGCCACACCGGCCCTTGCTCGACCACTGCACCACGCTCCAGCACCACCACGCGGTCGCAGATCTCGCGGATCACTGCCATCTCGTGGGTGATCAGCACCACGGTCAGGCCCAGGCGACGGTTGATCTCGCGCAGCAGGCCGAGAATGGCCTGGGTGGTTTCCGGGTCGAGGGCGCTGGTGGCTTCGTCGCAGAGCAGAATCTGCGGGTCATGCACCAGGGCGCGGGCGATGCCCACGCGCTGTTTCTGCCCGCCGGACAGCTGCGCCGGGTAGGCGCCGTGCTTGTCCTCGAGGCCGACCAGTTCGAGCAGCTCGCGCACCTTGCGCTGGCGCGCGTCACGCGGCACGCCAGCGACCTTGAGGGGCAGCTCGACGTTCTGCCACACGGTCTTGGCGGACATCAGGTTGAAGTGCTGGAAGATCATGCCGATGCGCCGGCGCAGCGCTACCAGGGCGTCATCGTCGTAGCCGGCGATATCGCTGCCGTCGATCAGCACGCGGCCGCTGCTGGGCCGTTCCAGGCGGTTGATGGTGCGCAGCAGCGAGGACTTGCCTGCGCCGCTACGGCCGATGATGCCGAATACCTCGCCGCGTTCGATCGTCAGCTCGATGTCGCGTAGCGCCTGCACCGGGCCCTGGGCGCTCTCGTAGGTTTTTCCCAGGCGCTCGAAAAGCAGGTGCGCCTGAGCGACGCGGCTGGCTGCGGCGGCTTGCTGCAGAAAAGGATCGAAACCGCTCATGTCAGCTCTCCCAGCCGGCCTGGTAGAGGTTGCCGTGGGCCTTGTCGAGGGCGGCGCGCACCGCCGGGGAGTGCTGGTAGATGTCGATGAACTTGAGCAGGCGCGGATCCTTGGCCTTTGCCGGCTGGGTGACGAACTGGATGATGTACTCGGGGTGATCCACGCCGTCGAACAGCAGGGCCGAGGCGGGATCGAAGGTCTTGGCCAGGCGGATGTAGGCCGGGTAGCCCTGCACCAGATCGACCTCGTCATAGGCGCGCACCAGTTGCACGGCCTCCAGTTCGATGATGCGGATGTTCTTCGGGTTGGCGGTGATGTCCTGCTGGGTCGCCTTGTAGCCGACGCCCGGTTTGAGCTCGATCAGCCCGGCTTTTTGCAGCAGCTGCAGGCCGCGCCCGCCGTTGACCGGGTCATTGGCGATGGCCACCTTGGCGCCGTCCGGCAGGCTGGCGAAATCCTTGTGCGTCTTGGAGTAGAGGCCGACGTTGTTGATCACCCCGCGCGCCACCGGCACCAGGTCGTAGCCGCCTTCGGCCTTGGCGTTTTCCAGGAAGGGGATGTGCTGGAAGTAGTTCACGTCGATATCGCCATTGGCCAGGCTGACGTTGGGGGCGATCCAGTCAGTGAACTCGATCAGTTGCACGTCCAGCCCCTGTTTCTTTGCTTCGGCCACGGCCACCTCCAGGGGCGGCGCGAAGGCAGCGGTAGTGCCGAGTTTGAGGGCAGGTTCGGCATGGGCCAGCGAGCTGGCCAGCAGAGCGCCGAGGCTCAGGGTTTTCAGCGTTTTGATCATGGTTAGCGTCCTTGTTGTGCTCAGAGCAGGCTCAGGGCGTTTGCGCTGAGGCCTTGCAGGTTGTGATAGCCGGTGGTGTCGTGTTGCAGGCGTGCGGGGGCGCGCCAGGCTGCGCCAGGGTGGTTGGCGGGCAGCCGTGGGCCGTTGCCAAACAGCTTGTGGCGCAGGGCGCCGCCTGAGTAGGCGGTCTTGTAGCGCCCGCGTTGTTGCAGCTCGGGAATCACCAGATCGATGAAATCGGCGTAGCTTTCCGGGGTGACGATGCGGGTGAGGTTGAAACCGTCCAGTCCGGTGGCATCGATCCAGGCGATCAACTGGTCGGCCACCTGGGCGGGCGAGCCGATCACCAGCGGATAACGGCCGCCAAGGGCGTGTTGTTCCAGCAGGCGGCGCTTGGTCCAGCCGCTGAAGGTTTTGACCACCGACTCGATGGCGTTGGTCTTGCGCGCCTGAAGCGGCTCGTCGAGGCCAAAGGCGGCCAGGTCGATCCCGGTGGAACTGGAGAAGTGCGCGATGCCGGCTTCCGGGCTGGCGTAGCGCAGGTACTCGGCGTGTTTGCCGCGCGCTTCGGCTTCAGTGGGCGCGACGATCACGCCAATGCCCATAAACACCTTGATCGCGTTCGCCTCGCGCCCTGCTGCTAATGCGCTGGCTCGTACCTTGTCGACTTCGCTGCGCACCGCCTCGACGCCATTGCCGCCAATGAACACGCACTCGGCATGCTGGCCGGCGAAGCGTGAGCCGCGCGCCGACGAGCCGGCCTGGAACAGCAGCGGCGTGCGCTGCGGCGACGGCTGGCTGAGGTGGTAACCGTCTACCTGGTAGAACTCACCGTGGTGGCGCACCTTGTGCACCTTACCGGGCTGGGCGTAGGTGCGCCGCTCGCGGTCGGCCAGCACGGCGTCGTCCTGCCAGCTGCCCTCCAGCAGCTTATAGAGCACCTCCAAGTATTCGTCGGCCTGGTCATAGCGGCGGTCGTGCTCGACCTGCTGGCTCAGCCCCATGGCCTTGGCCGCGCTGTCCAGATAACCGGTGACGATGTTCCAGCCGATGCGGCCGCCGGTCAGGTGATCAAGGGTGGAGAGCCTGCGGGCGAAGGTGTAGGGCGCCTCGTAGCTGAGGTTGGCGGTCACCCCGAAACCCAGGTGCTGGGTGACGCCGGCCATGGCCGAGACCAGCAGCAGCGGGTCATTGACCGGCAGCTGGATGGCTTCCTGCAGGGACAGGTCGATGCCGCTGCCGTACACGTCATAAACGCCGAGGATGTCGGCGATGAACAGCCCGTCGAACAGCCCGCGCTCGAGCAGCTTGGCCAGGTCTGTCCAGTAGCTCAGGCTGTTGAACTCGGTCGACTGGTCGCGCGGGTGCGTCCACAAACCATGGTGGATATGCCCGACGCAGTTCATGTTGAAGGCGTTGAGAATAATCTGCTTGCTCATCAGATGGTTCCCCGGCGCGGTGGCAGGCGGTCGTTGAGGTAGAAGTCGCCGACGGCGTGATACTTCCAGCGCACCGGGTCGTGCAGGGTGTGGGTGCGGGCGTTGCGCCAGTGGCGGTCGAGGCCGTGTTCGGCGAGGGTGGCGCGGCTGCCGGCCAGTTCCAGCAGTTTGCTGCCCAGCAGCAGTGAGGTTTCCGTGCTGATCGCCCGGGCTTCGGCCACCGCAACCGAGGCCGCAGCCACGCTGTCGGCATCCGGGGCGGCCTGGGCAAGGTCGACGAATTCACCAGCCCGCTCCAGCAGCGCCTCGCTGGCGGCCAGGCGTACGCGCAGCTTGCCGATGTTCTGCAGGGTCAGCGGGTCGTCACTGGCCTTGTCGATGCCAGCGTCGATCCACGGCCGCGACTTGTGCCGCACGAAGTGCAGCAGATCTTCGTAGGCGCCGCGGGCGATGCCGGTGTCGATGGCGGCGTGCAGCAACTGGGCGAACGGGCCGACGGTGGTCGGGCGCTCGAAGGCGCTCTGGAACGGCACCACGTCATCTGCAGCCACTGCAACGCCGTCGAACACCACGCTGCCGCTGCCGGTGGTGCGCTGGCCGAAGCCGCTCCAGTCATCGATCACCTGCACGCCGCCTGCCTGGCGCGGCACGAAGGCCAGAAAGCCGACACCGTTCTCGTCGATCGCCAGGGTCGGAATGCGCTGGGCGAACAGCGCTCCGGTGCAGTAGAACTTGCGCCCATCGATGCGATAACCGTCGGCCGTGCGGGTCAGGCGGGTGTTGCGATCCAGCGCGGTCCTGGTGCCCAGCTCGGCCAGGGCATTGCCAAAGCGCTGGCCGGCCAGCACCTCGGCATACAGGCGGCGCTGTTGCGCATCGCTACCGTTCACGCGCAGCACCTCCAGGGCGTAGAAATGGTTCTGCGGGATTTGCCCCAGCGAGCCGTCCGCCTGGGCGATGCGGGCAATGACCCTGGCCAGGGTGACGCTGGAAACACCGGCGCCGCCATGCTCGCTGGGCACGCTGATGCCACCCAGGCCGGACTGGCTGAATTGTTCCAGCTCGCCGTAGGGCAACTGGCGTTCGGCATCGCGCTCGGCGGCGCCGGTTGCGAAATGCCCGGCCAGGCGTTCGGCGGTGGCCAGCGCCTCGGCGTCGTCGCGGATCTTTACCGCGGCGGTTTTAAGAAGTGCGTTCATGGCTCAGATCCAGGAGTGGCGGTTGGGGCGCGTGCCGTTGAGGTGCCAGGCGCCGATGGCGTGGTACTTCCAGCGCACCGGGTCGTGCAGGGTGTGGGTACGCGCGTTGCGCCAGTGGCGGTCGAGGCCGAACTCGGCCAGGGTGGCGCGGCTGCCGGCCAGCTCCAGCAGCTTTTCGCTGGCGGTCAGGGCGATCTCGGTGCTCAGCGCCTTGGCTTCGGCCACGGCGATGGAGGCGCGGGCTGCCGCATCGCCGTCGATGGGCGCTGCTGCAGTTTCATCGAGCACGCGAGCGGCTTTATGCAGCAGCGCCTCGGCGGCGTGCAGTTCGATCTTCAGGCGGCCGACATCGGCGATCACGTACGGGTCGTCACCGGCGTGCTCGACCTTGGCATCGATCCAAGGCCGGGACTTTTCCCGCACGAAGGCGATGGCATCGCGCAGGGCGCCGTCGGCGATGCCCAGATCGATGGCGGCCTGGATCAGCTGGGAAAAGGCGCCCTGGATGCTCGGCTTGTCGGTCAGCGGCCACAGCGGCACGAGGTTGCTTTCGTCGACTTCCACCTCATCGAGCAGCACGGTGCCGCTGGCGGTGGTGCGCTGGCCGAAGCCGGACCAGTCGTTGACGATGCGCAGGCCGGGGCGGCCGCGCTGGATAAAGGCCAGCCACGGCCGGCCTTGCTCGTCCAGCGCCTTGGCAGTGACCCAGTGGGCGAACAGGGCGCCGGTGGAGTAGAACTTCTCGCCACTGAGCAGCCAGCGGCCGCCCCGTTGGATCAGCCGCGCATGGATATCCAGAGTGTGCTTGCTGCCGCGCTCCGGGCCGCCGTTACCGATGCGCCAGCCGGCCAGCACGCTGGCGAACAGGCGTTGCTGTTGCTCGGGGCTGGCGGCGGCGTGCAGCAGGCCGATCAGGCCGAAGTGGTTCTGCGGGATCTGCCCCAATGCCGGATCCACGGCGCTGATGATGCGAAACACTTCGGCGATGGTTAGGTATGACAGCTGCGGGCCGCCGAATGCGCGCGGCACGGCGATGCTGCCCAGGCCGCTGGCGGTGAAACGCTCCACCAGCTCCCACGGCAGGCGCCGCTCGCGGTCACGCTGGATAACGCCGGCCTCGGCGGCGCGGGCCAGGGCATGGGCGGCCTCCAGCGCATCGGCATCGCTGGCCAGAATGGCGGCGGGGTGTAACGGTGGCGCGACGTCCTGATCGGAGGCGCTGTCCTCGAGGGTAATCGGACTGGTCATGTGAACCTCATCGTGTGGCTGTACCACAGCGGCGCGGGGTGGGCGCGCTGCGGCGGGCAATCGAGGCTCCGGTGGTCCGGTGGCGAATGGTGTTTGTTTTACGGGGCGCGGTCAGCTGTACAGCGAGGCCTGCGGGCCCTGGCCGCTGAGCAGCCAGTGACCGAGATCGCGCACCTTGTAGTCGACGGGGTCGTGCAGGCTGTGCACCCGCACGTTGCGCCAGAAACGGTCGAAGCCGTAGCGCGAGCTGGTGGCGCGGGCGCCCATGTTTTCGAAGATCTGGCTGGTGATATCCAGGGCGGCGCGTACCGCCACCACCTTGGCTTCGCTGATTGCCAGGGCGACCTCGGCGCGTTCGGCGGCGGTCAGCGCGGACTTCTCCCAGGCGCTCTGCAGGCGCGTGGCCGCGTGTTCGGCCAATGGCACGGCGGCGCGATAACGCAGCCAGAGATCGCCATAACGCTGCTGGATGAACGGGTCGTCGCTGGCCTTGGCAACACCGGATGCCGGCCAGGCGCGGCTCTGCTCGCGGGTGTAGCGCAGCGCTGCATCCAGCGCAGCCTGGGCGTTACCGAGATAGAGTTGGGTAAGAATCAGCTGCGACAGACAGGCGCGCAGGGTGGTGCGCGGGCTGGGGCCGACCGGGCCAAGCAGCTCGCTGCTGTCGACGAACACCTGCTCGAACTGCACGGTACCGCTGTCGGTCTGGCGCTGGCCGAAGCCGTCCCAGTCACTGTTCACGCTCAAGCCGTCGCGCCCGCCCGGCAGCACGATGAACACCCGGTCGTCTGGGCGATTGCCGCGCGGTGCGCTGATCACCAGCGCATCGGCGCCCAATGCACCGGAGCAGAAGGATTTGCTGCCGTTGAGTTCGAAGTGCTCCTCGCGCGGGCTCAGCGCCAGGCCGGTGTCGCGGCCATTGGTGGCGTTACCCCAGAACCAGTTTTCCTGCACGGTACGGGTCAGCCAGTGGCGCTGCTGCTCGGGGCTGCCGAACAGCTGGATGGTCGCCACCTGCAGATGCTGGAAGGCGAACAGGTGGGCGAGCGAACTGTCCGCCGCGGCCAGATGGCGAACGATGCGGTAGATCTCCGGCCAGGCTGCCCCTTGGCCACCAAATTGTTGCGGCACGGCGAGGGTCAGCAGGCCGCTGCCGCGCAGCAATTCGCGCTCGGCCGGTGCGCTGCCGCCGACCTTGTCGCGCTCCACGGCGCTGGCGGCCAACTGCCGGGCCAGGCGCTCGACCGTGG